>JABAOH010046313.1_pt3 | contig 29987 bp, 25 predicted proteins | sample 7062181 | NCBI WGS metagenome assembly JABAOH01 (sample SAMN14538630, study PRJNA623070) | marine sediment metagenome | biome: marine biome [ENVO:00000428]; feature: marine pelagic biome [ENVO:01000023]; material: deep marine sediment [ENVO:00002113]; isolation source: pool of 5 deep marine...
CTCCCCCCAAGAACAAACTCACGGCAAAGAGAGGAACAAAAATTGCGATGATCTTACCGTTCAATTTCATCCTGATCACTCCTTTCTGAGTTTTTCGTCAAACTGAAGTACAGTGCCTTCTCCTCACCCCCTTTCTCTATACAGTATCTGCGTTCAACTCACTTCAATACGGCCCTATGCCCTCCTTGTCACCCCCTTGGGCTCTAGCAGTTTTTTCCACAAAAGCTCCAACATACCGCTAATGCCGTTGGGCATGAAGATCATGAATACGATGAGGGAGAGACCGAAGATGAGAACCTGGAGTTCCTGGAGACCACTCAAGAGCTGTTGCATCCCTGTGAGGATAACAGCGCCGATAATCGACCCGAGAATAGACCCCATTCCACCGATAACGATCATGGCGATGAAGTCGATTGAGAGTTCTATGGTAAAACTGTCTGGAGAAATGTACCGGATGAGCAAAGCGAACAATCCTCCTGCAATTCCAGTATAGAAAGCACTGATGGCAAAGGCAATAGTTTTGTATCGAGCCAGATCGATCCCCATCGTCTGAGCGGCAATTTCACTCTCCCGAATGGCAATAAAAGCCCTTCCAACCCTTGTCCGAACGAGATTGATCGCCCCGATGATCATCAGAACCGTAGTGGCCATGATCAGATAGAACAGCTTCTGGTATGAGTCGAAAGCAAAGCCGAAGATGACGGCCCGGGGGACGCTCAAACCGTCATCCCCACCCGTCAGACTTGACCACTGGAGAATGACCTCGCTGACGACCACGCCAAAGGCCAGGGTTGCCATGGCGATATAAAAGCCCTTCAGCCTCAGCGTCGGGATCCCGAGGAGAAAACCGATGATAGCGGTGAAGACCCCGGCCATAGGTAAGACGACGATGAAGGGAACCCACTCGACTCTCAGGGTCATAAGGGTCGTGAAATAGGCGCCGATGGCCAGAAAACCAGCATGTCCTGCCGCGATCTGCCCTGTATACCCCATGAGAAGGTTCAACCCGACCGAGACCAGCGTGTAGATGGCAAAAAGACTCAGGATAAATAACGTGTACTTTGCGACAAAGAATGGACATGCTGCCAGAATGAGACAGGCGAGAATGAAAGCTATCCGCTCTTTTGTCAGAAGCTGGCCCATTGAAGTCACCTTCTAGACTCTCTTCTTCCTTTCAACGCCCATAATCCCGGTTGGCTTGACGACCAGGACGCCAACCAGCACCATGAAGGGGATGATGTTTCTCGTCTGAGACGGCAGATAGTAAGGAACGACGTTTTCCAAAACCCCCAAAAGCATTCCCCCAGCAATGGTTCCAGGGATGCTCCCCCATCCTCCGAGGATGGCAGCGGCGAAGCCGTTGATAACGACCAACCCCATGTGGGTGCTGAGGAATACCACGGGGGCGATGAGAATCCCAGCGACTGCGGCCACAAGGGCGCTAATCGCCCAAGTCATGGCGAAAGACCGTTTGACGCTGATGCCCATCAGGAGTGCGGCGTTCTGGTTCTGAGAAACCGCGCGCATCGCGGTTCCGACTTTCGTGTACTTGAAAAATAGGTAGAGCAGTGTCATGAGAAGAAAGGTGGTCCCGATCATTCCCAAACTGGGAATATCAAGGGTGATTGAGCCAATGCGAATGAGCTTGTTTGGGAAGAGATAGGGATAGGGGAAATCGTCATGACTCCATACGTACCCCGAAAGACTTTTCATGACGATCGAAACTCCCAGGGTAATGATAAAAACATTGAAATGGGGTGCATGAATGGCCGGCCGAATGGTCAGTCTCTCCATGATCATACCCATCAGGGCCGAGGCAGGGAGGGTGAGGAGAACGGCGAGTCCAAATGGCAGCCCCAACATTTTGAAGAAGGTAAATCCGATAAACCCCGAAACCATCGACATCTCGCCCTGGGCAAAATTGACGTGCTCGGTGGTGTTATAAATGAGGTTCAGGCCAAGCGCAACCAACGAATAGATGCATCCGGTCGCGAGGCCGCTGATGATGATCTGAAGGATCAAGTCAGCTCTCCTTCTCAGATCATTAGGCGGGGATTCATCAAGGAGGATCTGCGATGCCCATAGTAGTAGATCATCGATTCAAAGTCAACATTCTTTCATCGGCGATCCATTGAGTTTTGAGGGAATGCCGGGGTCGATTCGCAATACCCCTTTTGGAGTTCGCAGATTTCGCCGTCGCAGGATAAGGGAAAAAGGCAAAAGGCTCAAGAAGACGGAGTCCCCACAGATCTTCGGCTTTTGTCCTTTTACCTATGTGGATGGCCCACCGCGTCTGCAATATCGGCTAGAGACAACGGGCTTCCGTGAAACAGGGAAACGCCGCGCGTGGAAATTCCTGTTCAAAACAAGAGAGTGATCTGATATAGTATGACCTCTGGAGGGGAAATGATCAAAGAAATCGATCACATCGGCATCATTGTAAAGNNGCCCAGTTCTCAGAACAACTCGGGTTGAGATGCGAAAGTGTGATGGAAAAGGATGATATCGGCCTGCGAATCGCCTTTTTCTCTGTCGGCGGGCTGCGGATCGAGTTGTTGGAATTCAAAAAGCCAATAGAGGGGGTGGACGAGATCGTCTTCGAAGGGCCAGGAATTCAACATATCGCCTTCAGGGTGGACGATTTTCAAAAAGCCCTTCAAGAGTTCAAGAATAAAGGCCTCAGGCTGTTGAAGGGTTTCCCGAGGGAAGGTGCTGCCCAGGGGCGAATCGCCTTTTTCTCTTTTGGAGAGGATGGGGACTATCTTGTCGAGATTTGCGAGTAAGGCCCGAACAGCTGACCACGGACAACCAACAACAGACAGCCACAAAAAGCCTTTGCGCGATGGAGTCGGACTTTTTGCAGAGAGTTTTCAGGGGAGTATGAGAGGATTATGAAGCGTTACAAAGAGAGACGGCTCTGGAATGAGGCGATCGAGTCAATGCCCAAGGACAAGCTGCGGGAGCTTCAGTGGAAGCGCTTGAAGAGACAGCTCCGATACGACTACGAGAACTCTATCCATTACCGGCGGAAATTCAAGGAAGCAGCGATCACCCCGAGAGACATTCAATCATTCGAGGACTTCCAGACCCTTCCGCTCATGGACAAGAACGAACACCGGCAGATCCAATTGGAGTCGGTGGAGCGGTTCGGCCATCCTTATGGACTGATCACGTGCGCCCCTCTGGAGAAGATCGTCCGGATCAGTTCCACCTCAGGAACGACCGGAATTCCCACGCTTTACACGTTGACAAAGCACGACGTCGGCGTGGTGAATGAGATGCATGCGCGAAAGTACTGGCGGGCTGGCCTGAGGCCGGGGCATGTCGTCCTGCAGGCCCTTTCCTTGAGCATGTTTACGGGTGGACTTCCTCTATCCGACGGCCTCCAGGCCATGGGGTTGTGCTGTGTTCCTGTCGGTGTGGAAGGGGGGAGCAAGAGGGTCCTTGACTTCGCCCTTCTGACTAAACCCGACGCCATCATCGCCACCCCGTCTTTCGGCGAGTACCTCATCGAAAAATGCCCCGACATCTTGGGAAAAAGCGCCGCCGAGTTAGGGCTCAAGTGGTTCTTCTGCGCTGGAGAGTCGGGAGCAGGAATTCCGTCGATGAGGGAAAGACTTCAGGATGGGTTTGGGGCTCGGGTCTTCGATCACACGGGGGGCAGCCATGCCTTTCATGGGATCTCGTGTGAAGGCGAGGGGTACCGGGGAATGCATTTCGTTTCAGCCGATCACTGCATCCTGGAACTTATCGACCCGGATATCCGTAAGCCAATCGCCATGGAGGACGGAGCCATCGGGGAGATGGTCTTTACCTTCATCGGGTGGGAGGGGGGACCCTTCCTCCGATATGCTTATGGGGATATCCTCCAGGTTTTTACCAAGCCGTGCGATTGTGGGCTGCCTGGGATGAGGTTCAAAATCATCGGCCGATCGGATGACATGCTCATCGTGAAAGGGGTCAATGTCTATCCCACAGCGCTGAAGGATGCGGTTGGCCGGTTCCATCCGCGAACCACGGGTGCAATGAGAATTCTCTTGGATCGGCCAGGCCCCATGGTCAAGCCACCGCTCAGGCTGAGAGTGGAGCATGGACGAGGCCTCGGCGAAGACCAGCGACAGATCCTGCGGCGGGAGATGAAAGCATACATGAGGGACCATTTACGGGTAAGTCCTGAGATTGAGTTGGTGCCTCCAGATTCGATCCGCCGGGAAACCCAGAAAACCCAAATGATCGAGATCCAAGAAAAGCGCGATTCATAATTTCTAAGATGAGATACAGAATTGGAATCGACGTCGGAGGAACCTTCACCGATTTTCTGCTCATGGATCAGGAGGGCAGTTCCTGGATCTACAAGAAGCCCTCGACTCCTGAAGACCCATCGATTGGGGTGATGGACGGCCTGGGGGCCATGGCCGATGATCATGGGATGGAGATCGGGGAATTCGTGCAGCATGTAAACACCATCGTCCACGGCACCACGGTTACCACGAACGCCACGCTCACCGAAACCGGTGCGAGGACGGGGCTCCTGGCGACGAAAGGACTGAGGGACGTCCTCCAGATGCGGAGGGGAATCCGGGAGGAACTATATGACAACCGATATCAGCCCCCGCGCCCCCTGGTTCCCAGGTATTTGAGGCGACCTGTGGAGGAAAGGGTCGACTACCGCGGCGAGGTTGTCATCCCTGTCCAGAAACGAGATATTCTTGAGGCCATTGAGAAATTCAAACATCACGGCGTGGAAGCGGTGGCCATTTGTTTTATGCACTCCTACGCCAACGACTGCCATGAGAAAGCTACGGCCAAAATCGTTTCCTCACACCTGCCGGAAGCCTATTTGACGATCTCTTCGGAAGTCCTTCCACAAATTAGACTCTATGATCGAGTGTCGACCACGGTATTAAACTCCTATGTGGGGTCAATCCTCAGGGGTTACCTCGAGCGCCTGGTTCGAAAGCTGAAGGATCTAAAATTCCGCGGCGTCTTCCTCGTCATGCAGTCCAACGGTGGGGTCACCTCACCCGAAGTGGCTGTGAAGTGGGCCGCAAGCACCTTGCTTTCCGGACCGGCTGCCGGGCCGATTGCTGGAATGGCCTTCACCGAAGTTCAGGGGTATCGGGATTGCATCACCGTAGACATGGGAGGGACCAGCTTCGACTCGGCGCTGATCAAGGAAAGGAAGCCACTGGTGACGACCGAGGGGGAGATCAACCGCATGAGAATTGGCCTCCCGATGCTTCAGATCAATACCATCGGTGCCGGAGGGGGCAGTATTGGCTGGATTGACGAAGGAGGATTATTACGGATGGGCCCACAAAGTGCCGGGGCGGTTCCCGGCCCGGTCTGTTACGGCAAGGGAGGGGCAAAACCCACCTGTACTGACGCCGATCTGTTGCTGGGTTATTTGAACAGGGACTACTTCTTGGGCGGCGAGATGAGGTTGGACGACGCGGCCGCCCGCGGCGCCATCGAGAAGTTTATCGCCGAACCTCTGGGATTAACCCCGGACGAGGCCGCTGCCGGGATGTATCGAGTCATCAATGTCAACATGGCTTCCGGGATTCGGGAGGTTTCGATTGAAAGGGGATATGACCCGAGGGATTTTCCACTCGTTGTGGCGGGTGGAGCGGGACCGGTCCACGCCGGGATGATCGCCATGGAGTTGGAAATTCCGATTATCATCATTCCAAAAGAATCTTCGATATTCTGTGCGGCAGGAATGCTTCTCTCTGATCTGAAGCACGACTATGTCCGTTCCTATCACTGTCTCCTCTCGGGGGCCCACAGGGGGAAGCTGAGGTCCCTTTACGAGGAAATGGAGTCCGAGGGACGGGGGATATTGGGAAGGGAGGGCATTCGGCCTGAGCAGATGGACTTGCTTTATTCCATCGATCTCCGGTATGTCGGCCAGTACCATGAGGTGCGAGTGAACTGCACGCGAGAGGAGATTGGCGGGGGAGATTTCGATTCGATTGCGGAACACTTCCACCGAACTCACGACCGTTTGTACGGTTATTGGCTAGAAGGGACGGATTTGGAGCTTGTGAACCTCAGGCTGACATGTATCGGCGAAACAGAGAAGCCGAAGTTTCAGGAAGAGCCTTACCAGGGGGAAGATTGCTCTCACCTGATCAAGGGCAAGAGACTGATCTTCTTGCCGACGACAGGGGAGTTTCAGGAGGCCGAGGTCTATGACGGAATGAAGATGGTCTTCGGCCACAAGATCAGGGGGCCCGCGATTGTCGAACAGGTGAATACAACCCTCCTTGTCCCTCCGGAATTCGACGTCCTCTGCGACCGGTACGGGAGTTACACGATGTATCTGAAATCGAAGCAATCAGAAGTCACCTCGAGACTGGGCTTGCCATGAAGAATCAGAAGATCGACCCGATCCTTGTTTCGGTCCTCCAGAGGCGATTCAAATCCATCACCGAAGAGATGGGATTGACCCTGCTCAGGACGACGCGATCGCCTATCCTGAACGAGGCGAGAGATTTCGTCACGGGACTCTATGACCATGCGGGTCGAATGCTCGAGCAGACCGAGTATATCCCTGTACTGGCCTTCGCTCTCCAACCCGTGTGCAAATACATCATCGACTATTTTGGCCACGAAATTTTTCCCGGAGATGTGATCATTCACAACGACGTCTTTAGCCAGGGGAATCAGAATGCCGATGTGGCGATCTTCATGCCGATTTTCCACGACGGTCAACTGATCGCCTGGTCTGCTTGCAAAGGACACCAGGCGGACATTGGCGGAGCCGTGGCCGGAGGTTACAACCCAGAGGCGAGGGAGGTCTGGCAAGAGGCGTTCCGGATCCCTCCCGTCAAAATCTACGAGCAGGGAATATTCAGAAAGGATGTGTGGAACCTCATCTTCGCCAACATTCGATACAAGATCGTGGAGGAGGACATCAAGGCCGAGATCGGAGGGTGCGTGGTCGGTGAGCGGGGGATCAGGGGGTTGGTCGATCGCTATGGGATGGAGACTTTTCAGGTTCATGTGGAGCATCTTTTCGAGTCTACAGAGCGGATGATGCGGAAAGAAATCGAGGCGATTCCCGACGGAACCTACCATGGCGAGAGCTTTATTTTCTACGATGGCTTTCATGAGGGGAGCAGGTTTAAGATCAACCTCACCATCACGGTTCAGGGGAGTGACATCTTCTTCGATTACGCCGGGACAGACCCGCAAACGGAGGGGTTTGTCAATGCTCCATTCGGGGCGAGTGCCTCGGCCATTATGCTCACCTTTCTCATGCTGGTCAACCCGGACATTCCCCACAACGACGGCATCCTCAGGCCGATCCATATCACCATTCCTGAAGGGACGTTTTTGAACGCGCGATTCCCGGCAGCCACCACATTCGGCAACAGTATCACGGGGCCTCACTCCGACGCGATTTTCCTGGCAATGGCGGAGGCCTTACCCGAAAAAGTGACCGCCAGCTGGAATCGTATGCTCGCCTTCACCGCTGTGGGAAAAGATCCCAGGATGGGAAACAGGCCATATGTCGATATTCTCTTTAATGCCCTCAAGGGGGGCTCGGGGGCCACCCATGGCGTGGACGGATATGACCATATTGGACTTATCAACTGCGCCGGGGGCATTCTGGCTCAGGATCCGGAGATGTTCGAAATCCATGATCCCCATTTTCTCATCAAACATGAATACGTCCGCGACTCGGCTGGTGCCGGGAGGTGGAGGGGAGGCCTGGGGGTGGAGACCCGATTCCGGTTCGACGGGGAGGAGACCCGGGGGGTTGTCTTCGGTGATGGGGTCGACGAGGAGGCGAGGGCTTTCGGGCTTTTCGGGGGGAAGGCGGGCTCCATCAACCGGATCGAACTCATCCATCCCGATGGGAAGGTATACGTTCCCAAATCCAAGGAGGTCATTCCCTCGATTCCCACGGGGACCCTATTCCACGAAATCGTTGGCGGAGGCGGTGGCTATGGTGATCCTCACCTGAGGCCCATTGAAAAGGTTCTGGACGATGTGATGAATGAATTTGTTTCGGCGGAAAAGGCGGTACAGGACTACGGGGTGGTCATCGACCCGGAGACCCTTGAAGTGGACGAGCAGGCCACACAGAAGCTAAGGCGCAACGACGGAAATCATGGAGGCGACTGAGATCCCATCCGATCGGATCCCGGGCCCCTCGACCGATAAGGGTCTTCTCTGCGAAATTGTCAGGGTGGATGCNNGTCAGGGTGGATGCATGATCGTTATCCTTGTCGCCTCTTCGTTTTGAAGCCTAAACCCTCCGGCAGGCTCACGACGAATGCAGCTGGTACTCAGCGAGTGGTCCAAATTCCTTGAGCCTCTTCTTCCCCAATGAATCGCCTTGACTGGCAATGGAGTATATAATAGTATCGCAGCGGTTATGTTCCATTTTGCACAAGACCACAGCCGACGGAGGAAGGCGGGATGATGGCCGTGACATTTATGCCCCGGATCCATTCCGAGGAGGAGCTCGAGGCAGTCCAACGAGAAGGACTCAGATGGACTGTCCGTCATGCTTATGAGGGTTCGGAGTTCTATCGAGCGAGGTTCGATGAAGTCGGCGTGAAACCCCATGACATCCAGAATCTGGATGACCTCTCGAAGATTCCCTTCACGACAGCCGATGATCTGCGCGAGGGATATCCCTTTCCGCTCCGATCAGTGCCCTTTGAAAAGATCGTTCGAATCCATGCTTCCTCGGGGACCACGGGAAAACGGAAGGTTTTGTGCTACACCCAAAAGGACATTGATGACTGGGCCGACATGTTTGCCCGGTGTTATGAGATGGCGGGTTTGAGCCAACAGGACCGGGTCCAGGTGGCGGTGGGTTATGGGGTCTGGACAGCGGGCGTTGGGTTTCAGCTGGGGTGTGAGCGATTGGGTGCGATGGCGATTCCTGTGGGTCCGGGAAATGTGGATATGCAGTGCCAGTTCCTTCAGGATTTTCAGACGACCGTGCTATGCTGCACGGCATCTATGGCTCTCCTGATGGCAGAGGAGGTAGAGAAAAGAGGTCTTCGGAAGGAGATAAAATTGAAAAAGGTCGTTCTTGGATCGGAGCGCCACAGTGATGCCATGCGTCAGCGAATTCAGGATCTTCTCGGTGTCGAAGATGTTTTTGATATTACGGGATTAACGGAGCTGTATGGGCCCGGGGCAGGGTTGGACTGTCCAAAACACGAGGGGATCCATTACTGGGCGGACTATTACATTCTCGAGCTTCTGGATCCTGAGACACTCAACCCTGTGCCACTCGGAGAGATCGGAGAGATGGTGGTTACAACACTCAGGAAAGAGGCGGCCCCGCTTGTGCGATACCGTACACGAGATATGACAAGGCTGATGGCAAATCGATGCTCCTGCGGAAGCATCCTGCCCATGCACGATCGACTCCTCGGACGAAGCGATGACATGTTTATTGTTCGGGCCGTCAATGTCTATCCAGGGCAAATTGATCATATCCTCTCCCACACGAAGGGTGTGGGATCGGAATACCAGATCCTTCTCGATAGAAGACCAGATGGAAAAGACTATATGACCGTTAAGGTGGAGCGGGAGAGGGGGAAGGCGCCGTCTGATGACCGCGAATTGTCGCAGACGATTGAAGAGGAGATCAAGAAACAGATCTTGGTGAGTGGGAGCGTGGAGATCGTGAATTACGGTGAACTCCCCAGATCAGAGCGGAAATCAAAGCGGGTATTCGATAACCGATAAGGCCTAGGCTGACTGTACTCTGGACGACAAGAGGGAGAGGGAACGGGTTGCGGCGGCAAGAGGCCTTGATGACATTTTCATTGGTTGTGAGCCTTCTGGCGGGTTCCACACTTGCCTTTGGAGGGCCGACGGTCAAGATAGGGTTGATTGTTGACCTCAGTGGGAAAGGTGGAGAAATCGGTAAGGCTGTCCGGCGGGTCTCTGAAATGGCGGTGGATCGGGTGAATGCTCAGGGTGGTGTGCAGGGGAGGCTGGTGGAACTCCTCACGTCGGACACTGGGGGAGATCCAATCCACGGAAAAGTTGTCGCCAGGGAGCTGACCTTGGACCGGGAGATCACGGCGGTTGTTGGACCGGCCGATTGGGAAACGGCAATGATGACGAAACCCTTTTTTGAGGAGACACAGACTCCAGTGATGATGCTCCCCTGGGAGGATTCGGTTATTCGAGGGGGTAAGTTCGGGATGTATGAGTGGATCTTCAGACTTCCCCTGAGAAGGAGAACTGCCCTCGAGAGAATCGGTACCTTTTTGAGGCAGCAAGGCTGGAACCGGGTGGGTCTCGTCACCGCATCGGATGGCCTCGGAAGGGAGGCGAGGGATTGGTTCGATAGGGAAGGCTCTCTGTATGGCATTGAAACGGTTGTTTACAAATCATTCATTCCGGGTGAGGACGTGGCTGACAAACTGAATCATCTGATCAAGCAAGAGCCTCAGGTGATTGTGTCATGGTGTCCGCTTCCGCATGCCGTCACGGTCGCGAGGACTCTCCAGGAGCTGGAAGCTGACCTACCCCTTTTTCAGTGCCATGAAATCTCCCCCAGAAAATATGTGGAAATGGCTGGTCCGGCTGCGAAGAAGACCCTTTTCGTATCGAACAAGATGTTGGTCTGGGAAGAATTGGAAGAAACAGATCCCCAAAAAGAGATGATTCAGGATTTTGTCCATCACTACAGAGATATTTACGGGTATGGGCGCAGGGAACCCGTGAGTCCTTTGATGGGGTATGTTTGGGACTCCATCATGATCCTCGTTCGTTGTATGAGAGCAGGGGGAACAGATCGGGTGTGGCTGCAGCATGTGATCGAGGGAACGCAGGAGCATGTCGGAATCGGTGGCGTATATGGCTTTAACCATGAGGATCATAATGGTCTGAATCCGAGTTCAACGGTGGTCATGGTGGTGGACCGGGTGTACGAGGATGGAAGCCGATGGGTTGCATCCTGGAGATTGGCAGATTAGAGCAAGGGTCTGGGATCAGAAAAAGAGCAGCAGGACGGTTGACGGGGTCGGCTGACAGCGGCCACGAGGTTATGCAGACAGCAGGACCCTGATTCCTGATACCTGCAGACTGATATTTTGGAGAGGTTACCTATGGTCAAGTTTGAATACCTGAAGCCCAAATCGATCGATGAGGCAATTTCACTCCATCAGAGCCATGGCGAGAGGGGGAAATACATTGCCGGCGGAACCGATGTGATGGTCAAAATTAAGGAGGGGAAGCTCAGCCCTCAATATCTGATCTCCCTCAGGCACCTTCCCGGACTTGGCCGTATTGCCTATAAGGATGGAGAATTGAGAATCGGGACCCTGGTTACCCATCGAATGCTTGAACTCTCTCCAATCATCAGGAAGGATTTCCCGATTTTGACTGATGCCGTGGAAAACATCGGCTCTGTCCAGATTCGAAATGTCGCCACCATCGGAGGAAACATCGTCAACGCTGTCCCATCCGCCGACGGTGCGATTCCGCTCATTACTCTGGGGGCTCAAGTTCGGATGAGGGGGCCCAAGGGGGAGCGGTCGATGGCTCTCGAGGATATATTCATCGGTCCGGGACAAACACTTCTCGAGGCAGGTGAAATCCTTCTAGAATTTGTGGTCCCGAAACTCCCGCCTCATACAGGAGGTGCCTACTGCAAGCACACTCGGAGAGCCGCCATGGAATTGCCGATTCTTGGAGTGGCCGCTCGGATCTCACTGGCGGATGACATGAAAAGCTGTACGGAAGCCCGAATCGGGCTGGGTGTTTTGGCTCCGACACCGATGCGAGCAAAGAACGCAGAGGCTGTTCTGAAAGGCAAAAAGGTAGACGACAGGATTCTCAAGAAGGCTGGGAAAGTTGCTGCCGAGGAATGCAAGGCCAGGGACAGTGTTCGGGGAGAGGCCTGGTATCGAAGGGCGATGGTAGAGCTGCTCGTTCCGAGAATGGCAAGAGTCGCCATGGAGAGAGCAGGTTAGTCCGTAGATGATAGACTTCGGGACCCCTTCATGAGAACACACTGGTTGCGTTCCGTAGTGGACTGAGATTGATGGTTAAATCCGAAACTCGAATTTCGAAATTCGAAACAAATTCGAATGACAAAAAGGAATGTAAAACTCGATACGAGTGCGAAAAGCCTTGGAGTAGAAGGCAACCGAGCTATGGCTCGTGTTTCTCTGACAGGGGAAGAGAACAACGGCGTTTAGGATATTGGAGCAATTCGGATCTTCGAATTGTTTCGGATTTCGTGCTTCGAGCTTCGGATTTGTTTTGCCTCGTGTGGACGTCACGACGCGAAACTCTGCAATATGTTGGGTTCTACGTGTTCGCCGTCGCCAAATGGGGATATTCGGATGAAAAATACTATTTCCTTTGTCTTGAATGGAAACCAGATGGAGCTGGAGGTCGACTCTCACTGGACGCTCCTCTATCTGCTCAGAGAGCATCTGGAGTTGACGGGCACCAAGTCCGGCTGTGAAGGTGGTGAATGTGGCGCATGCACGGTGCTTGTCAACGGAAATGCAGTCAATTCGTGTCTTTTCCCCGCGATGGAAATCGAGGGCACGACCGTGACCACGATCGAGGGGATGGCCAAATCGTCTGGGGAAATCCATCCTTTGCAGCGGGCCTTTGTCGAGCATGGAGCAGTTCAGTGTGGCTACTGTACTCCTGGCATGATCATGGCCGCCACAGCGCTCCTCAAGGAAAACCCCAATCCAACAGAGGACGAGATACGCCACGCGATTGCGGGGAACCTCTGCCGCTGCACAGGCTATATTCAGATTATCAAGGCGATCCGAGTTGCCAGCGAGATCGTCTCTCAGGGTGAGGTCATGCCGAGAAAGGCCGATTAGCCGAATCAGGAGGTGAAAATGGAGGATTTCGGTTGTGTGGGAAAGCGGATTCCTAAAATCGATGCCCAGGATAAAGTCACGGGGAGATCTGTCTATATTCAAGACCTGAAGGTGCCAGGAATGCTTTACGGCAAGATCCTTCGGAGCACATACCCTCACGCGAGAATCGTTCGTAGGGATACGTCAAGGGCAAAGAGGCTCCTGGGGGTTCGGGCCGTCATTACCGCCGAAGATGTTCCGATGGTTCGTTTTGGATTTATGAAAGACCAGACGGCATTGAAGGCAGGTAAAGTCCGTTCCTACCGGGATGAGGTGGCGGCAGTGGCGGCGATCGATCCAGATATCGCGGAAGAGGCTCTTGACCTGATCGCCGTCGAATACGAGTCCCTTCCCGGCGTTTTCGATCCGGAAGACGCCATGAGGGAGGACGCGCCGCTTGTCCACGAGGAGAACAAGTCCAATCTCCTCAAGCTTCCCTGGAAACTCGTGGCAGGCGATGTGGAAAAGGGGAAAAAAGACGCTGCTTTTGTCGTGGAAGACCGATACAGAACAACGTGGGTTACCCATTGCTGTATGGGGACCGATGGGGTCATTGCTGATTTCGATCTGAGAAATAACTTGACGGTGTATCGAAACACCCAGATCCCCTCTCTGGCTCAGCGGGACTTTAATGATGCCTTGCAGGCGATGGGTCTTCAAGCCAGCAAATCGAGGGTGATTCAGCCCACCATCGGCGGAGGGTTTGGCAGCAAACTGGATACGTATGCCTTCGAGTATATCGCGATTCTTTTGGCCTATGTGACACGGAGACCGGTCAAGATCCTTCAAACCCGTGAGGAGGAGTTCCGGTACACATCCACCAGACAGCCAGCCATCATCGATATCGCTCAGGGGTGTGATCGGGATGGAAAACTCAAATTCAGGGACATCTCCATGATTTTGGACAATGGGGCCTACACCTCCTGGGGAGCCACGACGCCGTCGGTCATGATGATGCCAATATCTTCCCTCTACAAAGTGCCGAACGTCCGTTATGAGGCGAAGTGTGTTTACACCAATAACACCTGGTCTCAGGCGATGCGAGGATATGGCAACCCTCAAGCGACCTTCGCTATCGACAGCAACATGGATGAGCTGGCCCTGGAAGCGGGTTTCGATCCGATGGAGTTTAGGCTTATCAACGCGAATGAGCCGGGAGAGATCACACCGCAACGATTCAAGATTACCACTTGTGGCTTGAAGGAGTGTATTCAGGAGGTGGGAAAGCGACTCGGATGGAAGGATCGCAGAAAAGGAAAGAAAACCGAGGGTAGAGGCCTCGGGATGGCTTCGCTCATCCACGTGGGTGGCGGCGCAAGGGTCTATAAATCCGACGGTTGCGGTACCATTATCAAGCTCGACGATTTTGGAACGGTGAATGTTTTCACCGGTGCCACCGACATCGGGCAGGGCGCAGAGACCGTAATCGCCCAGATGGTGGCCGAGGAAATCGGGGTCATGCCAGAGGATGTTAACGTCATCGATAACGATACAGATGTCTGTCCCTGGGACGTGGGAGTCCACGCGAGTCGGACCACCTTTGTGGCCGGAAACTCGGCTGTCATGGCGGCTCGGAAGATAAAGGAGCAGATTCTGGAGATCGCCTCTGGGTACGTGGACCGATGGAAAGACAAAGAGGGGAACAAGCACGAGACAAAGCTCGACGAGGACCCGCAGAATCTCGTCATTAGAGACCGGATCGTCTATTCAGTCAAGGAGCCTGAAAAGAGGGTTGATCTCGGTAAGATCCTCCGGAGCGCCCACTACAGCAAAGGGGGAACCATGATCATGGCCGAGTGCTTCTACGACCCTGACAACGAGAATCTGGACCGGGAATTTAAGGGAAACCTCTCCATGACCTACGCCTATGGAACGCACGGGGTGGAGGTCGAAGTTGATCGTGAGACTGGCAAGGTGAAAATCCTGAGATATGTCGCGGCTCACGATGTGGGGCGAGCCATCAACCCGATGCTTCTCGAAGGTCAGATCTTTGGAGCGGCAGCCATGGGAACCGGTTATGCGCTGACGGAGCGGCTGATCCTCGAGAAGGGAGAGGTCATGAATGCCAACTTTCGGGATTACAAGATGCTGACCGCCAAAGACGTGATCCCGGTGGAGCCCGTCATCATTGAAACCCTCGATCAAGATGGCCCTTTTGGTGCCAAGGGAATCGGGGAACCTGGGTGTGTTCCAACGGCCCCAGCGATTGCAAACGCCATTTATGAGGCCATTGGGATACGGATAAGAGATCTGCCTATAACCCCTGAGAAAATCGTGAAAGCTCTGAAGCAGAAACAGGAGGAAACAGCGTGAGCGCAATCGCCATCCAAATCCCCTCTCGCCGAGTTAGGGTGGTGGTGGTACGCGAATTGCTAACCGAAGGCGTTTATCTCGCCGGTGCGTTCCTCGATTGGTGGGCTCAGTCTGCTCAAGCCTGTGACGATCCTAGAGTTTGGCAGGAGACCCTTTTATGAGAAAACAAAAAATTGCAGTTGTTGGAATGGGCTATGTCGGTATTCCTGCGGCCGCCCTCCTGGCTGATGTTCCCGGGTTTGATGTTACGGGGATTCAGCGGCGTAGCCAGAGATCCGGCTGGAAAATTGACGTCCTGAATGCCGGTCGTTCGCCCATCGAAGGGGATGAGCCCGGCCTGGAGGAACTCATTACCAGGATCGTTAAGAAGGGGACCTTTCGCGTTACCGACGACTTCTCCGCTCTGAGGAAGATGGACACGATCCTGATCGATGTACAGACGCCGGCCGACAGTGCAGATCACACGCCCAGCTACCTTTCTCTGAAAGAAGTCTCAAGGCGTGTCGGTGAGTATATGAAAAAAGGCGCGCTGATCATCATTGAGTCCACCGTGGCCCCCGGAACCACTCAGAATGTCGTTCAACCTATTTTGGAAAGGAAGTCCCGGATGAAGGCCGGAAGGGACTTCTATCTCGCGTACTCCTACGAGCGGGTCATGCCGGGAAGGTTGATCGAGTACATCCAGAATCTCCCACGTATCGTAGGAGGGTTTAACAAAAAGAGTGAGGAGCTCGCGGTCAGCCTTTATAAGACCATCGTCCGAGAAAAGATCTATTCGACAGACATCCTAACGGCAGAGACATCGAAGACTATGGAGAATGCCTATCGCGACGTGAATATCGCCTTTGCCAACGAGATGGCCCTGATTTGTGAGAATCTTAACGTTAATGTCTATGAGATCAGGGGCCTGATCAACTCCCGGTCAGAGCGGCACATGCATCTCCCTGGATCGGGGGTTGGCGGTCACTGCCTCCCCAAGGACACCTGGCTTCTTCGGTATGGGCTTCAGAGATATGGCGAAAGGCCTATGGAGACAGAGTTCATCTGCCTGGCGAGGCGGATCAATGAATATATGCCGATGCATATGGCCGAGATGATAGAAGTCGCCCTCAAGAAAAAGAAGATCCGCCTCAGGAATTCCAAGATTGCGGTTCTCGGGGTTGCCTACCTCGAAGATTCGGACGATACCCGAAACACCCCGGCCTACCCCCTGATTCGTGAACTCGAATCCAAGGGTGCAGAGATGATCGCCCACGACCCTCATGTGCGATGGTTTCCCGAGGCTGATTTGACGAGAGACCTTTATGGTGCCCTATCGGGGGCCGACTGTATTGCGATTGTCACCAAGCACCGAGAATACTTCAAGTTGAACCTTACAAAGGCCAAGAGTCTCATGCGAACCCCCATCATCGTCGATGGGAGGAACGTCATCAAAAGGCAGAAGGCTGAACGAGCCGGGTTCCTTTATAGAGGGATTGGGAAGGGAAAGTGAGCCTTATCCGGTGCCCGCCCGGACTTGGATAAGCTCGGCAAGGATGCTAACGGCTATCTCCTCGGGGGTTTCTGCGCCGATATCGAGTCCGATGGGAGCATGAACTCGCTTCAAGAGATCCTCAGAGACCCCCTTCTCCTTGAGGTTTTCAAGGACCATCCTCACTTTTCTTCGACTTCCAATCATGCCAATGTACCTGGCGTGGGTCTGGAGCGCCTGTTCGAGAACGATCTTATCGTGGAAGTGTCCCCGGGTCACGATGACCAGGTAGGCGTTCTCATCGATTCTCAGTTTTTCCAGGAGTCCCTCAAAGTCATCTAGGACGATCTCGTCGGCATTGGGGAATCTCTCCCGGTTGGCAAAGTCGGGTCGGTCGTCGGCCACGACGACCTTGAATTCAACTGTCTTCGCCAGGGGAACGAAATAGGTGCTGATGTGACCACAGCCGAAGACGAAAACCGTGGCCTCCGAAGTGATCGGCTCCAAAAGGACCTCAATCTCTCCCTCGTCTCTTTTGAATTGAAGAATCTTGGTTTTATTCTCTCTCAATAAAGCCTCGATCTCTGGTCTGAGACTCTCGATGAGTCCTCCGTCATCGAGCAGAGCGCCGATAGCCTGACCTTCTAGACCGATGAGCGCTTTCGATTTCTTGCCCTGGCACTGGGCACCATTGATGGAGATGATTGTCGCGAGAAGAGACTTCCCACCTCTTTTTTTGATTCGCGCGATGGTTCGATAGATCTCCAAAAGGTCTGGGGTATCGGCGAGAAGGGGTTCCACAAAAACCGTGATATTGCCTCCACAGATTGACTCTCCCTGGATTAACTCCTTAGCAGTCAACTCGAATTTGAGGATTTTTGGCTCCCCGGTTTCCATGACTCGCTTCGCTTCCCTCAAGACCTTAGCCTCGGTGGAACCCCCTCCGACGGTGCCGACAAATGATCCATTCACTCTGAGGAGCATCTTGGCCCCAACATCGCGCGGTGCAGACCCACTTCGGGTGATCACTGTCGCCAGAGCGGCAGGGGTACGCTCGGACAAAGCCTTCACGATTTCATCTTCAATGGGAACCATCACCCTTCTCCTCAATGGAGATTGGAGCCCAAAACCAGCCACGCATCATTCGGACCGCCCAGAAGTCACGAGGAAGAAGTCAGAATAGAGCTGGAATATGTCCAAAGCGAGGTACTTAACGATTGCACCCGAAATATCATTTCTCCATTTATCAGTATATCCTCATATCCTACCGCATATTTGTCTTTTAGAAAACTCTGGATCCTGACTTCTGACAGCGTCACTTATCGGTAGATCACCTCGAGAATCGGTGGTTCCAATTGCACCTGTCCGAGGATGACTCTGTCGATGCTCGGCTTTGATGAATCGAGAATCACCCTGGCGAATTCCCTGCCCTTGCGGAGCCCCTCATCAAGATCAACCTTGTTCACAAAGGGCACGATCCGAGCCGACGATGGCGCACCTCTGGTCAGCCCATCCCGGTGGGTAAGCATCAGAGATATTGCCTGGTAGGTGACCCTTTCTCCCTGAGTCAGGCCTGTGAGGCGCGAGAAGATCTGGGACCGAAACACCGTTTCTTCGCTCAGCCGAGCATCGAAACCATCGGCCCCGACGAGAGCAACAACGAGTCCTGTTGATGCGGGAATAACAGGTTCGTGCGGTGCGGGTGCTTTCAGAGGTCTTCGGGCCGCTCCATCAGCCTCAACGATGAGGTAGTCGACCCTCCCCGATTCCCACAGTTTGTCCACTTGCCGGGATGGTATCCCTTGGAGTTTTCCGTCTGTTAATCTCTGGGAGGCGACCGTGACATGGCGATTGACGTCGACTTTTTCAAGAACCGATTCATGGGCCTCTCCGAGGGAAAGGCACGGTGTTTCATCAGGCCCAGGCTCGAGGATTTTGGTCGTCGTTGTGGTGATCACTCGATGTCCTGAGGCGCTCAGTGACCTCGCCAGGAGATACATGAGGCTTGTTTTACCGCCTGCACCGACGAGGCTGATATTCTCTCGCTCCCCAAGTCCCAGGGACTGTTTTAACAAATCTTGGTATTGGATGTTTCTCATGGACTCTCAGCGTGACAGATACTCAATTCGAAGTTCCAGGAAAGATGGCTATTCGCGGCTCAAAAGTTTTTTTGAGCTGTCAGTTGCCGATTGTCAGCCGCTAGTTGTCATTTCCCATTGAAGCCGTTCACTCAGACCTGGGCCTGTCGCTTCAGCTGATGTGAACACCTGAATTCGAATCCTCATGCGACGAACCGCGGACCCAGAAGAACCGTCCTTGGCTGAGATCCTCCCCGATCTTTGGGAATCGTCGGCGGAGTTCATTCGGCTTTTTTCGTCTTCGCCCGAGAACTCTTCTTTTTCTCGAGTTTGAAGATCGACCTTGTCACGATCTTTCCTTTATGCTTGGGAAAGTCGGCGACAATGTAAACCGTTTTCCCCACGATTTTCTTGACTGTTCCCTCCATCTGCCCCTTCCCGAAGGGGAAGGTAATCTTTTCACCCGCTTCCATTCCTTCTTCCTCCCTTCTCACGGTGAAACTGCGACTTTGATCCTCGGCAGAGGCAAAAGGGCCCTTCTCGCTAGAATATAAGGGAGTCGCTTCGCTGTGTCAAAGTGAGAGATCGGATCACCGCGAGCGTGTTGATATGACCCGGTCGATGAATCAGGCGGCACGAAAAAAAAGAATGAGAATCAGCTGGGTTGAAATGGTAACGACTTGAAACAGTATCACCGCCCCAATGGCAAGCCGTGCTATCGGAAAGTTCTTGTGGATGAAAAGGAAAAGGGCGAAGAGGGAGCCGACAATAAATGCGATCAAGATGAAGGTTTCTCCTCCGATGTCCCGTATGATTCTGGCCATCGGATTTTCGGTCCCACCCATCTCATGGAGAATGTAGTAAGCCAGAAACGCATCCAAAGCATTGAGGAGGATGATTATTGTGAAGAGAAGGAGAGCGCCCGCGCTGTACCGGTCAACGTAGTATCCTCCCCGGCGATCCTCTTTTCGTCGGCATCTCGTGCGCTTGCCGCTCAAGAAGCTATACCGGCTGACCATCGGCGTTGATGTTTTTCGCCGGTCCTTCTCGTGTCGTCGCTCCGTGGCGACTTCTGGGTGATTTTGCATAAGAATTTTCCTTCTAGAAGATCCTTACATAACATCAGAACCGCAAAAGAGCAAGTTAACTTCCAACAGACAAATTCGAAATCCGAATATCCCGCCTCGGGCGGGAAATAAATTCGAGTATCCAAATGACAGAGATTCAAAACGCCGTTTGAAACATTTGGATTTTGGAATCGTTTCGTTTGAGTCCCTGGACGGAAGCTTCGCGCGTGCTTTGGATTTCGTGAGGGTCGATTGCGTTGCAGACAGACGCCGAAGTTCCCAGGGGAGGGTGATTGCAATTCACTCCTCCCTTTCAAAGGGGATTCCCAAAGCCCCTGGAGCTCCGAGTCTTTTCTTGGCGGCCTCCCATCGGGTGATCACGATGAGAACCCCGATCGTGGAGAGGTATGGAAGCATCCTGAGGACGTAGCTCGGGACCACCGTGAGCCCGGCGGCCTGGCAGTAGAATTGAAAGGCGTTGATAAAGCCGAAGAGGAGGGCCCCGGCGAGAGCCTTGAGGGGATCCCACATGGCAAAAATCACCAAGGCGATCGCAATCCATCCCTGCCCGCCTGTCATTTGTTCCTTCCATCCCGGTGTATAGGCAAGTGAGAGATACGCGCCACCGAGCCCTGCAAGGACCCCTCCAACAAAAGTGTAGAGATAGCGAAGGCCCAGGACGTTAATACCCACGGTGTCAGCGGCCGATGGATTTTCACCAATGGCTCGTAGCTGAAGACCATGTCTCGTCTTGTAGATAAAGAGGTATGCCAGGGGAATGAGGATATACGCGGGGTAGACGAGCAGATTCTGAGTGAAAATGACTTTGCCAACAATCGGAATCCGGTCCAAGGGAAAGAGGGCAAAAGGTTCGAATTTCAGGGATACTTTACCGATCAGGGATCTTCCCAGGAAATTGCTTAGGCCGATGCCGAACAGGGTAAGCGCCAATCCTGAAACGACTTGGTTGACCCTGAGGGCGATGGAGAAGAAACCGTGGATCAGGGCAAAAGCTCCTCCAACGAGCATGGCCGCCAGGACGCCAGCCCAGAGGGAGTTAAGGGAGTGAACCGCGGCGAAGGCTGTGAGGGCTCCGACCAGCATCATTCCCTCAACCCCGAGATTGAGAATGCCAGATCTTTCCGCGAAGATCTCACCGATGGTCGCGTAGAGAACGGCCATTGAAGACGAAATGGTGATCTGCGCGATGAAAAGTACCCCAGATTCCATAACGATTTACCATTGTCGGGGATCCGTCGTCAGCCCTAACGACTTGCCACTGATTTCAGTGACGACCCACGAACAGGTCACAGCGGTCAGGGATCAGCCTTCCCTGCTTCTGTCAACTGTCTCTTCAGGCTCTCCTTTTCCCCGCCAACCGACCCCTAGAAGCCGTCTAACCGTGCTTCTCCTGAACCCTGTCGACTTTGATTCAAGGTGGAGCCGATAATCCTGAAAAATCTGTCCCCCGAGGACGCAGAATAAGATCGCCCCTTCGAGAGCCAGGCTAATAGCAGACGGGACATGCATGCTGATCTGGACCTGGTCCCCACCGACCATGAGCCCCCCGAGGAGCACAGCGATCATCACGATCGATGCCGGTCGAAGCTTGCCCAACCAGGCGACGACGATCCCCACATAGCCGTTTCCCACGGCCAATCCCTGTTGGAGGCGATAGTGGATACCCGCCGTCTCTCCAATGCCTGCCAGGCCAGCGAGACCACCACTCAACACCATCACCCAGAGAATGTCTCGGGTGATATTCATTCTGGCGTACTGGGCTGCCCGAGAATTCGCTCCGACGACCCTGATTTCATAGCCCCACCGGGTATGGGCGAGGAGAAACCAAATTAGCCCGGCAGCCAGGAGTCCCATGGGCAGACCGAGATGGACTCTCGTCCCGAAGAAACGGGGGAACCATGCCATCTCCGGCAACATGGCAGTTCCCGGAAACCCTCGTCCCGCGGGGTCGCGCCATGGTCCAAAGTAGAGATGCTCTAACCAGAGGATAGCCACATAGTTGAGGAGGAGAGAGGTGATGATTTCGTTGACCTCGAACCGGGCCCTGAGTAGGCCCGGGACAAATCCCCACAGTGCCCCACCCAGAAAGCCGGCGAGAATGATCGCTGGGATCGTTAGGTGAGCTGGAATGAAGGGAGCCAGGAAGAGTGCCACACCCGCCCCCGCGATACCCCCCATGACGAGTTGGCCTTCAGCCCCAATATTCCAAATCAACATCTTTCCTGCAAGGGCAACAGAAAGACCACACAGGACCAGGGGGGTCGCCCGGACCAAGACTTCCGAAAAATTGTAAAGGTTCCCGAAGGCGCCCCTGAATATTTCGAGGTAGGCCCGGACCGGATTGACTCCCACCCAGAGGAAAAGCAATGCCCCGAGAACCAATGCCGCGAGTATGGAGACAGGAGTGAGCAGGTATCTCGGCCAGGCGAGGGGCCTGAGCCTTTTCTTAAGGCTGACTCTCATTTTTCTTTTCTTACTCCGGCCATGAGAGGTCCTATTCTCTCGAGTCCTTTCTGATCATCACAGGAAATAATGTCCATCACCTGACCTCTGAAGATGACGAGGATGCTGTCGGCAAGGGACAGAGCCTCCTTCAAGTCACCCGAGACGAGGAGAACCCCTCCATGTTCTCGCTGCTGCAGGAGGGCCTGCCAAATCTCTTCTGTGGCGCCGATGTCGAGACCTCGGGTCGGCTGCTCTGCGATGAGAAGATAGGGGCTCTGGAAGAATTCACGGGCAAGGATGAGCTTCTGAAGATTCCCTCCGGAGAGCTGTCGGGCCTTCATGGTCAGGGTAGCTGCGGCGATATTGAACTTGGAAATGAGCAAGCGCGACTGCTCTGCGACGGTTTTCCAACTCAAAAACGGCCCTCTTGAGAAGAGACCCCGATGGGTCAAGGCAAAGTTCTCGAGTAGTGGCATGTCTGGAATACTTCCTCGCCCCGTCCGATCCTCGGGCACATAGGCAACCTTGTCGAGTTTGGTCGCAATCTCTTCACCTTCCAGAAGAATTTGCCCTTTATCTCTCGGTCGGAGCCCGACAAGGGCCTCAACAAGTTCCCGTTGCCCATTCCCCGCCACCCCCAGTATGGCGAAAACCTCTCCAATCTTGACCGAAAAGGAGACGCCTTTGACGGCCAGTTCTCCGCGGTCACCCCTGACAGAGAGATTTTTCACCTCGAAAAGTGTCTTTTGGGTCTTGACGGGTTCCTTGCCCACCTCCAGAATGACCTCCCTGCCGACCATCATACGGGCCAGTTCCGTACTGACGACGCCGTCCTTTTCCCGAATTTTCTTCGGTCTCACCGTGCTCATGACCTTCCCCCGGCGCAGCACGGTAATGTAGTCGGAAATCTCCAAGACCTCTTCGAGCTTGTGAGTAATGAAGACGATGGATCTCCCCTCCTGCTTTATTTTTCTCATGGTCGCGAAGAGTCTTTCGATTTCCTGAGGCGCGAGGACCGCAGTGGGTTCGTCCATGATGAGAATGTTCACCTTTCGAAAAAGCATGCGCAGGATCTCAACCCGCTGTTGCTCCCCTACGGATAGCTCATAGACCCTCGCCTGGCCGTCGATGGCGAGCCCGTATTGGTCGGAAAGTTTCGCCACGCGCTTCTCGAGAAGTCCCATGTCGAGCCGTGTTGGTCCAGGCATCCCAAGAACGATGTTCTCTGCCACAGTGAAATTACTCACCAACTGGAAATGCTGGTGGATCATTCCGATGCCGTGATCCAGGGCATCGCTCGGTGAACGAAAAACGACGGGTTCGCCATTCAACAGGATTTCACCGGCATCGGGTTGGTAGAAGCCTGACAGGATGTTCATGAGGGTGGTCTTGCCGGCTCCATTTTCACCCAGGAGGCTGTGGATTTCCCCCTCGAGTATCCGAAAATCGATCCCATTGTTGGCGACGACACCAGGGAATTTTTTCACAATCCCTTTCATGAGGGCGGCGGGAAGTCTTGGAGAGGAAGTGGTTGACATGTTCAACCCTTTGAGTGTTCAGGGAGAAATTCGGGAGCAGGAAGGTTTCCGAGCCAATGAATCTTGTACGACAGACCCTTGTAAAGCGGTTTCACCTCCCCTTCTCGGGCGACACAATAGATGCCCAGAATTTTGAGGGCGTCCTTGTCTAGGGATTTTTTCTCGGTGATTTCGTCGAGAATGGTCGCAAGGGCCGCGATCGTTCCTCCTGTACTGATGACATCATCGATGATGATGACGCCCCGCTTTGCAGAACTCAGGAGATTGAAATCACGTTCGTAGATGACGAGATACTTGTCCCCACTGGTCACGGAGCCGCCTCCGACCTGGATGAATGGCCGCTTCCGGCCCGTCTCGATTTCCATGTGGAGCTTTCGTCTGTTGTAGGCGACAGCGAGAATCGGAACATCCAGTTCCTGGCAGACGACCTGACTGAGTTGAAGGGCCTTCTCCACCGCTGTCAGGAAAACAACTCCCTCGAGATTCGGGATATCCTCCCGAATCTTTTGGGCCAGGGCCCGACCAAAGGTCTTGTTCCATTCCGTCATTCCGACGAGATTGAACGACGCGATTTTCATCAAGCCGCCCGCTGCCGGGAGAAGGACATAGGGGAGTTCTGCCCGAAAACCGAGGTCAGGGATTTCAAATAGGTATTTCTCTCCGGTTTCTAATGTGGCAGAAAATTCCATGTGTTTCTCCTCTTTTTGCTAAGCCAACGGATGAGAACTTGACAGGTTGCGGAGTCTAATTCGGATTCAATCGCTGACCGATACTAAATTCGAAATCCGATTTCGGATTTAGTCATCAAATCGAACGACTTGACTGATACAAAGAGAACTTTCTGTCGAGAAAAACAAAAATTTCATTACAAGGCCCAAGAAGTGGCCCAGATGGCTCAAAAGGCTTCGAAGAGAGTTTTCTCCGGAGCCTTCGGCGAGGGACTTCCCGATGGCGGGTCGCTCTCTTTCTAGTCCGGTATCTCTCCGGATACACCCTCCACGAGCCATCTCATGGTGAGGAGATCCTGGTCAGTCGCCTTTTTACCGGCGGGAATGATGACTTCGCCAGCCTGGTTTCTGACTGGACCGGCAAAAATCTTGTCCATACCTTCTTTCAGGCGATCCCTTTCCGCAAGAACTTTTTTTCTCACGTCACCAGGTACAGAAGCATGAAAGGCAGAGAGCCTGATCCCATTCTTCTCAAATCCCCACCAGACCTCTCCGGGTCGCCATGTTCCAGCCATGGCACGTTTGACGGCGTCCACATAATAGACACCCCAGTTCCATTCCGTGGATACGAGGGCGCATGGGGCTTGGGCTGCCACGTCGATGCCATAACCGATCGCAGGAACCCCCTTCCTGCAGGCGGCCTGACTCGACTCTGGGGTGTCGGCCATCTGACGGATCAAATCATGACCGCGGCCTGCAAGGGTCTCGGCCAGAAGTGTTTCGTTCGTGGCATCCCGCCAGCTTTTCAGCCAGACAACGGTATTGACTTTTTTCGGGTCGTGGGCGACGCCTTTTTCCTTCAGGCCTTTCTGGAGGCCGATCGTGAAAGCGTTGATACCCCGAATCGGCTCGGGAATGGGTTGTGTGGCCACCGTCCCTACGTTTTTGTAACCCATGAGTCCAGCCATATAACCGGCAAGATACTCGGCCTGATACATGCGGACGAAATAATTCCCCATGTTCTTGTCGTTTTTCTTGTAACCAGAGCAGTGTTCAAACACGACATCCGGAAAATCCTTTGCAACGATAACCGTCGGATCCATATGTTCAAAAGTCGTTGCAAAGACGATGTCATACCCTGCCTTGGCGTATCCGCGCAATACCTGCTCGGCATTGGCGGCGAGAACTTTCTCCGTGTAGGAGACCTCGACCTGATCGCCCAGTTCCTTCTTGAGGTGCTCAATTCCTCGATAATGAGCTGTTGTCCACCCCATATCGTCGATGGTCCACAAAAGCGCGAAGGCCACCTTCGTCTTTGCAGGACTGGGTGTGCTCAGAAGCAATCCAATTCCGATCATCGCAACCAACAAAAAGACGAGTTTCTTAACCATAGTAACCCCCCTGATCAATCAATTCGAGATTCTGGTCAGTGATTGAACTCCTTGGGAACCTTCAGATCCGCTCCGATTCAAAATTCAACAAATCCAGCTGCAGATCCAGGACAGACGTGAATAAGGGGAATTTCAGTCTCACCTCCTTTGAGTAGATTTCCTGGATTTCCTGATTATAAGCACTCTGATTTTTGAATTCAACAGATTTGTTCGGCAGGCGACGGAGGCCTTGCAAACGTCTCATGGATCATTCATAATTCGGATGTTTCCGGTTCGGATTGCCGTGTGGGGGAGGATGCGGATGGTTTCTCGTGGTCTATGCCAAAAGAAGTTTAAGGCCAGGGAGCGTGGGGTATTCACGCATCATCTAACAGGCCACGGGGAGGTCGTGTCTGTTTACTCCAAGGCGATTAATCTGCTCCATCAGGACGGACTGATTGCGTCTCTGGTTCAGCGTCCGGCGCAAATGAGTGCCTTAAGCATTCGGGTCCCCTCTTTCTTTCAAACTTCAGAATCTCAGAAGACACGGGTGAAGCCGGGCGAAAGGGCGATATTTGAGGGGAGTCGGCTGATCATCAATGATCTCTGTTTCGACTTGTCCACAGGAGCGACTTGGGAAGGGCGCTTAGAAGCGAATGATCTTGAGGGTTTCTCTCTTGCAAGGCTACCGCTTTTCCAAAAGGCCCTTGTTCAGGAGGGAAAGCAAGGCGGTCTGTTGGGGCTGATTCATCCGGGAGAGAGAGAAGATCCCTTCGTGAGAAAAGCCTTTCACATACTTGACCAGGCTTTGACAATGGGGGAAGAAAGGTCATCGGGAAAAGGACTTTCGAGATTCGTCGGATTCGGAGTTGGATTCACCCCGTCGGGTGATGATTTCATATCGGGTGTTTTCCTCGGACAGGAAATTCTTGCCCTTCAGCCAGGGTCCCAGGCAAGGGCGGCTGAAGCGAAACGGGGCGAAACGATGCCCCGTGCGATACAGGGCGAAGAGATCCGGAAGGTATTGGGAAAAACCAATCACGGTGGAAGGACGCTCCTGTGGCAGGTCCTCCAGGGCCATTTCCCTTACTACCTCATTGAGGCGGTTCGGGGATTGGCGCGTGCGGGGAATACCGAGGAGATTTTGGAGACGGTCGGCCGAGCAGCCTCGTACGGGGAGACGTCCGGCACAGATGCCCTGGTGGGTCTGTTCTTTTACCTCGATTGGGTAACAAATCTTCGCGGCAAGACCCGTTGACCCATGATCAAGGCTTGGAACCATCCTCCGATGTATTTCCTCGATTTTTCTTCCGAACCCTTGAATGGCTAAACAAATAGATAATAGAATCTGTACAGAGGAGAACGGCAATGGCCGGACGAGTTGAAAAGTCAGGTTCTGTTAGCCAATCCTCCGAAAAGTAGGTTGCTTAAAAACATCGACGAACTCAAGGAGTGAAAAACGAGGAGGTGAAGCAGGATGGAAGCCCCCAAAACCGAACAAAAAATCATAAATAATGTAAACGTGGATGAGTTGTTTCGCACGATCAATGCCGTTACAGAAACTCCTGTCATCGGGAAGTTCAAGTTTCGCGCCAAAAACAAATGGATCACGGGCGGGCACAATCACACGACGATCAAAGACTTTTACGGTGTACAGAAAGAGCACACCCATGAGAAGCCGTTTGAGTTGGACGCAGACGAACCTCCCATTCTTCTGAGCACAGACAAGGGGCCCAACCCGGTGGAGTACGCCCTGACTGCATTGGCAGCCTGTGNNGGCCCAACCCGGTGGAGTACGCCCTGACTGCATTGGCAGCCTGCGTGACGACCTCTCTCGTCTACCATGCGGCTGCCAAGGGGATCGAAATAAGGGGAGTGGAATCCAGATTAGAGGGCGATCTCGATCTCCGTGGCTTCCTCGGAATATCCGAGGATGTCCCAGTGGGGTATGAGAATATTCGTATGTACTTCAAGATTGATGCGGATATTTCTGACGAAGAGAAGGAATACCTGATCCAGATGGGTCAGAAGTACTCACCGGTGTTCAACACCATCTCAAATGCAACACCGGTCTCTGCTCAACTGGATAAGTAGGAAAGAGAGACCGAGATGTTCTGTATTCTGGCCGGACCGAACAGGGGCCGGCCAGAATTTTTGGAGAGCGATCCGCAATTCCCCATCGGGATTTCCGTCTGAGCCACATCGCTCCTATGTTCCGGCTCCAGCTCTCCTTGGCATCAGGATGGCAAGAACAATCGCGACAATGAAGAGTGCTGGAACATCCCCAGCGAGGTGCCCGCGCTCCACTGGATCGACGACTGCCTGGATGCCCATGATGGCGCTGTGCACGACGCTCGACCACACCGTGAACCAGATCAAGCTTTGGTGGGCATTTGGATTCCGGGAAGCCATGAGGAGAAAGACGCCGAGGGTTCCATATATGCCAACGATCATCTGCTCGAACTCAGTTTGAACAGGATAAAACCTCCAACCTGACGGCCAGATGAAAAAGAGTGGATAAATTCCGAAAATGAAGAACCCCCCCACCAGGATAAGAGCGATGCGAAGGTACTTTTCGCGCTGTGTCTGGTCCATGAATTATCCTCCTTCCTCAGCAAAGATATCTTCCCGTAGGCATGCCAAACGGAACTCCGAAATGTCCTCTGAAGAATTCTCTCATTCTGCTCCCAAATCTCGCAACTGAAATCGATGTGTAATTGGGTCGGAAGTATTGCTTGCATGGCTATCCGAAGCCATGCCTTACTTCAGTGAGGACGAATTCGAGCGGCCTTCGCTGCCTCGCAAGAGAGGACCAGTATGTGCAGAGGATCTCTCGGGTAAGTCGCATCTTGATGGTGAGGGAATTGACCGGCGGGATTCGCCGTGAGATGTTACAAGAGGTCGTCTCTACAATTCCTTCAGGAGGTGGAATATGGCTTCTTCATTTCGTCAGCAGCTCAAAGAGCTCAAGGAGCAGGTCGACGCCATGGTGGACGCGCTGCTGCGATGCAGCGATGAGGATCTAGGCCGACCTTTCGAGATGGATTTCACGGGAAGGACTTTGCGAACGAATCTCCGCGCAGCTGCCAGATATACCATCGAGGAATATCGCGTTCATGAGGGGCAGATCGGAGGGGATCAATTCAACACCGAGTGGTCAAGATCAGGCAAATCAAAAGGTGATATCGTCGCCCTGACGCCATATGATCGAAAAGAGGCAGCATGGCTTGCCGCTGAGCTCTATGTGGCGGCTGCGTCTCTGATTGCTCGATGTCTAGGCTACCCTGAAGAGCTGGTGGACGAACGCCCTAAAGAGGGGGAGTGGTGCGTCCGGGAGGTTGTCGAGCACATGATCCACATGGAGAAATCGGGAGAGTGGAGTCTGCAGCAGTTGGTTGCACGAGGGCGTGGGGAGACGGTGTCGTAATTTGGACGTCCGCCTAGACTGATACGTCTCCCATGAGGGCAGCGATGCGATTTGATGGATTCCGGAGATTCTGGTTCTTAAGGAGCCAGTTTCTATTTCTATCGGAAATAGTACGTTTTGGCCTGGGGTGGTGGGTTTCGATTTCAGTTAGTATTCGAAACTTCGACGGTGGTTTATTAACGGGAAAATGGACCTCACTGAGCACGTAGTCATGGTGGCCCCTCGTTTTCATTCATCCATTTGGATCGATTTGAAATCTGGGACTCCTGTCTTCTTCTGGGTTGAGGTTTTGATATCTTCGTGACATTTTGACCACCTAGAAACTCCAGATATTGACAAGCCATGGTGAATTTCGATTTGGGCATAGAACAACTGACCATAGGCTTGAGCTGTACCGGGGAGAACTCAACGTCAGGAGTCTCAGAGGGGAAGCACGAAAGGCGGACCATTCAGGAGTTAGGAACCCCCCGCACAACCAAAAGGGCGCGTGTCGGAAACTCTCCACCTAACGCTACCGCGCGCCGCATTTCTATCCCGACATCTGCACGCTGGGTTTGATGTGGCGGGAGCTGGAAACGGAGCTATGGAACGGATTGAGGCACCGGCACATGGCAAAAGCCGCCGGTAACAGCTACTCCCCGTCTCCTAAGGCCACCGCGCCAGTTCTCGACCCTACGGAAAACAACGGGCTTCAGATGATGTAATACTGGC
>JABAOH010000918.1_pt2 | contig 29964 bp, 30 predicted proteins | sample 7062181 | NCBI WGS metagenome assembly JABAOH01 (sample SAMN14538630, study PRJNA623070) | marine sediment metagenome | biome: marine biome [ENVO:00000428]; feature: marine pelagic biome [ENVO:01000023]; material: deep marine sediment [ENVO:00002113]; isolation source: pool of 5 deep marine...
TGACATTTTTTGATAAATGCTACTCTTTGGAAAGACTAACATGCAATGATGTTGCAACTGTTTCAAAAAATATTGGACTTAGTGTGGATCTTTCAAAATTAGATCCAAACGAAGGCCTTACAATAAAAGAACTTCTTAATATATCACAATAACATTTTATTCGTCGAATTCAGGGACACCACCACCATAAGCTTGGAAGCTTGAAATAACTTTTCTTAGATCTTCGTATTTGTGCTTATATTTGAAGTATTTTTGTTTATAGTCAGTTTGTCCAGAACCACCACCTGATTGGGATGGTTTTTGAGTCATGTTATCAACAACACTGAAGACTCTGTCGAATGTAGAGTTATCAAATGCACTCTCATTCATATACAAAGCACCATTTTGGCCATATAGATAAAGAGAAAATCCATTATTTTTGTCTGATAGATCTTGAACAAGATCTACATTTTGACTCTTGAGTTTCTCTTGTAGGCTTTGATTTGATTGAATAACTTTCTTCAATTCTTGATAGTGTGGGTTGCTTTCTGAGCTTCTTACTATAACAGTTTTGTTTTTACTGAGGATCTGATCCATATTATTATATTATTAGTTATATATAATTTTTTTAAATTTTAATTTAATATTCAAAATAATTGAAAAATTATATTAAATTAAAATATTTTTATAGAATAAAAATAAAATGGATGGCTTAGGCAAGAGCGCGCTATTGGTTGTAGATGTGCAAAATGATTATTGTAGTGGTGGGTCTTTTGAAATACCTAATTTTTTAAATATTATACCAATCATTAACAGATTAAAGTCCCATTTTAATATAGTAATTTATACTAAAAATCTACACCATAAAGGAAACTGTATATTTAAAGAGAATGGAGGTAATTTTCCATATTATTGTATGCAAGATACAGAGGGTGCAAAATTACATCTAGGATTAGTTGTAGATGATAATAATGACTATATTATTCATAAAAATAAAAATCCAAATTATTATTCCTATTCTGCTTTTTATAATTCAAAAATAGATGACAATAAAACAAACCTTGATATTATTTTACAAGATAACAGTATCAAAAATATATATGTATGTGGATTATTGGCCGAATATTGTGTATACTCTACACTATTGGATGCCATCAAATTTAGATATAAAACATATTTGATAGAAGATGCAACTCTTGGATTTAATAAGGAAAAGGCACGGAAATGTTATAAATATTTAATTGAATTGGGAATGGAAACTTTAAGTTCGTCTGATATTGATTTAGGCATTCAATTATGAAAGCATAAATTTTATTTACATGTTATAACATATAAATTTTATTTATATGTTATAATTATCTAAATTCATTATGTTTAAAAAACATAATGAAATTTACACATGCATTAGCAAAAATTTGATAAAGAAGAATATTAACCCATGAATAGCAACACCATAGAATGTTGGGCAGAAGTTGCCTTCTGCATCAGTTCGTCCAAACTCTTCTCCTAAACTTCCTGCAACAAGCTTATACATAGTATTACTAGTGACCAAGAAATAAACACAAGCCATTAAGAAAGCATATTTTAGATGAGTAGTCATTTTGGTTTTATAATGTGAGACATAACAATTCAATAAAAGATAGACGATAGACAATAAAATTGCAAAAATTATAGTTGCGGCTAAATGAGTCGCATCTGTCATACATCCTGTTGGATATAATGCAGTCCATGGAAATGATACTAAAGCAAAAAGAATGGTTGTGATTATAGAAAATAATAATTTCTCACCAAATGTTTTTTCTAATTTATGAATATCAATTTCGATTTTTGAAGGTTTTGCCACTGGCATTTCAGTTTCAGTATTTGACATTATTTATATATAAATAAAAAAGATATTTATTTATTAAATTTTATAATTTTATAAAAAGATAAGTGGCAATGATTAAAAAAGATTTAAAATATATCCGTATAATAATATAGAAAGATGGAGTTAGCTAATAAAACAGAAGATGTTTCTTATTCGATTTACCTTGAAAATAAATTAAAGGATAAAAAAATCCCACCCTTAACACACGCCTTACCAAGAAGAAATCATTCCTGGGTAGATGATAATTCTGTGACGAGTTGTTACAATTGCCAACGAAACTTTTCACTAATACTCAGGAGACACCATTGTAGGCACTGTGGGAAAATATTTTGTTATGATTGTAGTAATTATTGGCAAATGATGCCTGAAAATATGCTTTCGGATGATTCTAAAAAAGGCACTTGGAATGAATACATTGCTTCATATATAGTATCAAAGCAAGACAAGAAGCACAGGGTTTGTATCACTTGCAACGACTTAATTGAAACAATTGTGTCAGTTAAAAAGCTTATCGATGTTTTTAATATAATTAATTTAGATGTAAGACAACTAAAAAAGATTGGACAAGTTTGTAGATTGTGGCATAGTGCTTCCAACTACTGTTTATCTATTTTTAGAGAAATTCAGTACAAACTTCCAACAGATGATTTTAATGAACAGGAAAGAAAATTGTTATTTCTTAATAGTCAATACTTGGTTGGGCACAGTAAATATCTAGTTGCTCTTCTTAAAGTTTGTAAGACTGAAGAAGAGATAGGCAAAGTAGCCGAAATTATCAGTAGAGTCAGAGCTGTAAAATGTAGAAGTTTAATGTGTACTAGAAATTGTAAAAATACACTGTCTTCAACTGATTCTATCGATTTGTTAAGCTACTGTTTTAGGAAGTTTAAAAATACAGATTTACTCAAAAGAATAGCATTAAAACATATGGTTTGTAGTGATAGAGAATTTAAATGCTATATCCCATTTATGGCTTACAATATTAGATATGATGATGGTTTAATGTGTGACTGGTTAATAAATAGATGCATTAATAATTTTGAGCTTCTCAGTAGTCTACATTGGGAGATAAACCTGTATTCTAAAGGAAATCAAAAAGATAGATCCTACAAAAACATGATTGGAAAATTAAAGAAAGTCTTTTCAAATAAACAGTATGAACAAAAGTTTGTGAAACTATTACAGCAAGCATCATTTGTCAAAATTGTAGAAAATATAGCAAATGATATTTTTGAAGATAAGAAAAAATATGATGACATAAAAGACAAATACGATCTTAAAAGTCCAATCACAATCCCCCTTAAACCATCCAAAAAAATTAGAAGATTATTGCTAAATAAAATTCAAATTAAAAATAGCATTAGCAGACCAATGATACTGCCGTGCGAAACTGTAGATGGAAGTGTAATAAGAATGATGTATAAAAAAGAGGATGTGAGAAAAGATCAAATCATACTAGATCTAATCAATTTAATGGAGATTCTTGTTAAAGAAGAAGAAGGAATAGATCTTTATATTGTTGACTATAATATATTCCCAATTGGAGATACAACTGGTTTGATTGAAATTGTTGATGATGCTGATACACTCTATTTCATAAAAGAAAAAATCAATTCAAACATACTCAACTACATAATGGAAAAAAATGGTGATCTAAAAATAAAAGATCTTCGTGATAAATTTATTAAGAGTACTGCTGCATACTGTGTTTTAACATATCTTTTAGGTGTTGGAGATAGACATCTTGATAATATTATGGTCACTAAAGATGGACGATTGTTTCACGTTGATTATGGATATGTATTAGGAAAAGATCCAATTTTTTGGAATCCAAGCATAAGAATAACACCAGAGATTGTAGAAGCAATTGGTGGTTTTCAAAGTGAGAATTATGTGTATTTTAAAGATATTTGTACTAAGATATTTAATTGTATGAGAAGGAATATAAATCTATTTATGGATATTGTTCTTCTAATTCCAAAAATTTCAGAGATGAATATTACTGAAAATGAAATTAAAAAACAGATAGTGAAAAGATTTATGCCAGGAGAGAATGAATTAGATGCGCAATTATACTTTGTTAAAAATTTAGAACACAACCAAATAACTATGAAAATTAAAGATTTTTGCCACTACCACAGTAAGGAAAAAACAATAAGTAGTGCACTAAATAGATTTGCATCAGCAATTTCTATGCTTTGGAGCCCAAAAGTAGAAATTGATGATGAGAAAAATAAGGATGAAATAGAAGTAGAATAATTTATGCTTGTGCAACAAATTTTCCAGATTTTGGATCTATTTTAACCCATCCAGCATTTGGATGGTATATTTGTGGTGGATAATCCCCATTTGGCATACATCTAAAACACATATCATTTTTATTGCCACGTTTTTGATTCTCTTGACATACTTTAAAATCGATTTCGCATTTAGTTGGAGCAGTGGCTGGTGCAGTGGTTGGCATTTTTTGGCCACCATACTGCATATTATTATTAAAATTCTCTTTTTTATTTTTTGATTTTGGCTTACAAATTATACAAAGGAGACAAATTACAAATAGAATAAATACAAACATTTTAGTACTATTATTTGCATCAAATTTCCAAAAGAGAGTTAAAAAATCCATTAATATATTTTATAATTTATAAAAAAATTATTGTTTATTAAATCAATCGATAGAATTGATTCCAATAATGAATTCCAAAAATTAATAAACTTAATTTTTAATGCATAAAATAAGCCTGAATTGGGCGCCTTACATCCATTGGTGACCCATTGCCACGCGCACGAACGACGATTTAGCTTCACTTAATGTATACGGAATATTGTATTTATTATAATCAAGCCGACCCTCTCCTTCCAATATTTCTGATTTTATAGTAATAATTAGTGATTCAATAGAACAGGCTGGTGACCAAAATTTATCTGTCAAAACCTGCATACATAATGCTCCAGCGCTAGTTACATGACCAGTTTGGTATTTAAATCTTGGTTTTACAACTCGAATAAATGGTGGTGAGAAAGGATAATTATCAGGAAACCTAACTTCCATCTCTATTTCTTTGATACCAAGATTTTTCATATCTTTTCCTATGGGCGATTCTTTATCATAACCAAAAATATAAATATTCCATATGTAAGAATTATTTGGATCAAGTTCTGCTCTAAAACCTAATTTTTCTGAATCTTGTTTTATTATTGCTTTATACTCTTTTAATAGTTTCTTTATTCCCTTTTTAATGACTCTTGTCCTCGTTTTTACTTTTTCATTGTAAATGTCATTATTAAAAATCTTATCAAGATCAGCAACAGCATTACTGTATCCTTTGCTTGGTATAATAAGAAGATATCTCTGGATCAACTGTGTCTCGTCAGGACAAACATAAACACTTGCATTTTTCTTATATCTATCCTTTTCACCAATAACTTCAAAAACTCCTATAACAGATCTAGAGCCACTACTCCCATATGTGTACGATAGGCCTGAATTATCAGATAAATATATACCATTTCCATAAGCCGCACCAGCCGTCATAAGTTTAGTATGTGAACAATTTTTTAATCCATTTCGTAGAATAGAATACCAATTTTGCCAACGACTTCCATGGAAAAGGAAATGTGATTTTCCATTTTCTCCTTTTAATTTTGTAAATTCTTCATTTTTGTAATGTGGATGAATAACTTTATAAGCCTTACAATTTAGTGCACCCTCTTTTATTACCTTTCCATTTGAATCTAGCATAACCTTATCACTATTTGCATTTCTCATTAATTTATCAGGAACTAGTTGCACCTTACACGACAAAATAATAAATCTCATAAGCGCATAAACATCATCTCCAACTTCTTTTATTAATTCTTGATCATCCAAACTAATATCTGCTGCTTCTAAAAATTTATTAATTTTAACTTTATTTGCAACCTTAGTTACTTTTGCGTAATCTTTGAGATCATTATGATCATCTCCAGAAAGAGCATCCATCTTTCCCCTTTGCTTTTTAATTTTTATTTTATGTTTTAAAAAGTAAGTGGGGAATGGATCAAATATGAATTGTTTTCTATCACATGTTATAGCATCTTTTGCAGAATCAAAAAGGAAACGGACGAGATCTGGATCATCTTTAACCATATCTGTAACTGGGTTACCTATTCTCATTTCTTCATATTTAATATTACACTGTTCATCACCACATGTTATATAAGCAGCACTTTGAAATTCCATTTTCTTGTAACATCCAATGCAGTAATTTGTAACATTAGAAATTTTATCTTTTATAAATTCCATTAGATCCAGAATTTTACTAATCTTGTTAAATTTTCCTTTTTCATTTATAATACCTGCCAGTTGCATATCATTTGCATTCAATACATCATTCGGCTCAATGATTAATTTCTTTTTATCAATAGTTAATTTTAAGCAAAATTTTCCAGTCACTTTGTCTTCAAATGTCACTAAACTAGAGTCTGGATCTGTATCTACTTTTAGGGCAAAATTATTGTAGGATTCTATGAATTCAAAAATCTGTGCCATTTAAATATGTTTATTTTAATTAAATAAATATATTAATGCTTAAATAAATTCAAATTTTATTAATTTAACTAAAAATTTGAATTTATAATTGTATTATCAATTTCCATTATTATTTATCAATTTATGCCCTATGAATAAAGATTTAGTTGGGACTGCATTAAGTGGAGAAATATTCAAAGAATTTTTTAGTGGAAATCATCTTATAGTCATTACAGATGAATACAATGTTTGGAATAATATAGAATTCAAAGAAGGTTTGAATGAAAAGAAAATAAATATTAGTAATGCATACGCTTACGGAGGTTTATCTTTTATTGATGAAGCAAATTTTCTTGAATATCTCTCAAAATGGGATAGGCCAAGATATTTCTGGGAAATAGAAATTCCTAATACTGCTCAAGTTTATATTGATAGTAATAGTTATAATACAGATGCCATAGTTTTAAAGGAGAGAAAATGTATTGGCGATTTAGAAATATGGAAGGATAGTGAATTTTGCAAAAGAGCTCTCAGAACGAATGACTCATTTTTAAAATATATGAGATATTTGCTTGATAATGATTATGAAGAAATTATCAAATTGAGACCAACACTTATTAAACATTTGGAAAATCCAAAAGAATCATTACGTATGTTAGCAGTATCTATAAATGGATTAGTATTAGAATATATTAAAAACCAAAATTTAAATATATGCAAAACCGCTATAAAACAAAACTTTAGATCGTTTAAATACACTGAATTTCAAGACGAAGAAATGTGTATTGATATTGTGACTAGAGAAGGTATGATGCTTGATTTGGTAAAAGAACAGACAGAGAAAATCTGTATTGAGGCAGTAAAACAGAATTATAATGCTATTAAATTTGTAAAAGAACAAACACCAGATATATGTAAATTTGCTTTCGAGAAAAATTTTAGAGCGTTTCCATATTTAGAATACCAAACTGATGATATGGCAAGATATGCTGTTAGTCAAAATGGTATGTTACTTGAATTTGTGCTGAATCAAACAGAAGATATATGTAAAATAGCAGTTCACAGATCTTATAAAGCTATTAAATTTGCTAAATATCAAGACGAAGAAATGTGTTCATATTGTATTTCAAAAGATGGTGCTCTTTTGCAATATGTAAAAGAAAAAACTCCTGAATTATGTAATAAGGCTATTAGAAATTGTATTAAAGCTATAGAATTTGTAGAAAATCCAGATTATGATGTAAAGTTAGAGATACTAAAAAAGGATGGCACATTAATAAGACACATGGAAAATCCAACTACTGAGATGTGCGAGATTGCCTTGAAGAATAATTGGAAAGCAATAAAATTTATTAAAGACCAGACTCCAGAGATTTGCGAAATGGCTTTTAGTCTAAATAAAAAAGCATTCGAATATTGTAAATTTAAAACTGATAAAATGATAATTGAAGCAATCAAAATAGATAGTATGAATTTAGAATTCATTGATGGTAAAGATCAGACGCAAGAGATTTGCGATATGGCAGTTGATAATGATAAATGGGCATTTGAATTTGTCGATCCTAAATATCAAACAGAAGATATGTGCCTGAAAGTTATTAGTGAAATGCCATCAATGATTGAATATATTACCAGACCAACTGAAGAGGTATTTATGACATATGTTTATAAAAATGGTCTTTTACTAAAAAATATAGAACCAGAGGATCAAACTGAAAATATATGTATAGTAGCCATAAATAATAATCCATATTCAATAAAATATGTAGCAGTACAAACTGAAAATTTATGTCATTTAGCATGCCAAAAATCATTTGAGGCTTTCAAACATTGTAAGATCAGAACTCCCAAGATATATTTAACAATATGCCAGAAAAATCCCTTTGGAATTAAAGATATCCCAAAAGAAGATATTACAGAAGAGATAGCATTAGTTGCAGTGAAAAAATGGGGTTGTGCACTCGAACATATCCCAGATAATATTCAGACTTATGAAATATGTTATGAGGCAGTCAGTCAGAATGGATTGGCTATTCAATATGTTAGAAAAGATTTTAAAGATAATAAAATGCATCGAACAGCAATTGAAAAATCAGCATATGCAATAAAGTTTATTGAAGATCAAACTGAAGAACTTTGTGAATTTGTTCTTGAAAAGAATCCTAATATTTTCGAACATATTAGAAATCCAACAAAACAGATGAGACTAAATGCTGTTAAACGAAATGGTTATAATATTAAATTTATAGATGATCCTACAACTGAAGAAATAGCACTAGCACTTAAAGATCGATACTACGCTATAAATTATCTATCTGATAAACACAAAAGTGTTGAGGTATGTTTAATGGCAACATATTATGATAAAGATGCATTCAAATACTCAATTTATAAAGATAAGTATTTCAATTTAATGGCAATATTAGTCAATCCAGGAATTGAAAAAGAATTAGATGCAGAAACAGTATCATTCATTTGCAATCATCCTTTAGCAGATAAATTTGGAAAGTTAATTAATGGTGAGCCTGTTTCGATAATACCATCATCACCTCCCCCAAAATATACTCCTCCAGAAGATTTTTCTCCAGATTATCCAGGCTTCAATCCCTTTGATTATTACAATTAAAATTATTTAATTACAATTAGATCTATTTAATTGCAATTAGATCTATTTAATTGCAATTAGATTTTATTTTTTTATTCAAATCAACAATGCCATATAAACAAATATACTTAAGGATATATAAACCCATAATTAAATAATGCCAAAAGAAAAATTTAATCGTCCATTGCATAAAAAAGATACAGGAGTAGCCCATATTAAAATTGGAGAAGATCCTAAAACTAATTTACAGAAATACGGATATTGTGTTGTAGAAGGAGTATTTACAAACAAAGAGTGCAAAAATACTATTGATAGTATCTGGAAATGGTTAGAGGGATTAGATACGGGCATTAAAAAGAATAATAAAAAAACATGGTCAAATAAGAATTGGCCTATTTCAACAAAACAAGGAATGATACAACATACGCTTGGTCACGAGGAATTTATGTGGAAAATAAGGGAACATAAAAATGTTATTAAAGTATTTGAAAAAATATTCAATACTAATAAATTGTTAACATCATTTGATGGAGCAATGATCGGAAGACCACCAGAGACAAAATACGTCCAAGCACCTACAACATCGTGGATTCATACTGACCAAGACATTATTAAAAATATCAAACTAAAAGATGTATATCAGAGTAGTGAATATAGTATCCAAGGCATTGCAACTTTTGAAGACTGTGATGATTTAGACGGAAGCTTGTTCATCGGAGAAAAAACACATTTAATGCATAATGATCTATTTAAAAACAACAAAAAACAACCAAAAGGGAATTGGTATATGATAACTAAAGATGATTTAGCATATTTAGAAAAGAGAAAAGTTAAGTTTGTTAAAGTTAATGCACCAAAAGGATCCCTTATTCTATTCGACTCTAGGTGTTTTCATTCTGGATATCCTAGTCAAAAGAAAAGAGATGAAGAGAGATTCAGGTATGTTATATATGTTGCTATGACTCCTGCTTTGAGGGCGACTAAAAAAGATATCGAAAAAAAAATTAAAGCTATCAAAGAGGGAAGATTGACATCTCATTGGAGTAGTAATCATGTTAAATTATTTGGATATCCACAAACATATGGAAAAGTAACACCATACGTAAAACGAAAGAAGAATATACCGGATTATAAAAAATGGTCAACAAAGAGAAAACAACTTGCTGGATTGATTAAATACTAAATACTTTTCATGTATACATAGCTTTCATACAACTATTAAATTCGTCTGTTAATGCGAAACATTCTTCCAATACTTTAATAATTGATTTTCCATCTCTTTCCATTCCCCTTTCATCTAAAATAGAAAATGCCAATTTAATATAATTTCTTATTTCTCGTCCATTAGAATCATATCTACTTAATTTATTTATATAACTTTCGTCAATTTGAACATTCCATTTGTTAAGAAGTGCAATCCATATTTGCTTCCTTTTTTTCTCACTTAAGACTTTGTACGATAGTGTTAAATTTATTCTACTTTTCACTGCTGGATCTAGTGTAGTTAGTCTATTTGTCGTTAAAAAAATAATACCATCATGGTATTCTAAAAATTTAAGAAATACTCCAACCATTGCATTCCTAGTGATCATATCACTCTGTCGCTGTTCTAAAAATATATCACACTCATCAATCATAATTACAGCATTCCAACGTCTAACATAAGCAAGAATTATATTCATAATATTTTCCATTGTTTCTGGATCAGTGCCCAAATCACCAACACTAAGAGAATATAATGGTTTCCCCAAATACTCACAAGTTGCTTCTACTGTTAATGTTTTTCCAGTTCCTGGTTGGCCATAAAGTAAGAAAACTAATCCTTCACCTTTTCCACCAATGAAATCATTATATTGGCTTTGCTTACTCTTCTGAGAAATTAGTGTTTTTATTATATTTTTTTTTGTATCTTCAAGGACAAGAGAATTAAAAGCATCTTTATGATAATCTATCTCTTTCAAATAATTAATATGTACACATCCCCATCTCTTTGTTATTCCTAAATTGTAGGCACTTATAAATGGAAAGATTATTAATTTATCCATATCAGATATGCTTTCCTCATCGATCTGTTTATCGACTGTATAATCAAATGGTGAATTTGAATATTTATCCATTCCCTCACAGTCAACAATAACCCTCTCATTTTTTTCCATACAAAGAGTATTTTCGCCACTAAGTGTATAAAACTTTCCTTCGAGTTTCATATGTTTTATTTTTTTATGCCAATCTAAAATCTTTTCTCCATGCTCTTTAAATTTATCCTCTTCATTAATTAATCTTATTTTTAGGGTGTCCAATTTTTTAGTCCCTGTAAATTTTTTAATGGTGTATTCATAATCACATAAATTCAAAATGCCATTTTTTGGCTTTATAATTTTCCCTGTTAAAACCAATGATGAATTTTTTTGATCAGATCTATAACTAAAATATTTATATTTGATACAAACATCTTCATCTACTTTTTTAACAACATAATAAGTGTCAATTTTATCTAGATAATACCATAAAGAAGGGAAATCAATAACATTATTATCAATCATTTTTTCCATTTTAGAATATTTATCTTTAAACAACTCTTCTGTAAAATCCATTATCCTTTTTATATTATCATCCTTATTTTCATCTTGTTGATATCTTATTCTTAAATCATTAATACAATAATAAAGAGAATCTGATCCAATGTGGGGTGGATCTTCGTATAAATCGGGATCCTTTATAATTTTCCTTAGACTATTTGAAATGTCATCATTATAAAAAAAAAGATAGTATATAAATTTGCTAGCAGTTTTTGTAATGTCTAATTCTTTTGCCACGGCATATCCCTCATTTTTAACTTTTTGATAATAAAAATGGTATTTTTCGCCCAATTCTGTGCTTGTAGTAGATTCATTGGATTCTGTGGGAGAATTAGGAGAATTCTCTTGGTCCGTCTTTTCACCTGATTCAATATAATCTTCACGTTTCCCATACTTCTCAACTAGATTAATAAGTTTCTTTTCAAATTCTGCATCTGTATTCATTTTATAGTAATAGTTCATATTTTTTTAAGTATGAATAATTACACTAAATAATAATTTATTTAACTTCATAATGTTTTGTATAAAAGTTAAAAATGGTATCATGCATATAGTGAATAGCATTCCAAACTACTAACAATCCTGCTGCAGATGCCCAAATGGAAACACTTCCATTTATAATTTGTGGATATAGTAGGCTAACTCCAAACAGAAGGATTGGCATTCTCATCCATACTTGTATAATTACATTACATCGCTTTTCAATTATGGGATCAATATAACCTGTCTTTGCCAATGTTAGGAGGACATAATCTAAACCACCAGGTAATCCAGTTATACCAAACAAGATAAGATTGGTTCCAGGATTCCTTAAAAATGCATGGACCAGTCCACCTGCAATAGGAACCATCAAAATATGATGAATATAATCATCTGTTTTAACATTAGAGAAGGCAATAACATGATAAATATGTCCCGATACTCCAATCACATAAGGAATCGTACTAAGCCATTGATTAGTAAAACATTCATTCGGTTTGCTTAAACAAAACCATACATCAGAAAAACCAGTTATCACAACAATTAAATTAATCCAGATATGTAAAAAGAACCATCTTGCTGCTTTTGGGGCGAACATTTTATCTAAAAAAATAATTAATGTAAAGCAAACTGCATATTGAATAAAATATTCTTGAATAGTAGTTGCATTATATAAATCCATTTTGTATAGTACAAATATAAATAATAAATTAATAATTTATTTGATAAATCAATTTTTTTAAATAGTCTGGCTATGGTTAAATACTTTTGATGTTTCTACAATGTAATTAATAATATCATTTTTTTGAACTTGATTAAGATTACTGTTTTTATTTAATAGTTTATTCAAATGAAGTTTATTTCTTTTCACAAATCTTGCTATTCTATTATTTATATAATCAACTGTGACCCCACTATTAATAACATATTTAATAAGGGAATAAGAACCATGACGACAAGCATAATGAATTGGTTTCCATCCATTATTAGCTTCTGCTTCCAAATCAACACCATTTTCAATTAGATATTTAACAACTTCTAAATTTGATCCTTTACAAGCGAAATGTATAGGATATAGTCCTTTTTTAGTTTTACTTTTTAAATCTGCTCCCTTATTTACAGCCATTACAACAATATTAACAGGGGAGAACTCACATAGAAAGTGTATTAATTTATTATGATTTGAATTTTTAGCGCCAAGATTGATTGCATTATCAAGAAAATAGTTTAGTATTCGTTCATCTTTACAATTTCGTAAAAGTTGTTTCAAAACACATGTTTCACATATTTCTACATTTTTTTTTATAAAGCCAAATTTCTTCTTAGTAACTGTTTTCTTATTTTTTTCTATCAATTCTTCAATATTGTAATTTTTATAATTGAGAATTCTTCCGTAACTTTTGGTTTTATAAATTCTTTTGATGGAGGGCATTGTAATATCTGTTGTCTCATATTGTTTTGATTTTAAATTTGGATTTTCAGAAATTAATTTATTTATCTGATTCCTGAGAAATATATTTGGATATAATTTGATTGATATTTTTTCTCTTGTAATTGGGCTTGTTTTACTTTTTGAAAACCACTCTTCAATAGCAACCCGTTCGTATGTTATACCATCTTGTGCTATAACAGGATCTCTAAATAGTTCCATCGTAATAGGACACAAGAAATCATGCTTATTTAGTGTTATGTTAACATTAAAAATACCACTATCAATTGATTCATTTAAATTATTTATCTCTTGAGATTTATTATTCTCTGCTATTTCCTCTTCCTCAAAATTTATATGCTCACTTATTGGACTAGAACTTGAAAGTAAGCTACTTAAATCGTCAGAATATGACATATTATTTAATAATTTTTTTATATATAATTTTATATGAATTTATTCGATAATCAATTTTTTGAAACAATTGGAATTTATACTTTCATTACAATATCACCATTTATCATATCTACTATTTTTTCAGTATTTGATGATAATACAAATAAAAATGCGCATGCAGTAATTAAATCATATAGTGACAAATATAGAAATATAAAAGGAAATATTTATTTCACAGAAATGCCAAATGGAAATACTCTTATCAAAGGGTATATCACAGGATTACCATCAGGAAAACACGGTTTTCATATTCACGAGTCAGGCGATATGAGTGAGGGTTGTAGTAGTATGAAGGGTCATTATAATCCATTTGGTAAAGAACATGGAAGTAGAGTTATTTATAAAGATGGGAAATATGAAATAAATTATGATAGACATGTTGGCGATTTAGGAAATATAGTTGCCAATAGAGATGGCATCGCATCATTTGAATTTGAAGATCCATTAATTAAACTAACAGGCTATACAAGTATCATTGATAGAGGCATTATAATCCATGAAGGCGAAGATGATCTTGGCCTTGGCGGAAATGAGGAGAGCAAAAAAACAGGTAATGCCGGAGCTAGAATTGCATGTGGTGTTATCACTAATTTATAATGATCATTTTCTAATAATCATTATGATTTTCATTGATAATTATGAATCCTAACGGTAATGCTCCGCTCACCTTCTGTGTGTAAAACAGATGCTCTACTTCTGAGCTAAGGATCCAACTATATATACAAATATATAGTTGGGAAACTAAATTCATAGACCTTAAGGGTAATGCTCCCTTCACCTCCTGTGAGTCAAACAGGTGCTCTACTTCTGAGCTAAAGGTCCAGACATATATATCAATATATGGCTGGGAAGATTAAACTTTTCCTAGGCTACATAAATATGGACCCGTTGGGATTCGAACCCAAAACCCTCTGTTTGCAAAACAGTCATTCTTGCCATTGGAACTACAGGCCCGATAGATATATAAATATTTATTCTTTAAGTGCTTTCTAAAAATAATTTTAATATAATATACTAATAGTCATATGCAAAATCTTCCGATAGAAATAATAGATCATATTACACATTTTTTGGATGATCCAAAAGATGTTTATAAGTTTTTAACTACCAACAAAACATATTGTGGATTATTGGGATACTCTCTCTACAATAAATTTCCCATTAGAATCTCTGATGATATTGGCAATATAAATCCTAAATATCAAAAACTATTAAAGAATGTATTTTACGATAATAATTCACTACATGGCATAAATAAATTAATTAATTTGACTACAATTACATTTGGGCATAATTTTAATGTATCAATAGATGATTTAAAAGAGCTAACTAATTTGCAAACTATCAAATTTGGTTGGAACTTTAATCAAGAAATAGATGGTTTATGCCAATTGCCATCATTGACTTCTTTAGATTTAGGATATAGTTTTAATAGAAAGATAGATAATTTAAGTAAATTAACATCATTAAAAATATTACATTTCGGTTGGCACTTCACCAAACCAATTGATTGTTTAGCTTCTTTCACAACATTAAAGGAATTAAAATTTGGATTTATTTTTAACCAACCTATTGATAGTTTAAGTAATATAACATCCTTAGAGACTCTAATATTTGATCATAGTTTCAATCGGCCAATAGACTGCTTTAAAAATATGTCATCTTTGAAAAATCTTAAATTTGGTAATAATTTTAATCAACCAATTAATAGCATTATAAATCTAACATCATTAACTACAGTAGAATTTGGAAATAATTTTAATAAACCAATTGACAATATGATATATCTAAAATCACTACGAACATTAAAATTTGGTAATAGGTTTAACCAACCAATTGACACAATAATCTGCTTGGATTCACTTGAAAATCTAATTTTTGGTAGCAATTTTAATCAACCAATTATTAATTTAACTGAGCCTAAATCTTTAAAAACACTCCACTTTGGTGGGAAATTTAATCAACCAATTAATAGCATAGGAGAACTAATTAATCTAGAATCACTTAATTTTGACTTCTGTTTTAACCAACCGGTAGATAGTTTGAATCAACTGACCAAATTACGAGAATTAAAATTTGGCCATGATTTTAATCAATCAATTGATGAATTTTATGGGCTATTATCGCTTCAAGAATTAGATTTGGGGAATGATTTTGATCAACCAATTGATAGTTTGTCTAATTTGACTTGTCTTAAAATGCTAAGATTGAGTTGGCAGTTTAATCAATCTATTGATTGCCTAAGTAACTTAAAAAATTTAGAAATATTAAAATTTGGTTTGTATTTCAATAAACCCATAGATAGTTTGTGTACATTAACAAATCTTAAAATTTTAAGATTTGGGGGATTTTTTGATCAACCAGTAGATAGTTTAAATACATTGACATCATTGGAGAAACTATATTTTGGCATGAAATTTAACAAACCTATTGAATCTTTTGCCTCATTAACTTCACTGAAATATATTAGATTTGGTAGTAAATTTAATCAATTAACTAATTGCCTTAATCCTGGCTTAAAGATATTCAAATTTGGGGAAAATATTTAAAAAAATTGATTGTTATTAAATAGATTACTCTATCCAATCAATGATTTTTTTCTATTTATTCACTCGTTAACATTCCCTCATAAATATAAAAAATTAAAAAAATTGAAATTCTAAGTGTTTGTTGGATCCATTATTTTTGAGCAAATATCAAAAAAGAAGCGTTCGTGAAGAAATTTGACAAAAATGGCCCGTTTTGGAAAGATCTACCCTGGACATACTGCCCTCACCGATCAAGAATGGGATCGACTCGACGGGGTTAAGCATGGAGCTGGAACGGAGGATCAGGAAAACAAAAACACACTTGCTTTTCGAAAGGCCGTGAAGTTGCAGAAGGGCAAGTCTTTCTGCATTGCTTGTGGATCTATGCGGCATAGGTTTGGAAAGGAACAGGATTGCAGCGGTGCCTATTGTTGCAAGAACCCGTACTGTGAGTATGAAGGAGGAGGGGTCCTTGCACACCGTGGCATCTGCCATCCAGGGAAGATCCCACCTCCGCCAAAGTTTTCGACAAGTCCGCGAACTGGTGGCGCAGGTGGTGTTGGCGGTGTAGGTAGTAGTGGCAGTGCAGCTGTGTCTGCAAGTGCGTTCTTTTTGCAGGGAGGTGATTGCGGTATTTGTGGTGGAAAGAACATGCCAGCAGATCACTTCCTTTCCGGAGAGTGTGGGCAGAGTGGAACACAGTGCAAGTCATGTGCAGCCCAGATTGGCCCCCTGGCACGATTCTGTGAGGCATGTGGTGAAAGGCAGTGAAGTTAGATAGTTTTTTTATGTTTTTGGATCATGAATAGAAAAAATTGGAGAATTTAATAAAAAATTGATTGTCATTAAATAGTTAACACTATTTAATCAATAAATTTTTTTGATCTTCATAAAATTCATATCAAAAAAATTGAAAAAAAAAATATTTGTGAGGTCCATTCTAGTTTGACCTTATTGTATTCTTTCGTTTCATTGCATTCGAAAAGTCAATTAAAATGTTCCCTGTGGGCGTGGTTGTTCACGAGAAGGGTGGAAAGCGACAGGTTATCCAGGCACCACCATTCATTGTGGGTCAGCCGGGAGTTTTTGGCCACCCAATGATTGGTGGTTTTGGGCGTCCGATGATGATGATGGCGCCTGGTGGTATGATTGTAGGGGTTCCACGGGTGCATCGCACGCCGAGATGTGATGACACAAGTTGCCAGCATCATGGTGAGCGGCATGGTGGCGTTTGTACGCTCTATCCGATGTGTGACAATACCGCATGTAGTTTCCGGGGCGAGCGACACAAGGGCAAGTGCATGGCTGTTGCATTCACATTTGGCACGCGACGTGCAGGTGGTGCAGGTGGTGCAGGTGGTGCAGGTGGTGCAGGTGGTGCTCGTGTTGCCAAGTTTTGTGATCAGTGTGGTTTTGAGTTTGAGCATACTCATGGAAAGTTTTGTGGTGGGTGTGGTCGCCGCCGCTAGTTTTTAATTTTGTCTATTCAATAAATTATTAAATAGACAAAATTACATTTTTATTTGTTCCATCATAAGTTTTGCCGAATGTGTTTTTGCTGATTTTTTATTATGACCATGACCAATTGTATCATTATAAGTGCTAAACTTACAAACAACCTCAAACTCAGATGGATTTCGTTCAGTCGAATTTACGCAAGTATATTCCGGTAATGGTATCTTCAATTTCTGTGCATATTCTTGAAGTCTTCCAACATGATTTATTTTTGATACTTCTGGTTTTTTTGTATCAACCTCCTGATTATCAATAATAATTTCCAACTTTGAAGATGTATCAATCTCCACTTTTGATTTTATAACATCCAATGTTGGTTCTAACATACTAGTTCCCAATTGATAAGACATGATAGCATCTCGGGCTGCATACATAATTTGCTCACCTGTAAAATCTGTAGTCCAATCATGCACACTATTTGTTTTTTTAACATGCCCGCCAACAAATTGATTGTAGAGAAATTCAAGATTTGGTTTTGGATGTAAGGCCATAATAGCAATATTTTTTAATTCTAATGCTCCACCACAATATCCCAGATTGTAATTAGATGATAGAATTTTAAGATCATTTTCTACTCCAATTCCTAGTTTTACCCAGCTATCTGAAGTAATAATTTTCTTTAATTTATCTGGCATTAATTTACCCATTTTAACTAGATTAATAACCATACATACATTAGCAGATGCTATTTGAAGGACACAGACTACCATTTTGCAAGAATTATCTTCAACCCATTCTGAAGATTTTAAAAAAGACTCTGGGTAGTTATCTTGGCAAATAAATTCTGTATCTATTCCAACAACAAAAACTTTTTGAGAATCTCCTCGACATGCATCTTCTTTTAGTATAGGATAATATTTATGGAAATCATCAGTAGAATTAACAAGATATGTTGTTGTCATTTTTATAAACAATAATTTATAAATATAAATGGCTAAAATTAAAATTATCAATTTTTATTTTGCATATTTATTCTTTTGCGAATTTCTTCAACATTAGATTCCAATAAAGAATAGTGGTTGTTTTTATACAATTTAATACAATCTCCAAAATTGGTTATTTGTTCAATTCCATCTGTGTGAAAATCAATATTAGAATCAAAAATTTTATGATTTATGTCTGTTTGCTCTAGTCCCATTTTCCGGAGTGGCTCACTTTTGTCATGATCTAATTCTTTAAAACAGTAATCATCATACCTCTCACTAAAAAAATCTCGGTTTATAAGATTATCATTTCTTAATATTCTCCGTTGGAAGTCATTATCCTCGAATCCCCATCCATTGTATTGATTGGAAAATCCATTAACTTTTATAAAATCATTCAAATTAATAAGAAATACACCTCCCAAACAATTTTTGTAGCCATAAAGATGATTTATTTCTTTATCAAGTGGATTGTAATAGTTTGTGCCCTTTATTGGTATTATATCAACATCATGAAAACATATATATGCATTGGCTCCGTCAATACTATGCACATGTTGCACATATTTAATGGCCAGATTGTACAATATGCCTTTATTAAATTTGGTATCATCTGTTTGTTCTGACACAATAATTTCATAATCTATTTTATGAAATTTAAGATACTTTATCATATATGGAATAAATTGTTCTAATTGTTTTCTTCTATTTCGATACGGAACAATCAAATACAGTTTTGAATTTGCATTTCTATCCATCAATTCTTCTTGAGATGGTATTTTTTTTTGATTAATCTCTAACTGATTATCCATTATAGTTTTTTTAATAGAATTTCTAACAACTTCTGGGAGAGTATCTAGTTGAGCACTATTTTTATCATTTAGTCCAACCATAGTTAAACCTTCTACTGTTAATTGTTTTTTGGCAAATTCAAGTTCTTCACTATTCCCTAACTGTTTTGATATATTATAATGCAAGATCCATCTTAATTTATTATAAAGTTCATAATTAACAATTGCTTTCCCCAAGTTTTTTTTTGGAGTTGGCATATCACAACATTTTTTAGAATACAAAAATGCCAATTTATACTCTTTATCATTAAAATAACATTGGGCTAATTCATAAAATGGTTCTGCATTCTCGTAGATCTTTTTTGAATATTTATATGCATCCAAATAGTAATTATGAAAATTCTCCTTTTCTAATATATGAGCCGATCTTGCTTTCCACATATATCCTCTAAATATATCAATGTCATATTCACCACTGTTGTGTCCACTATTGTGTCCACTATTGTGTCCACTATTGTGTCCACTGTTGTGTCCACTATTGTGTCCACTGTTGTGTCCACTATTGTGTCCATTATTGTATTTTAGAAGTTTATCGCAACACTCAAATAATTTTTTGTAATTTTTTGTGACATCATATGATTGGCATAAATATGTAAGCATCCGTTTATCTTCTCCATGAAGTTTCATATAATCTATGATAACATCGATATCTTTTCTTACACGAGGAATACTTGATTTATCTTTAGTGCGATCTTGGTAAATACAAAATTTAGTTTTTGTAAGACTATTGTCATTAAGCCACTTATCTTTATCATAAGTAATAAATTCATGAACAGGTAGATCATAATGTATATCTTTTTGTCCATTTCTTATGATTCCAATTTTGTAGTAGGTACGATTATTTCCCATCATTTCACAATCATTTTCCCATTCATAACGGCATGTTATAACTCCTATTTTCCTACTATTTCTTATTGACTTCAGATATTTCATAAGTACTTTTGGATGTTTTACTTCATCATTAGCATCCAATAACAGTATAAATTCAGACAACCCGTAGCAATGTCTTAGTAGTATATTTCTGTTATATGAAAAATCCACAAATGGCTCATATTTTAATTTAAGAGGAGTTTTATTTTCTCTACAAAATTCTTCAACTAATTGGATTGTATTATCAGTGCTTCCAGTATCTAAAACAACAATATAATTAACATATTTTATAATAGTTGATAGTGTTCTAATAATTCTATCTTCCTCATTCTTAACCATAATTGCACAACATAGTAACTTCATATACAAATATAATATCTATAAATATAACATTTATATTTATAAATTAATAATAAACGGCTGAATTATATGGATGGAACATATATCTATAGTATGGATATTTGCCTATATATTCCGGCCAATTGTAAAAAGGATGATGTATTTGTCCTATTTGATACATGTCAGGAGGGCCAATATTATACATTTGGGTTAGTGTTTCATTTAGCTTAAATTGTTCTGTCTTATTCCTTTTAAATATGTTGTAGCAAACTACAAGCAATATAGTTATGATTAGAATATAAAAATAGATTGTTTTATATTCCATTTTAGATATAATAAATGGATATATTAATTTGTTTACCACCAATAGCGGCCATATGGATAAGAGTATGAATAGAATGGATACCAGTAGCTTGGCCAGTAACGACTACGCCATGGGTAGTAGCGGCGACGCCAATAACGACGATGACGGCGATATCCTTCCGTCATATCTTGGTCTTGTGAAAGTGCATATAAAACTAAGATCAGAACAAGTAAAAGTACGATCCACATATTTTTGTATTTCTATATTATAATTTTTAGATAATTTTATTTATTCTAATAATTTACCAAAAATAATAATTGGATGGACCGTAAACATATGGGAACCGACGATAATATGGCCAATATCCATATTTGTATCTAATTGGATCATAAAAAGCCCAACTATATGTGTACCATGGTGGTGTATAAGTTGGAGTTTCCATATAAATTGGATTTTCTTGCCTTCCAGTATATCCTTCAGTGGTATCTATATTTGTTAATACAAGTAAAACGATTAGTATGACAATCACGAATACAACTTGATTCATTTTATACTTAAATACTACTTAGATTATATTTTTTAATAGTATAATCCGAATGGTCGATAGTAGTAGTAGTTAATTTTTCCCAATCGTGTCGGCATATAAAAGGGTGCCCATCCATAATTGTAGTAGTAAGGAGGTATATATTTCCATGCATCACCAGTTAAGTATGTATCTTGTGGACCTTTTGCATGAAGTTGTATAAGAGCACCTAAATTATAGTGTTCTTTGGTACTATCTCTGCTAAGTAACCAGAATATTATGATTAATGATGTTACTAAAAATACAAATTCTGCAGCCATTTTCTTATAATTAGATTATATATTATAAAAAATTTGATTTTAGTTTATTTTTTTATAAAAATGTATAAAAAGATAAATATATATATAAATATAATTATGAGTGTCCTTGATTTATCATTTAATGAGAATGCATCTTGCTTATGTTGTTCTACAAATAGTGGTTTTATAATTTATGGATTAAAACCAACAATCGAAAAAAAATACACCACTGAATTAAATGGCGGAGTTGGAAAAATTAGACAACTAAGATCTACAAATATTATTGGTTTAGTTGGTGGAGGAAATGAGCCATTTAGGGCAAAAGATACTGTTGTGATATGGAATGATCAAAAGAAATCTACTATCCTAGAGATTGAATTGCATGAAACAGTTAGAAACTTGTTTGTCACAAATAAAAAAATCATTATTGTCTTAGAAAAAAGGGTATGTATTGCTGCCCTTAACAATGGAGATATTAACTATATGAAAGAGACTTATTGTAATGAGGATGGAATTTGCAAATATAGTAATAGCGGAGATTCATTAATTATTGCAACTTTGGGTACCAAAAAGGGAGAAGTAGCAATTTGGAAGTTAAAAACTGATAAGTACACTTCAATCCAGGCCCATAGTAATAAGATAGTTGCGATTGCCCTTAATAAAGATGGATCTCTATTAGCAACAGCTTCCGAAACTGGTACAAATGTTCACGTCTATAGTACCGAAACTGGAAATCAGTTGTATAAATTTAGAAGAGGGACAACGAATGCTAAAATTTATGATATTACATTTAGTAAAGATTCAAGATTTTTAGCATGTTGTTCTAATACAGGAACTTTACATATTTTTGATATGTATAAAAATGAAAATGATGCCAAAAATACCAGATCTAGTTTATCATATTTCAAGGAGTATCTTCCCGACTACTTTGGGTCGCATTGGAGTTTTCAACAAGTTTATATTGGAGATACTTCAAAAATGATATGTTCATTTGATGATTCAAATTTCCTCCATATAGCAACAGTTGATGGAAATTATTATCGAATAATAGGCAGAGATGGAAAATATGATCAAATTAAAAGGAGCAATTTATATGTGAATCAAAAATAATTTATAGGAGAAATACATATTTAAGATGGATGATGATAATGAGGAAGTATTTATTGGACAGAAACTATTTGAAATCCAATCGAAATTAAATAGTATAAAAAGTATACAAGAAAAGAGAAAAAAGTTACTTAATAAAATGAGATATAGGGGAGAAACTCTAGAAAAAAAATTCAAGGAAGATATATTTAAAAATGATACAAGTGAAATTTTAGAATTATTAGATATTGACGGATTAACAAAAATACTTCTTGGTTTTAGCATAAATAATGTAAATATATATAAAATTGGAGATATAACTTACAATAAATTAGTAATTAAATATAACTATGATGATACTATCTATGAATTTGTGACTAAATTATAGCCGTTCCAAATACATTTGGAGTTATATATATTTCATTTATTATTCTTCATCCTTTTTAATCGTCAAAAAAATTGGCATACTTTTGGCCTATATATAAAAGTATATTTAGCTTGTATATACACTTTTTTTTATTTCAATGAATTTATAAAATAATTTTTTAAATCATTTTTAGTTATTTTATTAAAGCATTTTTCTATATTTGTTAGTAATTTTATTTCATTGTTCGTTTTTTTCCTTAATAATATTTTCACTTTTGAAAATACATTTTCGATTGGATTATATTCTGGGCAATATGGGGCATTGTAAATAATGTCTAAATTGTGCTCTTGTGAATATTTTTTGAACAATTTTGAATGGTGAATTCTAGCATTGTCCATTAATAAATAATATTTATTTCCAATTTATCGACTAACTTTTTGATAAAATCAATAAAATCTAATGCATTTGCTGATCCTACTATTCTTTTTCTATAAATTATTTTGTTATTTGATATACCACATATATAAGTATAACGTTTCTTACATTTTCGTTTTATGGATATTATTTTGTTTCCTCTATTGCTCCATCCATAATCGCTGCTTAAATATGAATCAAAACTAACTTCATCAATTGATATTATTTTGTTCACATCAACTTTACTGACAATTTTAACAAATTTTCTTTTATTTAATCTATGTTCTTTTTTATTTTTGACTATTATTTTTTTGATAATTTTCTTTTGAGTAATATTCATTTTATTTAAAATATTATATATTGATGATTTTGAAATGATTATATTATATCTTTTTTTGATTAATTTTATTAGTCTTTTGTAATCAAAGTTTATCCTAGAAATGACATAATTTCGAATATAACATTTTAAATTTGGCGTAAACTTAGTTTTTTTGATAGCTATTTTTGTAAGATTATTCGATCTATATAATTTTAACCAATTAAATAAACTACCATTGCTTATTTTAAAAATTTTTAAAATTTTATTAATTCTATCTTTTTCGTTACATTTTAAGTAATATTCAACAACCATTTTTTTAAAAAAGAATGGATAATTTATTTTTTTAACCATCTTTAAGTATTATATTTAGTTATATGCGTAAATGACATAAAAACAAATTGTTTTATTATAAATAATATGCCAAAAAAGAAGAAAAAAAATAAAAAAGACAATTCAATAGAAAAATATAAAAAATACGAAGATTACAAAAAGACATTTATGACTATTAAATCTTCGCTAAACTCAATTATTAAAAATAAATTGATTACTAATAAAATAAATGAAGCAATATTTAATGTTAATAAAATTGTGATACATGCCTACCAATTTTTAAAATTGTATTGTTTAAAAATGTTTAATGAAGTTGGTTCTTTGCCTAAGATTGATACAAAATTAGTAAATACAATAATGAAAGTATTATGTAAAGAAGATAGTAGAGGACGCAAACCAAATAAGGAAACTGTCATTTTGAAAGAAAAACTTAAATGTTTTTATGATAATCATTATTCAAAGTTGTTAGATGACGATCTAAATTTATACTACACAAATCTAAATACAGTTTTAGATTATGAAGCGATTGGAATGGTGACTAATATAGAAAATCATATTAAAAATAATTTTTACCAATTTTTTAATAGGTACATAAATGTCCTTGTGAATAAGCGAAGGAAAGAAGAAAAAATAAAAGAAATGAATATTTCAAAAGAACAGAAGAAAGAACTACTTAAAAAATATAGGTCGTCTCTTAGAAAATTCAAAACAGATGTTCTTGATAATACTGATAAATCTTCTTTGAAATATATTAAAATCAAAAAGAAAATACAAAAAAAGTATTTTGATTTCGTTGATTTGAACAGAACCATTATTAGTCAAGTTAACGAAAATCCTATTGATTTTTTATTGCCATTAATAAAAATGAGTATATTTATTGAAAAACAAGGTGAAGATAACAATTCAAAGAAATATAATGACAATATTTTTGATGTACTAAATAATAAAAACACTATTAATCAAACTAAAATAAAAACATTTTGCTGCTTTCCTTTAAGGAAATCTATTATTCCAAAGTACATAAGATTAGATACAACAACAATTATCCATTTATTATTTTCCAAAAATATGAAGAAAGGATTTTATCTTAAAGATGGAAATACAATTCTTTTTAGAGATTATATTTGGAGTTTATTTTTTAGAACAGAAAGAAAAATGTTCAAGAATAAACATTATGTTTTTAACAACCAAATAATGACTGATGGAATTGGTTGTTCAATATTGTTAATAAATAAAAAAAGACACAAAGAACTTAAAAGAAATAAAATTCCAACAATGAAAAAACCATTTGGATATCAAGAAGATAGATATATAGATAGCATTAACAATGAAGAGCAAAATTTATATAAAAATTATTCGATTGTTGGAATAGATCCTGGTAAATCTGATTTAATATTTGCTACCAATGGAAAAACTTCAATAATTGATAAGAATGGGAGGAAAAAACATAAAACAAATGTGTTTAGATATTCTCAAAATCAAAGAAGAAAAGAAACTAAAATGAAAAAATATAGAAAGATTATTGAAAAATACAAAATTGATAATAAAATAAATGGTAAATCAATAAAAGAAATAGAATCTTATTTATCTAAGATTGATTCTAAATCTAATGATTATTTTACTACTCAAATGTACATTATTCTAAAATCTAAAATAAATAATATTCTTGAGAAACATTATCAAAACAATCTTTATCGTAAGCTTAAATGGAATTCATTTATAAATAAGCAAAGAAGTGATTCTAAAATGATAAGAAATTTTCAAAGAAAATTTGGATCTCCTAATAATACTCTAATTTGTATTGGTGATTGGAGTCAAAAAAGTCAATTAAAATATGGAGAACCAACAAAAGGAATATCAATGAGAAGATTATTCCGAAAAAATGGTTATAAAACATTTTTGGTTGATGAATACAATACATCAAAAATGAATCATTTTACAGGAGAAGAAATGGAGAAATTTAGAAAGAGAAAAAATGTTCGTCCTTGGAAAAATGACATTAAAAAAATGCACGGTTTACTACGTTCTAAAAACATTCTTAAAAATAAGTCTTGCAATAATGTTCAAGGAAAGCATATTCTTCTAAATAGAGATCTAAATGGTTCATTAAATATTCGGCAAAAAGCAGTTTGTTCTTTGCATAATCTAGAATTGCCGAAATATTTAAAGCGAACGAAAAATTAATCAATTGGGTTTCATCGACGGAACATCTATGAGATGTTCCTCTTTATGTTAAATAAAAAAAAAGATAAAATCAATAATAAATAACAATTATTCAACAATCCAAAAAATATATTTAACATAGAGACCAATAAACCAAACTTTATAGATTACCTTTCCAAACAGATTTTCAAATATGTGAATCTTATATACAACTTCAAAAATAAAATATTAAATTATTTACTCCAAATAGTTTTGGAAAGGCTATAAATCCAATTATAGGTTTAAATACAGAAGTTTCTAAAGATGGTATATTAGATAGTAAATATAATATGTATAAAGAATTTATTGCATTTGATTTTAGCAAATTGAAGGTAAATAAATTTTTTGAAAATTATATTGACCTGCTAATAAAAAATAAAAAGGAGCATAAATTTGGTATTATGATTTTAGCATATTTTTATTTTATTAGAATTTTTCAATTCAAGATTCCAAAAGAAATTGCTTTTATTATTATGAAGAGGTCTAACATTAAAAAGTTTCAAAAAATATTTAATTTATCAACTATATCACATATTTATAACAAATATAAAACAAATCTAATCCATACTATCTCTAATCAATGAAAAGGCTATAATAAAATATAAAAAAAAAACTAAAAATACAATTGTTAGATTAGATTTTTTAACAATAATAGATCCAAAATAAAATCCAATTATTGCAAGTAGTGTATCTCCAATGCTATTTATCAAAGAATCTTCACTTGATGGTTTAGGACCGTCAAGATATGAAAAGTATATATCTTTCAATTCATAAATTGTGTGTAAAAATAACATCAAAACGAATCTGTGTTGTTGATCCCAATGATTATAATAGTAATCTGTAAAGACATATCCAAAAAAGCCAAACATGAAATGAGTAATACTCCATGGAGTGGTAAAACTTATATTATCTTTAGTGTCTGACAGTGAAAATATTTTTAAAGACATCCTCTATATAGTAAACTGACAAATATTTTTTAATTTCCAAAATATATATATAGATGATTCCTGTAATAATAGTAATAATCATAATAATATTGTGGCTTCTCTATGGCAATGGGAATGAATATTTTGATCCAATAAAACATTTAGGCGTTAAATATATTTATCCATCTCAAGGTGATTCTGAATCAGTTCAAAAACCTACAAAAAATAATTATCCAAGAGATATTTTCAGAAAACACTATTTTAAAGGGCAAAGATGGGAAACAAGACTCCCTGGGCTTGTAGACCATAGATACAGTTACGATGATCAACGAAACTGTTGCACTCTACCTGCAATAGAAGGAAAGGCAAGATTAAAGGATCTTCCTCTCCATTTAAGAAATTGGTACCATGCAAGAATACCTTCCAAAATTGCAAAGACAGATGATTACTATTGGCCAGATACCATTATTGGAAAGAAATACAAATATGAATGCAATAGAGCAAATGATGTTTATAGTTCACCAAGAACTATTGCGCCAATTATAACAGATCCCATCGCAGCTAAAGCTAAATATAACCCAACATTGGACGATACTCCATTTGATATTGCAAGACGAGCAAATATGATATCTGGCTACAATCCGTCTGATTCATTACCTGCCCAATATGCAGATAGAAGCAAGACATCAATAGAAAAGATAATAGCAGCCCCTAATTTAGTAGAAAATAGAGCTGAGCCTATTTATGGTTGGCTACCATACGAATATTAAAAAATTGATATTTAAATTTATTTAAATAATATTTATTCTAATTATATAAAATAGTATAAATAAAATGAAGTTTTATCTTGTTTTCTTGCAGAATACCACTAAGGATGGTAATATTGTCATAAAAGGACGATTTGAGAGTAATGAAGAGGCAAAAACACAGCTTACGCAAATAGCTTTAGATCATGTACGAGCTGATGGTGGGGATCGTCAGGCATCAGTTGCTTTCCAAAATGATAAATCACTTGAAGAAATCAGTACTGATATTAATTTGAATCCTGGCCTATATTTGAAAGAGAATGATGGCATAATCGAAGTGTATGAAAAAACTGCAAAAGAAGTTGGATACCTAATGTCTAACATCAAATATTTTATCGAAAAAATAGCTGTCTTTTCTACTACTGAGATTGATTTTGAGGTACCCGAAAGATTTTCATGTGGATGTAATGTTAAAAAGAGTGCAAAGGTCGTTAAACAAACCATTCCAAGAAAATACACATTTCTTGAGCAATTGAGTTCACTACTAAAAAGTGGAAATAAGAATTTTGGTTTGAAACCAACTAATATTGCTCACAGTTAATTTTTAATTAATCAGCTCATTGCATTAAATAATTAATTAAAAATTGAAATTTTATTTATTTGAAGGTTCTATTAATTTTTATGATATAAAATTCTAGTGTCCATGGATTCCATTGATTTGATTACATTGGGGCTTTGCCTACGTATCTTGAAAAACTTTAATGGTTTGAAACCTAGATTTGTTGTTAATATTTTAGATGGTGCAGACTGGGATAATCTATATCCATGTGAAGAGTGTGATCACACTGATATAAAAGAGGGCATCAAGGAGAAATGTCCGAATTGTGCATGGGAGTTCTATGAAAAGAACTGTTGCGATCTTTTGCACGATCTTCATGAATGCTACAATTTGGAAGAGGTGTTTGTTCATTTTTCGGCATTTGGATGGTTGTGGTTTGGAGACGAATGGGATAGTGTTACCCATTATGAATGTGCCCCATCGGGAACAACTTGGATGGAATGTAATGTCTGTGGTGCTGGATCTCCATATAAAGAGGTAGATTGTATCCATACAAGGACTATTAGATGTTATTATTGCGAAGAAAAGCATGATACTTTTTATGAATGTCCGAACTTAGATTGTCCAATGGATGCAATTCCAATATGTATGATTACTTTTCCTGGCTGTCTCATTTGTGACACCCTTTCGTTGGAAGAACTTCATAAGTTGAAGAGTGGGAGTGAAGATACGTTCAAGATTGTGCAAAGCATTGTGAAAGGAGAGTTCTATCGAGAGTATGATGCTGGTGAGTTAGTTGCTGTGATTGACCTCCTTTGTTAATAGTTATTAGTTTGCTTGTATATTTTTCTTTTCGATAAATATACAAAAAGATAACCAAATAACATATCTATTATTTAATTATACCTAATCTATTTTAGTTTATACTAATTTAAAACATTTAAAAACAAATGAAGTT
>JABAOH010088046.1_pt3 | contig 29961 bp, 20 predicted proteins | sample 7062181 | NCBI WGS metagenome assembly JABAOH01 (sample SAMN14538630, study PRJNA623070) | marine sediment metagenome | biome: marine biome [ENVO:00000428]; feature: marine pelagic biome [ENVO:01000023]; material: deep marine sediment [ENVO:00002113]; isolation source: pool of 5 deep marine...
GGTTTCACACCGGTTACGTTGAGTTCGAGAGGGGATGCGGAGACTTTGGTCGGCTTCTCCCAGACAATCGAAAACGTCGACAGTGTGGGAATTATTGACCAAGCCGACCCCTGGTAATAGTCTCAATCTGAGACAATTCGGCCGCGCGGCTCCAAGAATGCCCGTATCATGGGGCAATGGGGGGGAAGCCGGATCTACCTGAGCGATACCAGCCAGTTCGCATCATTGGCGAAGGAGGCGCCGGGCAGGTGTGGTTGTGCCGCGATACCGCATCGGCCAACCGTGAAGTTGCTCTGAAGCTCCTCCTGGAAAGCGGGGACGAGAACGAGTTCCGGAAGGAATTCGCCACACTGGCAGGCCTGACCCACCCGAACCTGCCAGATACCTTCGCTTTCGGCGAGACCGCCTCGGGTTCCTGTTACATCGCGCTCGAGTTTGTCGACGGAGATTCATTCGTCGACGCCGTTCAGTCGGACCGGGCATCGTTCCAATCGTTGGCATCTGAATCCCTTCTGGCACTCTCGTTCATCCACGATTTCGGTCTCGTCCACCGTGACCTGAAGCCGCAGAACCTTCTTGTTCGCCGAAAGCCGAAAAACGGTCGACGATTGGTTTTGCTGGACTTCGGTCTGGCCGAAGCCCGTTTGGGGACGAACGTGGGGGCAGCCGGGACTCTTCGCTACATGGCGCCCGAGCTGTTTGAAGGGGCTTCTCCCACCGCCAAGACGGATTTCTATGCTCTGGGAGTCGTGTTTCTCGAGGCGCTCATCGGTCGTCCACCCGTGGATGAAGATCCGGCTGTCGATTTGAGCGCCTATCTTCACGCAACTAAACACCCGGTGCTTTCGGATTGTCTGACGACACCCGTCTCCAAAGGATTGCTGGATTGGTTGAACGACCTTCGTAATCATGATCCCGATGCGCGCCCCGCCGATGCCCGAGAGGCTCTCGCACAACTGCGGACTTTGGCCGGTGGCGACATCGAGGTCGAGTCGGCAGAAACACGAGCCGCTAGGGTTGCGTCAGGCAGTCCACCCGGCCGATCTGAGGTTCTGGAAGCGATCCTTGAGGCGCTACAGGATCCGGGAATCACGGCCGTCTTCTTGACTGGGGAGGCTGGCGCAGGCAAGACGAGAATTCTCGACACAGTTCGTGCGCGCGCGGTTCAGTGGCGGTGGAGAATCGAGGCGACTGCAGATTGGCTAGTGGAACCCGCACTTGCCCACCAAGACGATCGCACCCATTTCCTCCCGGTCGACGAACTCGAAAACGTGACTCCCGAGATCGCGAATGTCCTGGATCGCGTCGTCCGGAACCCGTTCCAAGACAAACAGACCAAAGTCTTGGTGTGCGGACGCCTCGAGGAGATCTCCGATCCACGGATTCGCGCCCTGCTCGCCGACGTTGAGATGATGCCGACCGCAACACATTTCGAGTTGGCGCCGCTGGATCAGACGGCAGTCGAAGATGTCCTCAAACGTGTATCCGGTGGGGAACCATCGCCCGCTCTGGTCGCCAACGTTCTAGCTGCGACAAACGGGCTGGCCGCGTCCGTTGAGGCCTTTGTTGTTAGCGGAGACAAACCGACAGCGGGAGAAGGTGATCGGCTACGGGAATCCGTCAAGACACGGCTAACCAGTTTGTCCCGTATCGCCACTCGATGCGTCGCCGCACTGGCCGTGGTAGGTGAGTCGTCGGAACTGAAACTCCTAACTTCAATCCTTGGAGACACGGAAGCCAATGTTCTCTCGGGTCTGAATGAACTGGGTTTCGCCAACCTGAGCCGGGAACTCGACGGTCGTTGGGTACTCAAATCCAGGGTTGTCACGCAGTGCGCCCGCGATGCGATCGATCAGTCCCTCCTCGATGAGATCGCACGACGGGCGATTCAGTCGATCGAAAACTCCGATGACGCTGCCGACTCCAAACTCGGCCGACTCTGGCGTCAACTCGGCGACCACTCGAAGTCGAGTCGTTTCTTCGCAAAGGCGGCGGCATCCGCGTCTCAGGCCGGCTCCAACCAACTAGCGGTCCATTGGTATACACGGTCGATACTCGATCTACCCAAACATGACCCCGCCTATGCATCGCTGCGCTTGAAACATGCGCATGCATCAGAACTCGCGGAGTACTTCGACAAGGCTGCCAAGAGTTACGCCGCCTATGGCAGGTGCCGCAGAGATGATTCCTCGAGATCGTGCTTCTTGTCCTGGCAAGCCCGGGCCCTCATTAAAGCCGGACGGCAGAAAGCAGCGATACGAGTCGCCCGAGAGGCATTTTCGTTTGCCAAAGATGAGCGGCAGAAAAACATTGCGGACAGTCTCCTGGGGGCGGCGTACGCGACCTATGGAGAACCGGAGCGTGGATACGAGTTGCTGAATGCGGCTGCGCCCAAACTCCACGCGATGGACGAAACTCGCGCAGCTGCCGAGGCTTTCTACTCGGCAGGTATTGCTTTACAGAAGTCGCGGAATCTCAAATCCGCAATTGAGGCTTACGAAGCCTCCATTTGTTACGCCGAAGAACACGGATTTGATGAGATTGTCGTCAACTCTCTGATCTCGAGCGCTAGCACCGATTTCCTGCAAGAGAATCCAGATTTGGCCCTTGAGCGCCTTGAGAGAGCTCAGTCGCTCGCGACCAGACATGAGTTCAAACGTCATTCGATGTGGATCCTCGGAAACAAGGGGCGGGCCTTTCAGATGTTGGGCAAGTTTGACAGGGCGCTGGAGTGCCACGAGGAGGCAAGGAGAAGGGGGCAGTTCTTTGGCAACCGTGTTCAGTATGTGACAGCGCAAGTGGCTTGTGTCGAAAACCTGATCACACTGGGTCGACCCAACCAGGGTACGGAGCGACTTCAAAAACTCGAGCTGGTGTCACTCGACCCAAGACTTCGGAGCTTCCTAACCTTGACTTTGGCCGAGGCGCTGCTCTCAGAGCCGACGCGGGAGGATACCGAGATCGCCAATGCACTGAGCCGTGTCTTGCAGGGCGACGCGACGCCCCGCCTCGCCATCTGGGGCCACCTGATCGTCACCCTGGAAATGCACGCCCGCTTCGGCACCGAACCCCCCGAAGCACTGTGGAATCAGTTCCAGGACATGCTCGGCGAGGAAGGCCTCGACCAGCACCTCGTCGCCCGCGGCTGGCTCGCTTGGTCCAAGGAAAAGGTTCGTCGTAACAATCGTCGGGCGGCGCTCGACGCATGCAACAAAGCGCTCGAGGCGCTCAGCGGCCGGCACCACGACCTGGCCGCGCAGGTCTACCTCTCCATGTCCAAGGCGCACGAACTCGACGGCAGGACCGTCGAGGCCAACCTGGTACTCGAGAAGGGACGCGAGGAGCTCGAGACCGCCGCCAACCTGATCGAGGACGAAGAGTTACGCAGCGACTTCCTCGCCAGGCCGGTCTTCAAGGAGTTGCGCAAGAAGCGTGAGAGCTTCGCCGACGCGGAAGAACGCCTGGGTGCGCTCTACGACATGGTTCACTCGCTCAACTCCGGCGACGATCCCGAGGGACGGCTCGGTGTCATCCTCGATCAGGCCCTGCGCGTCGTCCGCGCGGAGCGTGGCCTGATCCTGCTGCGATCCGCAGGCGACGATCGCTACCGCGTTCGCCTGGCACGCAACCTCGAGGAAGATACGGTCGAGGAGGCGGCGCAGTTCAGCCGAACCGCAGTGCTTGCAGCGGGCAAGGGGGAGCCGGTCCTGGCGATCAACACGGCGAACGACGAGCGTGTGCGTGAGATGAAGAGTGTGAGCGCTTACGGGATCAAGTCTTTGCTCTGCGTTCCGCTTCGATTGCGCGACGACCTGATCGGCGCCGTCTACGCCGACAGTCGAGCCGACGGGGCGCTGTTCAGCAGGAAGGATCTCGCGTTCCTCGAGGCTCTTGCCGACCACGCGGCGCTTGCTCTCGAGAACGCGCGCGACCTGCGTCGACTCGAGCAGCGCAAGGCGCAATTGCTCTCGGCGAGCGAGGCGAGGGACGGGCTGGGCGAACTCGTCGGGCGCTCGCCGGGCATGCAGAAGGTCTACGACATGATCGAGCGCGTCGGGGAGTCGGATCTCCCGGTGCTGATCCAGGGCGACTCCGGCACCGGGAAGGAGCTCGTCGCTCGCGAGATCTACCGGCGTAGCCTGCGCAAGGACAGACCCTTCCTCAGCGAGAACTGCGCGGCGATCGCGGACAGCCTGCTGGAGTCCGAGCTCTTCGGTCACGTCAGGGGCGCCTTCACCGGCGCCGACAAGGACAAGCCCGGGCTCTTCGAGCAGGCCGACGGTGGGACGCTGTTCCTCGACGAGGTGGGCGACATGTCGCCCGCGATGCAGGCGCGGCTGCTGCGGGTGCTGCAGGACGGCGATCTCCGGCGTGTCGGCGGCGAAACCTCGACCCGAGTCGACGTCCGGCTGATCACCGCGACTCACCGAGACCTGTCCCGGCGCGTGGCGGAAGGGGAGTTCCGCGAAGACCTGCTGTACCGCTTGCAGGTACTGGTGATCCATCTCCCGCCGTTGAGGGAACGGCCCGCCGACATCGCGCAGCTCGTCGAGCACTTCCTCGAGCGCATTGCCCGTCAACGGGGTCAGAAGAAGATCGCGCTCCGGCGTGACGCGATGGAGTTGCTCGAACGCTATGCCTGGCCGGGGAACGTCCGGCAGCTCGAGAACACCCTCCAGCGCTTGGCGTTGCTGGCCGGTCCCGCGTCCATCGACCGCGGGACCATCGAGCAGGATCCGTCCCTCGCGGCCGCGCTGATCGGTCAGGCCGGCAAGCCGACCCTCTCGCTCAAGCAAAACGAACGTGACCGGATCGAGGAGGCGCTCCGGCAGGCCGGGGGGAACCGGAACGACGCCGCCCGGCTGCTCGGGGTCTCACGGGCGACGATCTTCCGCAAGATCAAGCAGTACGGGTTGAGCTGAGCGGGTCGATATCGCCATCCTTCTCAAGGGAAAGGGTCCGAAAATCTCCAGATTTGAACGCTTCCCGGGACGGACCGAATCCTGTCAGCCGAGAATCGAAAAAGCCACGGCCCGGCCGTCTCCACGGTATATTCCTCGAAAGTAGCGCTTCAGGGGGAGGCGTGGCGGAAGACTTGCTGAGGGGATTCGGTCCGGACCGAAATCGGTCACCGTGCGGGCGCAGGCCTGTCCGCGGCGTGGTACGTTCGCGTTCGCTGATCGCCCGGCAGATCGGTCAGATGCTCAAGGGCGCGCGTCAATCGCAGCGGTTGAGCCAGGCCCAACTGGCCGGGCACACGCGACATCACATGACCCCGGTATCGCGCACGCTGATCAGCTCGATCGAACGCGGTGTGAATCTTCCGTCGATCGACGCCCTCGTCTCGATCGCGCGGGCGCTCCAGCTCGACCCGAAAGAACTCGTCGAGCTCGTCGACGTCGCGAAGGCCGCTCCCGATGTCGCCGGCCTGGCACGCGCCGAGATCCTGCAGCTGGGGAATGACTGCTTCTGGCAGGGGGACTACCGCGGGGCGGTGAGCTACTACACCGTTCTCTTGCAGGAACTCGACGCCGAGCCCGGGACGACGCCGGACACCCACCGCATGCGTTGTCGCTTGCAGGTCAACCAGGCCGTCGCCCTCGCGCGACTGCAGGCGTTACGTGCCGCCAAGACCGTGGCCGAACGCGCCGTCGAGGCGGCGCGCGAGATGCCGGACCTGCAGGCCGATGCGTTGATGATCCTCAGCTCNNGAAGGCCTCATCGATCTGGCGCTGCTGGCCGTCGGCCGCGCCCAAGAACTGGCCGCGGTTTGCGCAGAGAAGACCCGCGGGCGTGTGCACGTTCAAAAAGGGGCGGTCCTCTACCTCGCCAAACGCTACGACAACGCCCGTCAGGAGTTCTTGCTCGCCAAGAAGATCGCGGGCGCCGCGGGCGACTTCCATCACGTGATCCGCGCCGAGGGCAACATCGGTTCGTGTTACGCCAAGCTGGGCAAGAACCGAGAGGCGACGCGGCGGTTCATCCGTTGCATCGAGCTGGCGCGCAAGCACAACGACCCGGTGAAGGAGGCGAGCTGGCTCGTCGAGCTCGGCTGCCAGTATTTCAAGGCGCGCGACTTGTCGGAAGCGCAGCAATGCGGGCGCTCCGCGTTGATCATCGCGCGCCGTCTCGAAAACCCGGGCATCGTTTTTCGAGCGGAGTGGCTGCTTCACCGCGTGGCCCGGCTGGAGGATCCCTCCGATGCCGACGCGCGCCGGTTGAGCTACCTGAAACGACTCTACGTGCGGGTCAAGAACCACAAGGACCTCGAGGAGCTCGACGAGTTCCGCGTGCAGATCCTCGGCGGCGGAGACGAGCATGCGTAAGACCCTGTTCGTTGCAGTCATGCTCGCCCTTCTCGGCAGTGTTGCTTCAGCGGAAGTCTCTTACCGGATCGGCGAGGTCGACGGCGGTGGCGTCATCATCATGGGAATCATCGATCATTCCGATCCCGTGGGTATTGCGTGGCAACCGCTGGGGCAGATTCCGGCCGACTGGATCCTGAATCCCAGCGGCGCGACGCGCGGCGACGGCTGGCCCAGCGTCGCCCGGGATCCGAACACCGGGTACGAGTCGGTGACCTGGGCGTACAACGCAGGTTCGGACTTCGACATTGCCTACTCCGAATGGGACGGGACGCAGTGGGCACCGGTTGAATTTCTCACCGCATCGACCGCGAAAGAGCTCGACCCGCGTGTCCGGGTCGCGTCCGACGGCACTGTCGCTGTTGCTTGGTGGGAAGATGGTGTGGTCGACACGGTGTTCCTACGGACGCGCCTCGCGGGAAGTCCGATATGGAGCTCTCCGGTCCAGGTGTCTCAACCCGGGGTGCCGGCCCGTCGACCGTCGATCGTGGACCACGAGGGGACGATCCGGATCGTCTATGAGCAGGACGCGATCATCGGGCAGGACGTCGTTGTCACCACGGTGACTGAAGAGGGCTACACGCGCGAGACCGTGCACACCACCGCGCGGACGGAACCGCTCGATGCGATCTTGCACACTCGCGGATCCCACCTCTGGCTCGACTGGAAAGAGAGCAGCGACGCCCTCGGGCGCGCCGCCTGGGAAGCCGATTCGTGGGTGGTCCAGCCGTCCGAGCCTTGGCTCGACGAATCCTGGATCGGCATCGAGCAGGCCCGACGCTCCGTCAGGAGCAAGGTGCTCGGGGTTCAGTAAACGCTGTAGCTCTACCGCGCGCGGGAAGACAAATAAGGAAAGAGGCGCAGATGAGGGATAGGGCTACCAAGGCAGTCAGGGGGGTGTCATCTGCGCCCCTCTCCTGTCGTGAACCAAGCCGGCTTGCTTGACTCACGCCAGTATGCGGCGCCGGGGACCCGAGCGATAGGCACTCGCGGGCGTCTCGTTGCGAAGCGGCAACGTCGAGCTATTTCGTCTTCAGAACGTTCAACGCCGACCCCGCGTTGAGCGAGTGCCGTGCGCACACCGTGTCCTCGCGACCGTCTTCGTGGTGCAGGACGACCGTCACGTCCGCGCCCGGCGTCAACCCGGCGAGCCCCGTGATGCTGATGCGGTCCCGCTCCTGCACCTTGTCGTAGTCGGCCGGGTCGCCGAAGGTCAGCGGCAGCACGCCCTGCTTCTTCAGGTTGGTCTCGTGGATGCGCGCGAACGAGCGCACGATCACCGCCGCCGCGCCGAGCAGCCGCGGCGACATGGCGGCGTGCTCGCGGCTCGAGCCCTCGCCGTAGTTCTCGTCGCCGACGACGACCCACTTCGACCCCGCCGCCTTGTACGCGCGGGCCACCTCGGGGATCGGTCTTGTCTCGTCCGCGCCGTTCAGCAGGTTGCGCGTCGTGCCGGCCTCGCCGGTGAACGCGTTGACCGCGCCGGTGAACATGTTGTCCGAGATGTTGTCGAGGTGGCCGCGGAAGCGCAGCCACGGCCCGGCCGGCGAGATGTGGTCGGTCGTGCACTTGCCGCGCGCCTTGAGCAACAGCGGCAGCTTCTCGAAGTCTTTACCATCCCACGGGTTGAACGGCTCGAGAAGCGCCAGCCGCTGGCTGTCGGGCGCGATGCGCAGCTCGACGGAGCTTCCGTCGTCGGGCGGCTCGAGGTAGCCCTCGGTGTCCTGCACGAAACCGTCCGCCGGGAGGTCGGGCGCCGGCGCCGGCGGCGCCAGCCGGAAACGGCTGCCGTCCGCCGCCTCGATCTCGTCGGTCAACGGGTTGAACGACAGGCGACCGGCCAGCGCGTAGGCCGCGACGATCTCGGGGCTGCCGATGAACGCCAGCGTTTCCGGGTTGCCGTCGTTGCGTCTGGGAAAGTTGCGGTTGAACGAGGTGACGATCGTGTTCTTCATCCCGGGCTTGATCTCGTCGCGCTGCCACTGGCCGATGCACGGGCCGCAGGCGTTGGCCAGCACGGTGGCGCCGAACGCCTCGAGCTCGGCCATCTGGCCGTCACGCTCGATCGTCGCCCGAATCTGTTCGCTGCCCGGCGTCACCAGAAACGGGATGCGCGCCTTTCCGGCACCCGCATTCTTGGCCTGTCGAACCACGTCCGTCACGCGCGAAACGTCCTCATACGAGGAGTTCGTGCACGAGCCGATCAAGGCGACCGCGATGGCGTCGGGGTAATCCTCGCTCTCGACGGCGCCGGCCATCGCGGAGACCGGCCGCGCGAGGTCCGGCGTGTGCGGTCCGACGAGGTGCGGCTCCAGCGTCGACAGGTCGATCTCGATCACGCGGGTGTAGTAGCTCTCGGGATCCTTGGCGACCTCGTCGTCCGCGCGCAGCAGGTGGACGTGTCGTTCCGCGAGATCCGCGAGTGCCGAGCGCTCGGTGCCCCGCAGGTAGCGGGCCATCGAATCGTCAAAGGCGAAGATCGACGTCGTGGCGCCGATCTCGGCGCCCATGTTCGTGATCGTTCCCTTGCCGGTGCAGGAGATCGACTCGGCGCCCGGACCGAAGTACTCGACGACGGCGTTGGTGCCGCCCTTCACGGTCAGGATCCCGGCGAGCTTCAGGATGACGTCCTTCGGGGCGGTCCAGCCGTACAGCGAACCGGTCAGGTGGACCCCGATCGTCTTCGGGTACTTGACCTCCCACGGGAAGCCGGCCATCACGTCGACCGCGTCGGCGCCGCCGACGCCCGAGGCGAACATGCCGAGCCCGCCGGCGTTCGGCGTGTGCGAGTCGGTGCCGATCATCATCCCGCCGGGGAAGGCGTAGTTCTCGAGGACGACCTGGTGGATGATCCCCGCGCCGGGCTTCCAGAACCCGATCCCGTAACGTGCGGAGGCGCTCTGGAGAAACGAGTACACCTCGTCGTTCTCGTCCACCGCGACCTTCATGTCCTGGTTCGCACCCTGGTACGCACGAATCAGGTGATCGCAATGCACGGTCGTCGGCACCGCGACCCGCGGGATGTCGGCCTGGGCGAACTGCAGCAGCGCCATCTGCGCCGTGGCGTCCTGCATGGCGACGCGATCGGGGCGCAGCTCGATGTAGCTCTTGCCGGCCTCGAGCTGTTCGCCTTGCGGGTCGTCGAGGTGGCCGAGGAGGATCTTCTCGGTCAGGGTCAGCGGCCGGTTGAGGCGTTTGCGGACGACTTCCAGGTTGCGCTCGATCTTCCGATAAGCGTGCTCGACGAATTCCGGCGTGCTGTCGATGGTTGCCATGGGTTCCTTTCAGCCCTCCGAAGCCCTGGCGAAGGAGGGATTGTGCCCGTATTCGTTAACTCTACAAGGTGTTCCTGAGATTGTTGGTGATCATTCGAGAGGAACCTCAGGGCCCGGGAAGATCACGGCGTTTCCGCTGCAAAGAGGGCAGGATGGGTGTAATTCCTGCAATAAAAGTGCTTACGGAGATCGACCAACAATCTCGCGTACACGTTGCAACTCTATCGGTGTTGTGGGGATTGTTCCAGTTCCCCGCGGCGGGAACGGGAGGCGCCAATAAAAAAGCGTCCGCCGGCAGGGGGGTGCGCGGCGGACGCCCCGAGTCACGACACCGCATTGGGGGGGTAATGAGATGCCGCAAGCAAACATTCGAAGGCTGAAAAACGCCCTACCTGGTTTAATCTAGGCTTCGCGGGGGTCCGTGCAAGAAAGCCCCGCTCGGTGCAGAATGGATTGGAATTCAGGCCAAAACGGATCCGCGATGCACCCCGAACAACCCCCGCCCACTCCGGACACGGGCCGCTCCCGGTGGCTCGCCCTGATCGAGCCGCCGCTCGCGCTGGGGTTGGTTTTCGGCATCTCGATCTTCTTCGGCATGTTCGGGTTCGTCGCCACGGCTTTCCTCGTCGAGGAGGATCCGCTCGAGAGCCTGTTCGGCATGGAGCGGAAGCTCGGCGTCGAGTTGATCCACGACGGCGGCGAGACGATCCCCACGATCGAAGAGACGAAACGGATCGTCGCCGCGGTTTTCGACGTGACCGATGTGATCGTCATCCCGGAGGGAGAGCGGGCCTGGCAGTTGCTGGCCTGGATCCGGGGCGAGCCTGCGCCGAGTTCTTCGACGGAGCTGACCCAACAACTGGGCGCCCTCGGCTGGTCCGATCCCGTTCCGACGGTGACCACGTTGCCGCGCTATTTCGGGGCGATGGAGAACCCCCGCCGGATGCGCATGTACATCCCTCCCGCGATGACGATTCAGGCGCTGGTGTTCAGCCTCGGCGGCTGGGTCATGGTGCGCTGGCGCGACCCTCGGGCGTTGCGCGACCCTGCCCGGCTGACAACGGCGCTGCTGTGGGGCGGGGGCGCGGCGATCGTCGCGTTCATCGGAAGCACGCTCGTGGGCGGCGGGTTGCAGCTCACGGGGTGGGAGATCGAGGAGCAGGGCTGGATCCAGGCCTTGATGGCCGATCGTGCGTCGTTGTTGCTGCTGACCCCGTGGCTGGTCGTGCTCGGTCCGGTCAGCGAAGAAGTATTCTTCCGCGGCTACGTCTTCCGGCGCCTCTTTTCGAGCGCGGGGCCCCGCGCGGCGTACCTCGTTTCCGCCGTTCTCTTTGCCCTGATCCACTGGCATCCGGTCGGTCTTCCCATGTACCTGCTCATCGGTTTGGTCTTCTGCTGGGTCTATCAGAAAACCGGAAACCTGTGGGCCCCGGTCCTCGCTCACGTGATTTACAACGGATTCGTCGTGACGCTTCCGTTACTGGCCCCGGTGAGCCCCTGACGCCGTGTTGCAAAGGCTGATCACGACATCTTGTTTGCTGGCGGCCGTCCTCGGCTGTGCCGCGAACGTGGACTCGCAACACGAGGCCTGGCTCGTCGACGTGACGGCCGATGTCGGGCTCGACTTCACGTACCGTACCGGCGCCACGGGGGAGCTCCACATGCCCGAGATCATGGGCGGCGGCGTGGCGTTCATCGACTACGACGGCGATGGCGACCCGGACGTCTATGCCACGAACGGGAACGCCTCCCCGGCCAAGCCGGCCCGCGGGGGCGAGATCGGCGATCGCCTTTTTCGCAATGATGACGGCCGGTTTACCGACGTGACGAGCGAGACGGGTCTCGGCGATACCGGGTACGGGATGGGGGTCGCGGTCGCGGACTTCGACGGCGACGGCGACGCCGATCTCTACGTGAGCAATTTCGGTGAGGACCGTCTGTACCGTAACGACGGCGGCCGCTTCGTGGATTTCACCGCCGATTCGGGGATCGTCGCACCGGGGTGGTCCGCGTCCGCGGTCTGGTGCGACTACGATCTCGACGGAGCGCTTGACCTGTACGTCACCCGCTACGTCGACTACAGCGCCGAGAAGCGATGCCGCGATCCCGCCAGCCGGCCCGCCTACTGCGGCCCGCTCGAATTCCCCCCGGTGTCCGACCTGTTGTTCCGGAATCTCGGCAGCGGTCGTTTCGAGGACGTCTCGACGTCGTCGGGGATCGCTTCGGTTCGAGCAGCCGGTCTGGGTGTGGTCTGTGAGGATCTGGACGACGACGGCTGGCCCGACTTCTACGTCGCGAACGATGCCTACGCGAATCAGCTGTGGCTCAATCGCCGGGACGGAACGTTCGTCGATCGTGCCGTCTTGCTCGGTGCGGCGTTCAACATTCACGGGGAGCCCGAGGCCGGGATGGGCGTGGTCGCGGCTGATTTCGACAACGACCTGCGATCGGACCTGTTCGTCACGCACCTCGCCGCGGAGACGAACACGTACTACCGCAACGTCGGTGCCGGTAAGGGATTCGCCGATGCGACCGGGGAGGTGGGGCTCGCCGTCTCCTCGATGGCGTTGACAGGGTTCGGCACGGTCGCCTTCGACGTCGATTTCGACGGCGATCTGGATCTCGCCGTGGTCAACGGGAGGGTCAAGCGGACCGATCCGCGTCCCGACTCCTGGGTCGACGAACCCTGGTCCTGGTTCGCCGAGCCCAACTTGTTCTACGTGAACGAGAGCGGGGCGCTGTTCCGCGGCGGGGCGGCGGCGACGGCCCCCTTCACCGATCCCGTCGAGATCTCGCGAGGTCTCACGCTGGGAGACTACGACGGGGACGGTGACCAGGACCTTCTGGCCGCGAACATCGAGAGCCCCCTACGAGTCTACCGCAACGACGCGCCGAAGGAGGGGCGCTGGGTCGTCCTGCGGTTGTCCGACCCCGGCGCGAACCGCGAGGCGATCGGTGCGCGCGTGACCGTCTTGGCCGGCGACCTGCGGCAACGCCGGACGATGACACGTGGATCGAGTTACCTGTCCAGCCGCGACGCCTCGTTGCACATCGGCATCGGTGCGGCCGCGTCCGCCGACGTGACCGTCACCTGGCCGGACGGGAAGCGGGAGACGTTCAACGCGGTGCCGGCAGACGGCGAGACGACCCTGATTCGCGGAACCGGAACGCCATCGTCATGAGCAGGAAGCCGCGCAAGAAGAAAAAGAAACGGCATGCGACCCCGCCCGCGCGGGGGGCGTCGCCCAGCAAGCTGAGATCGACGGCCCGCTCTCTGCAGAAACGCGGCGGTGTGGCCATGATCTCGGGCGGGTTCGTGTTGATCGCCGGGCTCTTGCTGGTGGTCGCCCTGGTCTGGACCGAACCGGACGAAACGGATCCTCCGAAGACCGGCGAGGCGGCAGCTGAGCCGAATCGATCCGTTCCCGCTCCGGATACGCGACACATGGAACCGCCCGTTCGCAGCCGACTCGAAACCGCACGGCGGACGGTCGAGGAGCGGCCGGACTCGGGCCCCGCCTGGGGTGGTTACGGCGCGCTGTGTGACGCGCACGGACTCTACGACTGTGCCGTGGCCTGCTACACGGTGGCCACCGAGCTCGACCCGACCGACTTCCGTTGGTTCTACCTGCTCGCGTTCGTCTCGGAGCTACGCGGCGGCTCGCCGGACCGGATCGTCGCGTACTACACCGAGGCGTCTCGCCTCGAGCCGCGCCTGCCGACCATCTTCTACCGGCTCGGCGAAGCACTCACGCGAGCGGGCCGGCTGGCCGAAGCGGCGAACGCCTACCGCAAGGCGCTCGAGATCGATCCGCAGCTTGCGGTCGCCCACCGCGGTCTCGGCCAGGTCGTCCTCGCGCAAGGCGATGCGCAGGCGGCCGTCGGCAGCCTCACGAAAGCCATCGAGCTCGGTGCAGAAGGGAACCCGGCGACGCTGGCGTCGCTGGCACAGGCCGAGATGCGCCGGGGGAACACGGCCGCCGCGGAGGCGTACGCCCAGCGTGCCGCGAGCGCGGCCGAGGAGCTACCCGTGCCGGACCCCGTGCGGCTGCGGATCCAGCAGATGAACGTCTCGGCCGCGCAGAGTGCAGCCCGCGCGGTGCGTCTGATCCAGGCCGGCCGCTACGAAGCGGCGCTCGAGCAACTGCGCATCGTGGAGCAGACCCGGCCGGACGAGCCGAGCACGCACTATCGCATCGGCGTCTGCCTCGCCCACCTGGGCAAACCGGACGAAGCACTCACACGTCTCGAGCGAGCCGCCGAGCTGGCGCCCGACAACGAGGTCGTCCGCAAGGAGCTCGAGCGGGTCCGCGGCCTGCTGGAGAGCTAGCAACCGTCGGGCAGCTCAGGCCACGTTCGCGGGGCTGGGGATGCCGCGGGACACGACCTGCTCGAAGAACACCTTGACCAGGTCGGCGTCGAAGAACGATCCGACCTCCGCCTTCATCAGCTCGACGATCTTGGGCAGCGGCAGACCCGGCCTATAGGGCCGGTTCGTCCGCAGCGCATCGAACACGTCGGCGAGCTGGACGATGCGACTGGCCAGGCTCAGACGCCAGTGGTTCGGCACGCGGGGATAGCCGCCGCCATCCGCGCGGACGTGATGCTCGTACGCCACGATCGCCGCGATCTCGGGAACGTTCGGCGTGTTGATCAGCATCCGTGCCCCCTCGATGGGGTGGATCTCCATCACCTGTCGTTCCTCGGGCGTGAACAGGCCGTGCTTGTTCAGGATCTTCTTCGGCACGGCTTGCTTGCCGACATCGTGGAGCAACGCGCCGACGCTGAGCTCGTAAACCGCGTTGTCGCTGAGACCCACCGCCTCGCCGAGGGAGATACTCAGGATCGCGACGTTGATGGTGTGCACGAACGTGTATTCATCGTGCCGCTTGAGCGGTGCCAGGGGGATCAACGCGCTCGCGCTGCTGGCCACCGTCCGGCAAAGACAGGACACGATGTCTCCCAGCTGGCCCGCCTGGAGAGAATGGGACGCGCTGAGGTCTTCCCAGATTCCCGGGAGCACTTCCGCGGCCTCACTCGCGTAAAGCTCGGCTTCCGTCTTGGTGCGTGCACCGGGGCTGGGCGCTTCCCTTTCGACCGCGCTCAGCGATCCGAACCGGAGGTGATCCGTGGCGTCGACATCGCTACGGCCCTCGAGGTCGGAGAGACGATCCAGCAATCCCTTGATCTCTTCAAGGGTCAACCCCCGATGCACCGTGACCTGATCGATGCCGCGGTTCTGCAGCATGTGGAAGAGCGAGTCCGCAAGAGTGGCCGAGGACGGCAGGATCTCGTTGTCGCAGATGACGCGGCCCTCGACGACGAACAACGTCACTTCCTTGCGATCTCGCAGGATCTCGTTCCACTGATCCCATGCCCGTTGCTCGGTCACCGACACACGCTTACTCCCGGCCGGGTAGAGCGACCTGGCGAGGAGAGCACCCTGCATCTCCAGCAGCGCGGTGTTGATCTTTCGGATCACGACGTGCCCCGCAGATCGGTGCCCTCGGGACGGGGAACGAAGGCGGCGACGATCCAACCCGGCGAGAAGCGCCAGCCCTTGACGCAGGCACGCGCACGCGTGTCGTCCGCGGTACCCAGGAGCTCCACGATCTTGCGACCGAGGATCGCTCGCCGCGGGTCGAAGCTCTTGCGCAGCCGGCGAGCGGCGCGGCAGAGACGCAGCATGCCGGGTTCCTTGAGCCGTAGCAGGCTCTGTGCGGCACGGACACCGGCGTCGAAAACCGGTGTGACGCCGAGGCTGCCGTCGAGGTAGTCGCCGAGCATCTCGAGCGGTTCATCGCCACTCATCTCTGCGAGACAACGCACGGCGACTCGTGCGAATCGCGCACTGTCGTCGGTCAGCGCTCGTTTCAGCTCCCGAAGCCGCAACTCACGATCGCCATCCAGGTCGTGCAGCAGCATCAGAGCTTCACGACGAACCTCGAACTCGTCGTGCGAAAGCAAGAGCTCGACGAGCGGCGATGCCTCTTCGACCGGCATCCGCCGCAAGACCACGAAGATCTTCTCCCAGCTGCTCCAGCCTTTCTCCAGCCTCGCCTCGAGCACGGTGCGCAGCTGCTTGGCGTCCTTGCGACAGAGGAAGTTCTGCAATGCCTCGATCGTGGGCGGGGACGACATCTCGACCAGTGCGGCCATCGCGGGGGCGACGGCACGTGTGCCGCAGATCTCGAGCAACTCGATCGCGGCCTTGGGGAACGGGTCGACGGTGCAAGCGGAACCCAGGATCCTGTGGACGCGCTCGTCGCGCTCGAAATCACCGAGGTATGCTCGTGCGGCTTCTTTCGTCGATTCGTGTACCCCGCCGAGCATCCCGTAGGTCTGTGCGGCGACGGCAACGTCCCGCACCTGCTCCAGAAGGCCGGCGTCGATCAACTCGTCCGTTGTTTCCCGTAAGTGCAGGAATAGCCCCGCGCGGTGTTCCTCCCCCCCGGGAAGTGCAACAACGCGGGCGGCGATCTCGGCGGCGTGCCGGTGGATGTCCTCCGCGTCTTCCGGATCGCGGTAGCGGGAAAGCGACAGGTTCGCAGGCGCTTCGAACTCGAAACGTGCGAGCGTATCCAGCAGTTCCTGATGCGGGATCGGATTGCATTCGACGCGTCCGCGGCGCTGGAAGACTTCCTCGATGGCCGCGCGCAGGCTCATGTCGTCATCCATGGCGCTCGGTGAGACGCCCCATTTGTCCATCGTGTCCTGCAGGCCCGAAGCCAGCGTCGGGCGTGTCCGGGCGATGCGCGTCAACTTGCTCATCAGGATCAACATCTGTTCGGGAACACGAGCTCCGATGCGGTCGAGGGTTTGCAGTGCCTCCAACAGGTCGGTTTCAGGGACGACATCGCCGAGCTCGGTCATCAGACTCAAAGAATTCTCGGCCGCTCGTATGTCGAACCGCAGCAGATCCTGGCGCAACTTCGGGTTCAGCGCGGCGACGAATTTTGAGAGCCGCTCGCGTGCGTGGCTGCGCTTTTCCTCGCCGATCGTCTCGATCTCACGGCTGACGTCCTGCATCTTCTCGCGCAGTTCGCCGACACCGGTCCCCTCGTGACGGGCCAATTCCTGATGCACCTGCTCGGCCATCCGCTCGGGAGCGACGTCGTCCTCCTCGTCGCTCTCCGAGGTCAACATCGACTCGAGGCTCTCCCAGATGTCGGTGTCGGACTCGTCCTCGACGATTCTGCGGGGATCTCCCGTGGGTTCGACGGGAACGATACGCAGGCGCCGCACGGCACGACGCTCGAGCATCTCCGAGAGAGCTCGGCCTTGAAGACCCTCGCGTCTCGCCTGACCGAGGGTCTGCACGAGGCCGTCCAGCTCTTTTAGATCGACACCTCTGTCGACACGCAGTGCGGAGACGTCGAGATCGTGAAGCAGGCTGGCCAGGGATTGCAGCGCTCCGGAGTCGTCGGCAAGGCGTCGCCCGTCCAGTATCAGACGATCCCGGCCGACGCTGATCAGCAACGAATCCTCGGCGAGACTACCGGCCAGTCCGTCGGATGCGAGTCGGATCGCTTCGACCGCGGCCGGATGTCCCGGCGCATAGATCGCGCTCTTCTGGAACGCCGTATACAGGTGGCACAGTCCTTCGGCGACGCACTCCGCTGCGGACGCGTGGGTCGCTACCGTGCCTGCTGTCCCGCTCGCTGGCATGCACGCTCCAACGCGAATACCTGAAGGACCCTCGACCAGCGCAGAATGTCAGTTCGGCGGAGGGCAAAGTCAAACCCGCGGATTACGATTTCGTAACCGGTTTTGAGTCATCGGAATCGGCACAAAAAGCCCACGAAATAGACGAATGCTAAGCTATGCGTCCACGTCCCCGAGGACGGATGGAGGCAGCGATGGCGGGAGATACCGAGACGGGCATGGCCTGGCTGGCCTATGCACTGATGACCGTGGTGGCGTGGGGCCTCTACGGGGTCTTCTTGCATACCGGCGCGACCGGCATGGGCGATCCGCAAAACGGCCGCTACAAGGCCTTCCTGTTCGTCGGCATCGCCTACTTCATCACCGCCGTGGTCGCACCGCTGGCCGTGCTCAAGTTCAACGGGGCGACCTGGGACTTCACCGCCAAGGGGGCGACCTGGTCGCTGATCGCGGGAACGGTTGGCGCGGCCGGGGCCTTCGGCGTCCTGCTCGCCTTCGGCGCCAAGGGATCCCCGACCGTCGTGATGTCCATCATCTTCGCCGGCGCACCCATCGTGAATGCCGTGACGGCCATGATCGTGCACCCTCCCAAGGGCGGGATCGCCGCGGTTCGTTGGCCGTTCTTCCTGGGGATCCTCCTGGCGGCACTGGGCGGTTTCCTGGTTACCAAGTTCAAGCCCGATCCGGCCGGACCGCCGAAACCGGCGGCGGTTCAGAGCGTGCAAGCCAGACCGGCGCCGTCTCCCGAAAAAGGCTGATATTCAAGTCTTAGTTACGATTTTTTACAGTTCCGATCTCGTCCGTTCGGCGGCCCGGAGATATTCTGCTCGCGGACGAGAATCCGTATCTACCCGTGGATCGAAACCAACCTTCAAAGGGGTCTTGGTGTGAGCATTCGAAACGAAGACTCGCGCGGGCAGCGCGCGCTCACGCTCATCGTAGCGATCGCGTCTGCCGTCCTACTCGCTCCGGCGGGCGAAGCCGGAGATTGGACGTCCTGGCGTGGCCCGTCCTACACAGGCGTCTCCGAGGAAACCGGTCTGATCGATCGGTGGTCCCCGGAGGGTGAGAACCTCGTCTGGAAGGCCGATTTCATCGGACGCTCCACGCCGGTGGTCATCGACGGTCGCGTCTGCGTGATCGGGCGCACCGGCGTGGATCCCGAGACGAAAATCAACCGCCAGGAAATCGTCGCCTGCTACGACGCCGGGGACGGCAAGAAGCTGTGGGAGCACAAGTACAACGTCTACATGACGACGGTGCCGTTCAACCGGGTCGGGTGGGCGAGCCTCGTCGCGGACCCGGAAACCGGGAACGTGTACGCGCACGGCGTGGCCGGCCAGTTCACGGCCTACGCACCCGACGGGACGATCGTCTGGAGCCGTTTCCTGACCGAGGAATTCGGGCGTCTTTCCGGTTACGGCGGCCGCACCCAGACAGCGTTGATCGACGGGGACCAGGCGATCATCAACTTCGTCTCGGTCGGGTGGGGCGAGTTGATGCCGTTGCGGCACCGTTTCTTTTCCTTCGACAAGAAAACAGGCGACTTGCTCTGGGTCTCGACGCCCGGCCAGATGGCTGCGGACTTCAACACACAGGGTGGCCCGGTGGTGGCCACCGTCAACGGCCGCCGGTTGTTGATCTCGGGCAATGCGGACGGGTGGATCTACGCCCTGGACATCGCGACCGGTGAGAAAATCTGGGGCTTTCATCTCAGCAAGCGCGGGATCAACGTGACGGTCGTTTTCGAGAACGACACCGTCTTCGTCTCGCACAGCGAGGAGAACGTCGACACCGGTGTGATGGGGCGAATGGTTGCGATCGACGCGACGGGCTCCGGCGACGTCACCAAGACTCATGAGAAGTGGCGCATCGAGGAGTTCGGTGGCGGTTTCCCGTCGCCGGCGGTCAAGGACGGGGTCGTCTACCACGTCGACAACTCCGCCAATCTCCACGCGATCGATGCCGCGTCCGGCGAGATCAAGTGGGTTTACAACATCGGGACGGTCGGCAAGGCGTCCCCGGTCATTGCCGACGGGAAGATCTACGTCCCGGAAACGAACGGCCGATTTCACATCCTGAAGCTGAAAGAGGACGGAGTGGAGCCGCTCGACCACGACGAGCTGACGATCGCGAACGGCGACTACGCCGAGTTTTACGGCTCGGTCGCGACGGCCTATGGCCGCATCTATTTCGCGACCGAGGGTGGAGTTTATTGCCTCGGAGACAAGTCCAAGCCGTTCAAGGTCGAGCGATCCGAGCCGGCAAAGAAGGCCGGCAAGCCGGGTCCCGCGACGACGTTGCAGGTCGTTCCCTGGGAGGTCCAGCTCGAGCTCGGGCAGTCCGCCGACTTCCGCGTGCGCCTGCTCGACGCCGACGGCAACGTCCTCTCCGAGAAGCCGGCGACCTGGTCGCTCGACGGGCTGGCCGGGTCGGTCGAGGACGGGGCGTTCAAGTCCGGCGGCGAGGGCTTCCAGGCGGGCAAGATCGTGGCCAAGGTCGGCGGCCTCACCGGTTACGCGCGTGCCCGGGTCTACCCGCCGCTGCCCTGGAGCTTCGACTTCGAGGAGTTCGATACCGGGGGTTTCCCCAAGCAGTGGATCGGCGCCAACCGCATCTACCTCGCGGGCGAGAAGGACGGCGCGAAGGTGCTGGTCAAGGCCCCTCGCGGCCGCGGTCTGAACCGCACGTTCCTTTACATGGGACCGTCGTGGCTAAACAACTACACGATCGAGGCCGACATCTTCGGCGAGGGGACCAAGCGTCGTCGTCCGGACATCGGCCTGATCAACTCCGGCTACATCCTCGACCTCGCCGGGGCGAAGAACCACCTGGAGGTGCGCTCCTGGACGGCCGAGCTCCGCATGGCCAAGCAGGTGCCTTTCGAGTTCGAGCCGAACACCTGGTACCGGATGAAGCTGAAAGTCGTGAGCAATGCGGACAAGGCGACCGTCTACGGGAAGGTCTGGAAGAAGTCCGACCCCGAGCCGGAGGACTGGACCATCACCGCCGACGACCCGCACCCGATTCCCGGCGGGACACCCGGGTTGCTCGGCTACTCTCCGGTCAACCTGTACTACGACAACGTTACCGTTTATCCCAACTAAACAGAGGTTAAGACGATTATGAAGACCGTAAACCGTCTGCTCATCGCCGCTCTGGTCCTGCTTCCCGGCCTCGGTCTGGCGGCCGAAAAAAGCGACCTGATCATGTTCGGCGGCGACGCGTCGCGAAACTTCGTCTCCGACGAGAAGGGTCTCCCCGAGAAGTGGGATCTCAAGTCGGGCAAGAACATCAAGTGGGTCGCCGAGCTCGGCACCCAGACCTACGCCGGCCCGATCTACTACGACGGCAAGATCTTCGTCGGGACCAACAACGAGGCGAACAAAAACCCCGAGCTCGAGGGCGATCGCGGCAACATCATGGCCTTCGACGCCGAGACGGGCGAGTTCCTCTGGCAGTCGGCCCACCCCAAGCTCGGCGCCGGCCGCGTCAACGACTGGCCGCTGCAGGGCATCTGCTCGACGCCCGCGATCGAGGACGGCGTCGTCTACTACGTCTCCAACCGCGCCGAGATCATCGCCGCGGACGTGGACGGTTTCCACGATGGTGAGAACGACGGGCCCTACACCAAGGAAGGTGAGATGGGGATGATCCCGAAGAAGGGCGAGGACGGCGAGACCACGATGGTCCGCGGGTTCATCCCGAAGCAGGGTAAGATCGACGAGGACATCATCTGGAGCTACGACATGATCGGCGAGCTCGACGTCTTCCCGCACAACCTGGCCGCGGGCAGCCCGCTGATCGTCGGCGACCTGCTCTTCGCGATCACCGGGCAGGGCGTGGACGAGGGGCACATCAACGTGCCGACGCCGCTGGCGCCGAGCTTCGTGGTCGTCAACAAGAAGACCGGCGAGCTGGTCTGGGAGAACGCCGATCCCGGCGACAAGGTCCTGCACGGCTCCTGGTCGAACCCGTCCTACGGGGTGTTCGGCGGCAAGGCGCAGGTGCTGTTCCCCGGCGGCGACGGCTGGCTCTACAGCTTCGAGCCGGAGACCGGCGAGCTGATCTGGAAGTTCGACCTGAACCCCAAGGACTCGGTCTGGGAGCTCGGCGGCCGCGGCACGCGCAACAACGTGATCTCGATGGCGGTCGTCGTCGACGGGCGGGCCTACATCGGCGTCGGCCAGGATCCCGAGCACGGCGAGGGCGACGGCAACCTGTATGCCATCGAGCCCGGCGACAAGACGGGTGATATCACCGACTCGGCAGCAGTTTGGCACGTCGACGGAGATGATTTCCACCGCACGATGTCCACCGCGGCGATTCACGAAGGTGTGATGTACATCGCGGATCTCAGCGGCTTCGTCTACGCGCTGGATGTCAAGACGGGCGAGCGTCTCTGGAAGTACGACACGTTCGCGGCGATCTGGGGCTCGACGTTCGTCGCCGACGGCAAGGTCTACATCGGCGACGAGGACGGCGACATCGCGGTGCTCAAGGCCGGGCGCGACGGCGGCGAGGACGGCGAGGGCATCCTGCTCCACGAGACCAACATGGGAACCGCCGTCTACACGACGCCGATCGCCAAGGACGGCGTGATCTACGTCGCCAGCCGCACCAAGCTGTTTGCGATCGAGAACGGGGCCACCTGGAAGCCGAAGGGGAAGGAAGGGAGCTGATGGACGTCCTCACCGGCAAGCTTGCCGATGCCGTGGAGTCGACCCGTGAGCGCCTCGACGCTCATGTGCGCGAGATCATCGCCTGGCACTTCGACCCCGAGACCGGTTCGCCGTTCTGGCTCCGGCGTGCCGCCGACCATTTCGATTTCGATCCGGTCAAGGAGGTCGGCGGGTTCGACGACCTGAAGATCTTCGGACCGTTCGAGGACGAGTGGCTGCGCGGCGGTCCGGTGCGCCGCTGGGTGCCCAAGGGGCTCGCCGACAAGCCGATGTACGTCTTCGAGACCGGCGGCTCGACCGGCGTCCCCAAGAGCCGGGTCAACATCGAGGACTTCCAGCGCGACTACGAGATCTTCGGCGACAACCTCTCGGACGAGACGTTCCCGCGCGGCGCGGACTGGCTGATGCTCGGCCCGACCGGCCCGCGCCGGCTGCGCCTGGCCATCGAGCACCTCGCGCAGTACCGCGGCGGCATCTCCTTCCACGTCGACCTCGACCCACGCTGGGTCAACAAGCTGATTCGCCGCTCCGAGTTTCAGGAGCTCGAGCTGTACAAGCAGCACACGATCGACCAGGCGCTGACGATCCTGCGCGCGCACGACAACATCAANNGACAACATCCAATGTCTGTTCACCACACCGAAGCTGCTCGAGGCGTTGTGCGAGAAGGTCTCGCTGCCCAAGATGGGCATCACGGGTATCTTCTGCGGCGGCACGGAGATGAACGCGCAGTTCAACCGCTTCGCGCGCGAAGAGCTCGTGCCCGGAATCGACTTCGTGCCCACCTACGGCAACACGCTGATGGGCCTGGCCTCGCCCAAGCCGTTCGATCCGGCCGACAACTACGCGATCACCTACTACCCGCCGCTGCCCCGCGCGGTGTTCGAGATCGTCAATCCCGACAACCTCGACGAGAAGCGGGACTACGACGAGCGCGGACGCGTGTTGCTGACCACGCTGACCCGCGAGTTCTTCATGCCGCGCTTCCCCGAGCGCGACGAGGGCTTCCGCGCCAAACCGTGCGAGCGCTATCCCTGGGACGGCGTCCGCGACCTCGGGCTCTACGCGGCGCTGGCGGATTCCGTCACGGTCGGAGTCTACTGATGCTGCACCTTCCGGTCCTTCGCGCGGGCGTCCCGTACCGCAGCCTGAACCTCAACGTCCTGACGGATGTCCGCAACGGCGAGCCCGTCGCCGAGGTCAGCCAGGCCAATCGAGGCCTCCTGTCGCGCGACCTGCTGCGCATGCCCGAGCACCGGGCCGCGTTGCGGGATCTCGAAACCGAAGAGCTGATCGAGAAGTGCGGTGTGGCTGCGGGTCTGTTCCACGACGGGGATCTGCCGCTCGAGCCGGGAGGCGATGTGCTGCAATCGCCCGAAGATTTCGTGCGCAGCCAATCCGCCACGACGGGTATGCCCGAGGCGCTCTGCCGCGCCAACATGGAAAAGATTCGCTTCGTGATGGCCGAGATGCGCCGCGTTCTGGCCGGGTTGACCCGCGGCGTCGACCTCGGCGTCCTGGATCGCGGCTTCTGCACGGAGGGTGGTCGCACGGTCAGCTATTGCGGCGAGGCTGATGCGCTCGGGGCCGTCTTGCCCTCCAACTCGCCCGGCGTTCACTCACTCTGGATTCCGTCCGTGGCGCTCAAGGTTCCGGTCGTGCTCAAGCCCGGTAGCCAGGAGCCGTGGACCCCGTTGCGCATCGCCAACGCGTTGCTGGCCGCCGGTTTCCCCGCCGCTACCGTCGGTTTCTATCCGGCCGACCACTCTTGCGGGATCGAGATCCTGTTGCGCACCGATCGCTCGATGCTGTTCGGCGACGAGAACACCGTCCGGGCGTGGCGTCGCGACAGTCGGGTGCAGCTACACGGCCCGGGTTGGAGCAAGGTGATCTTCGGCGCCGATCGCGCCGGGGAGTGGGAAGAGCACCTCGACCTGGTCGAGGCGTCGGTCGCGGCCAACGGTGGCCGGTCCTGTGTCAACGCGTCGGGTGTCTGGACGACGGATCACGGCGATGCGCTCGCCGAGGGGCTTGCCGAGCGCCTCGTCAAGACCGAGGCACGGCCGCTCGACGATCCGCAGGCCGGTATCGCGGCGTTCTCGAACCCGCAGGTCGCCCACCGGATCAGCGAGTTCATCGATTGCCAGCTCGGGATTCCCGGCGCCGAGGACGTGACGGCGAGGTTCCGCCCCGAAGGCCGCATCGCGGAGCTCGACGGGTGTACCTTCCTGCTGCCCACCGTGATCCGCTGCAACGACCCCGGTCATCCGCTGGCGGCGTCCGAGTTGTTGTTCCCGTTCGTCAGTGTCGTGGAGATGGACCAGGGTCGGCTCGCCGAGTCGATCGGCCCGACGCTCGTGGCCAGCCTGATCAGCGACGATCCCGCGCTGCGGCGCGAGCTGATGATCGCCCGCCACGTCGACCGGCTCAATCTTGGCGCGTTACCGACGAACGTGGTTTCCTGGGATCAGCCACACGAGGGCAACCTCTTCGAACACCTGTACCGCCAACGGGCATACCAGGAGGAAGCTCGCGCTTCCTGAGATCTCTCCGATGCCGAAAACTCCGGACAACAAGCTCTTCGATGCGACCGGCCACTGGGAGGTGCGATTCGACGAGACGCGGGTCGTCTTCGGCGCCGGCGAGATGGATCGTCTGGGCGGACTCGCACGGGATCTTGACAGCCGCAAGGCGCTGGTCGTGACCGATGCGGGGTTGCGCGGCGCCGGGCACGTCGATCGCGCGATCCAATCGCTCGACGGGGCCGGTGTCCGTGCGGTCGTCTTCGATCGAGTGGATCGGAACCCCTCGTCGGCGCATGTCGAGGCCGGCCGCGAGCTCGCGGCGTCCGAGAATATCGATTGCATCATCGCCCTCGGCGGTGGCAGCGCGATGGACTGTGCCAAGGGCATTAATTTCGTGCTCACCAACGGTGGTCGGATGGAAGATTACTGGGGCACCGGCAAGGCGGCGCAGGACATGCTGCCCTCGATCGGGATCCCCACCACGGCCGGAACCGGCAGCGACGCCCAGTCCTACGCGTTGATCAGCCACGGGAAGACCGGCGCCAAGATGGCCTGCGGCGACCGCAAGGCAAAGTTCCGCACGGTGATCCTCGACGACACGTTGACGCGCAGCCTGCCGCGCGATGTTGCCGGTGTCGCCGGCGTCGATGCGATTTCTCACGCGGTCGAGAGCTATGTCTGCACACGCTCCAATCCGGTCTCGCGGCTGCTCGGCCGGGAGGCGTGGAAGCTGATCGACGCCAACTTCGAGGCGACCCTGGCCGGTGACGACGCCGGAGCGCGCGGCTCGATGCTGCTCGCCTCGCATATCGCGGGCGCGGCCATCGAGCACTCGATGCTGGGTGCCGCGCATGCCTGCGCCAACCCGCTCACCGTGCATTACGACGTAACCCACGGGATCGCCGTCGGATTGGTTCTTCCGCACGTGATGAGCTTCAACGCCGAGCACGTCGGTGAGCGCTACGACGAGTTGTGTCCCGCCGAGGAAGGGGATGAGCCCGGCGAGGCGTTGCGCCGCCGGATCATGGAGCTACGCACCGTTTCGGGTCTTCCGATCCGTATTTCCGACTGCCGGGTGCCTCGCGACTCGCTCGATCGCCTCGCGGGTGAGGCCAACCAGCAGTGGACGGCACGATTCAACCCGCGGCCGGTGACGCCGGCCGACATGCTCGAGTTCTATGAAGCGGCTTACTAGAACGATCCTCTTGGCCTTGTTGCTCGCGGCGGCACCGGTATGGGGTGACCACTGGAACCTGTTCCGTGGCGACCCCCAGCTGCGCGGCCGCGCCGCCGTGCTGCCCGAGAAACTCGATCCTCTGTGGTTGTTCGAGGTCGAGGAGGGGATCGAGTCCGGGGCGGCGATCGTCGACGGCGTCGTCTACGTGGGTGCCCTCGACGGGAAGCTGTATGCCGTCGCGCTCGCCGACGGAAGCCTGTTGTGGTCCTACCAGGCGACGGACGAGATCAAGGCGTCCCCCTCGGTCAACGCGGGCACGGTTTACATCGGCGATGCCGCCGGCGTGTTCCACGCGGTCGATGCGAAGAGTGGGAAGGCCCGCTGGACCTTCGAGGCGGAGTCGGAGATCGTCTCGTCGGCGAATTTCCACGAAGACCGCATCCTGTTCGGATCGAATGATCAGTTTCTCTACTGTCTCGAGAGTGACGGTACCGTGGCCTGGAAGATCGAGACCGGCGGCTATGTGTACGGGACGCCGGCGGTGGTTGACGGGGTCGCCTATTCGGCGGGGTGCGACGGCTTCCTGCGTTCCATCGACATCTCGACGGGCGAGGAAAAGCAGCAGGTCCTGCTCAACGCCTACGTCGGTGCCAGCCCCGCGGTGCGGAACGGCATCGCCTACATGGGCACGTTCGAGAACCAGGTTGTCGCAGTCGATCTCGCGGCCGGCAAGGTGCTGTGGGCCTACGAGAACCCGGAACGCCAGTTCCCGTATCTCTCCTCGGCGGCGCTGGGCGAGGATCGTCTGTTCGTCGGCGGCCGGGACAAGTCCGTGCACGCGATCAAGCTCGAAGACGGGACCTCGCTCTGGTCGTACCGGACCAAGGCCAAGGTCGACTCCTCACCCGTGATCTCGGGCTCGCGGGTCTACGTCGGTTCGCTGACCGGTGAGCTCTTCGCCTTCGACCTCGAGAGCGGCGAGGTCGAGTGGCGGTTCGATACCGGCTCCGGCCTGATGGCCACGCCGGCCGTCGCCGACGACCGACTCGTCATCGGCACGGTCGACGGTCAACTCTACTGCTTCGGGGCCGCTCGGCCATGAGTCGCCGCGAACCCGCAACGGCGGTCGGGCAGAAGCTCGAGAAGACCGAGGTCGGCAGTGTCTTCGTGTCCAACTATCCGCCGTATTCGTTTTGGAGCGAGGAGGCCGTCGAGAAAGCACGGCGTGCCCTCTCCGCCGGTCCGCTCGACGACCGCCCGCTGGGATTGTACCTGCACATCCCGTTTTGTCGCCGCCGCTGTAAGTTCTGTTATTTCAAGGTCTACACCGACAAGAACTCGCGGGACATCGAGCGTTATCTCGCCGCGGTTTTGAACGAGGCCCGGTCCTTGCGCGACAAGAAGACAATCGAGGGGCGGGCGCCCCGTTTCGTCTACGTCGGTGGCGGAACGCCGTCGTTCATCAGCGCGAAACATCTGCGCCGGATGTTCAAGGATCTGAAAGACACGTTCTCCTGGGACGCGGTGGAGGAGGTCACCTTCGAGTGCGAGCCCGGGACGCTGACCGAGGCGAAGCTCGGAGCGATCCGCGAGGTCGGCGTGACGCGGCTGAGCCTCGGCGTCGAGAACTTCGACGACGAGATCCTGGAGGAGAACGGTCGGGCGCACGTCTCCAAGGAGATCGACCGCTGCCTGCCCTGGATCGCGAAGGCCGGCTTCGACCAGCTCAACGTCGATCTGATCGCCGGCATGGTCGGCGAGACCTGGGAGACCTGGCGCGAGACGATCCGCAAGACCGTCGACTTGTCGCCCGACAGCGTCACGATCTATCAGATGGAGCTGCCGTTCAACACGGTCTACTCGCGCGACGCACTGGGCGGCGGCGGGATAGCCGTCGCCGACTGGGACACCAAACGTGCCTGGCACGACTGGGCATTCGAACAGTTCGAGGGGAACGGGTACGAGGTATCCAGTTCCTACACCGTGTTCAAGAAAAACTCGAACACCCGCTTCACGTACCGTAACTCGTTGTGGCACGGTGCCGATCTGCTCGGGATGGGAGTGTCGTCCTTCTCCCACATCCGGGACGTGCACTACCAGAACCAGACCGGATGGGACGGGTACATGCAGGCCGTGGAAAACGGCGACACGCCGATCCAGCGAGCTTTCGCCCCGACGAAAGACGAACGGTTGACCCGGGAGCTGATCCTGCAGATGAAGCTCGGCCGCGTCGATGCGCCGTATTTCATGACCAAATTCGGCGTCGACGTGATGCGGCGTTACGCGGAGGCGTTCTCTCGTCTCCAGGACAGCGACATGCTCGAGACCCACGACTCCGGTGCTACCTTGACACGACGGGGACTCCTGCGGGTCGACACGCTGCTGCCCGAGTTCTATGACGAGAGGTACCAGAATGCGCGTTACACGTAGCACGATCCTGGTTGCGTTGTGGTGTCTCGCTCCGCTCGCGTTGGCGGCCGACGACACCGGAAAGCGGGCCGAGCCGTGGCAGACCGCCTCTTGGCCGCAGTGGCGCGGACCCGATCGCACCGGAGTTTCCGAAGAGACCGGACTCGCGGCGTCGTGGCCCGAAAGCGGCCCGAAGGAACTGTGGCGCCGTCCGCTCGGTCAGGGGTTCTCGGCCATTGTCGTCGACGCCGGACGGCTCTACACGCAATACGGCGCGGGCGACGCTGCCTACCTGGCCGCTCTCTCTGCGGCCGACGGGAGCGAGCTCTGGAAGGTGCATACCGGCACGAGCTTCAAGGACAGTTACGGCAACGGGCCCCGCGCGACACCGACGCTCGAGGCCGGCATCCTGTACGCGCTGAGCTCGTCGGGGGACCTGCTCGCCGTGAAGGCATCGGATGGCGAGGTGGTTTGGCAGCACGACCTGCGCGAGGCATTCGGCGCGAAGCCGCCGCGCTGGGGGCTCTCCGGCTCGCCGCTGATCGAGGGTGATCTGGTGATCGTCAACCCCGGCGGCGACGAGGGTCGTTCGATCCTCGCACTGGACAAGAACACGGGCGAGCTGCGCTGGTCCGCCCGGAATGACCGCGCCGGCTACGCGGGGCCCGTGGCGATGACCCTCGCGGGCGTGCGCCAGATCCTCGTCTTCGTCGGAGACAAGCTCGTTTCCCTCGACCCGGCGGACGGCGAGACGTTCTGGGAGCTAGGATGGAAGACGGACTGGGGCGTCAACGCCTCGACACCGATCCAGCTCGTCGGGAACCGCGTGTTCCTGTCGACCGGCTACGAGCGTGGAGCGATCATGCTCGAAGTGTCCAAGACCGAAAGCGGTGTGCAGGCCGAGGAGCTGTGGCGCAATCGGGAGATGCGCAACAAGTTCTCGAGCTCGGTCCTGTACGGTGGGATGCTCTACGGTTTCGACGAGGGCACGTTGAAATGCGTCGATCCTGCGAACGGGACGACCCGTTGGCGCCAGCGTGGCCTGGGGCACGGGTCGCTGTTCGCGGCCGACGGCAAGCTGATCGCGCTGTCCGACCGCGGTAAGCTGGTCCTGCTCGAGGCGACTCCGGAGGGTTACACGGAGCTCGGCTCGGTCGAGGCATTCAAGACGAAGACATGGACGGTGCCGACCCTGGCAGGGGGGCGCCTCTACGTGAGAGACGAGAAAGAGATCGTCGCCTTAGACATTTCGAGGTAGCGGCAAACGGAGATTCCGAGCCGCGAGAAACCGCGGACACGGGAAGTCCACGAGGAGTACGACGTGTCAGGAAACAGCAAGAGGATTTCGATCTGGGGGCCGCTTGTGGCCCTCTTGTTGGCCGGCGGGTTCGTTTGGGCCGAGCCCGAGGCCGATGCGAAACCGAAAAAAGAAGATGGACAGGGAACCCTTGCGGAATACGTCAGTGTCGACGCCTCCGCGATCCCGCAGTCCAACACGATCGGAACCAAGCTCGCCGTGGACTCGCAATTGACGCCGGCGATCGTCGGAACCGTGTCTTCGGAGTTGATCAGGGAGCAGCAGGCCGTCAACCTGTCCGACGTGCTGGAAAACGTCTCAGGCTTGAACATCCAGGCCCAGAGCGGCGTGCACGAGTTCTTCACGCTGCGCGGTTTCGACTCGCTTTCCGGCGCGCTGGTCATGATCGACGGCGCGGCGGTCCCGGAGGCGACGTTCTACCCGACCTACAACATCCAGGGTGTCGAGGTGCTGAAGGGCCCCGGCGGTTACCTTTACGGCGCCGACCCGATGGCGGGCGCGGTCAACATCGTCCGGAAGCAGCCCGTGCCGAACGATTTTCTGGG
>JABAOH010095533.1_pt2 | contig 29958 bp, 20 predicted proteins | sample 7062181 | NCBI WGS metagenome assembly JABAOH01 (sample SAMN14538630, study PRJNA623070) | marine sediment metagenome | biome: marine biome [ENVO:00000428]; feature: marine pelagic biome [ENVO:01000023]; material: deep marine sediment [ENVO:00002113]; isolation source: pool of 5 deep marine...
GCCGAAACGAACAATTGCGTGATCGATGATGGATGTGGAATCATCACTGGTGTCGGTGAATTCAATACGTCTCCAATCACCTCGGGCTCCGGTGCTCCATCCATCGCCATTGGTATCCCCGCCTATTGTGTCATCTCTAATAGATGTGAAATAGATGGGATTTCCTCCTGTACCAAGCACCCTTAGGGAGCCATTTATGATTAAGCTTTTATTGTAGTGGAACTTAACAATAGTCCCCTCTTCGATAGTTAATGTTGCCCCGGGGGCGACTGCGACATCACAGCTTACGGTGTGAACATTTCCCTCACTTGTCCAAGTTTCATCCGACGTGATCGTGCCACAATGCGGCGGAAGAATTTGTGCAGCGTCATCGAGTTGAATTCGGGGCAATGAGCTTGCGGCCCCACCCGGTCGTGTGTCATCTATTGATTTCCCTGTTCGCCTGAGAGTGGATGAAACCTGGAGAATTGATGCATCTGGATTCTTTGACTTCAAAACTGCCCAAGTGCCAGACACATGGGGAGCAGCCATCGAAGTTCCATTCCAATTATCAAATCCACCCCCTGGAACTGAGGAATTAATTGAGTGGCCCGGGGCAATATATGAAACAAAGTCAGAAATGTTGGAGCCGGTCCAGATATTGTCTGAATCTGTGGAGGCACCTACGCTAAATGCACTTGATATGCAAGCCGGAAATGCTGTTGCATTTGTATACCCATCATTTCCAGTCGCAATGATTGTGGGGATATTTACACCCCGTAGATTGTCTATGGCGGCTTTATATGCAGGATAGACTCCATCACATAGACTCAGATATTGACCCGAACCAATACTTACATTGATTGCGGCAATGTTGAACGATGAATTCAGTGAATAAACGCGTTCAAGACCAAGAATTTGGTCAGCAGGATAGCTAAGGGCACATGGGGAGCTGGGATAACCGCTGTTTGTACAATCAGGGTCAGTAAATTCTGAAAAAACCTGAATGGCAATAATATTGGCATTTTTGGCAACGCCAGAAAAACTCGAGCCCCTGCCAGCTGCAATGCCTGCCACATGCGTTCCATGATCGCAGCCATAAATCGATGTATTACAGTTGATGCCAGTTCCAGTCCCGGTTTCCTCTTCGCCTCCTCCAGGGCAGAGAGTTGTCGAACCATCGCCTGGGTCGGTAGTTGAGTAACAAGCCTCTGATACTACTTTCCCAGAGAGAAAGGAGTGTGAGGAGTCAACCCCTGTATCAAGAATTGCGATGGTCTGCCCAGATCCAGAATATCCAGCTGCCCAAGCAGCGTCTGCACCTATGACTGGAATACTGGAATCAAGGATCGGAGGCATTGGAATATCTTCAACAACGCTAGTTACATTGGGATTGGTAACTAAGTCTTCCAAAGCTCCCGAGTCAACAGCCAGACCGATGAATGGAATATATTGGAAACGCGCAGTAACATCAACATCGAAAGGCGCCAATCGATCAATCAAACGATCCTGAGCATTTTTTATTAGTGTTCTTTGATCCAGGATTTCTCGAGGGCTCGAGAGGCTGCCCTCAGTTTGATACGGGATGTCTAATCCTACAATAACGCGAATATGATTAGTGTTTTTGAGTCTGTGCCGAAGCAATCCCACATTATTTTGTTTTTGGAGAAGGTTTTGATCTGTTTGAGAGTTGGAATTATCCGAAATATATGCATTGGGGGGAGCCAAGGGTTTTATCCTTGTACTGAAATAATCAGTTTCAATATCAAGGGCTGGGTTTGATCTGGCGGGATGGAATACGACAACACAAATTATTCCGGCAAGAACTACGGCCATGCTGAATAGAATCAGACCCTGTCTTTTTCCAGGCATCGCACAATCCCTCCTCGCATAATATAGACTCACGTGTACAAGGAACGGATAATCTACCTGTTACGAACCTATTCAATTTATGAAAGGTAAATTGAGACCACTAAAGTACCAGTGGAATACAGGAAGCAAATGTGTAGATGTTGAAGCAGGCCATGGTGTGATTTGAGAGGGTGCTTATGATGCTGTAATTGTTCCCTTATAAAACAGTATAGAGTTGGGCAACATCGATGTCAACAGATTGCATATCAGCAGAATTTATCAAGGAGATTTAGGAATTTTCAAAGAGCGACTCTTTCGTCATAAGGGCAAAGTAGATTTCTCGATGGATTGCCACATCCAGTAAGTGCTGATTAGGCGACAGTCTCTCAGGAGACATTTGTTGCCATTTGTCAAGCAGGGGATATAGCCGACCCCGGTGCAGCTATATATTATTATGATCTCACTAGAGAATCCGCTGAAAGTAACCCTGGTCTAACAACCTGCCTGGTGGATTGTTTTGAATGCCCATTGATAATGCAACAGCTTTAGTCTACTTCGCCCTGATGAATAGTGACATTAATAAGCGTCTGTGATGTATCGAAAGTGTCTGGCTCTATCACAATGATCCCTGTTCTTGAAGCCTCGGGTTGTTCTACAAGGAACAGGACACTACCTGAATCAAGGTTATTTTGTTCTTGGATATGCCAATTGGCTCCGGCAAGGGAGGAATTGATAAGTTTCATCGCGTGCTCAACGTCACCGATGAATGAACTGTTTGATTTCCCCCATAATTTAACCGACGATTGTTTATCTAGTAATCCTCAGCAATCTCACCCATGACATACTTCCCACTCAAAGTGTTGAACGTGATATCGAAGTCATGTACTATTGTTTTAGGCGAAGGATAGAAGGAGTACGGTTCTTAGGCTTTAGCGCAGCGGGGAGCTAAGCACTGGCATCGAAACAGGCGTGCCCGACTTGCAAAGAAGGCGGGCATTTTTTGTTGGACAGAAACACTCATAAGCGTTTGCTATGGTCGATATGATGTCAGAATAACATGACCAGTCGTCCGTAGGTTTGAAAATGGGACATCATAATACTCGATCACCGTGCTACGAGTCGTCATAGTAAACTTCAATGCCCCAATGATCCTTATTGATCTCTTCGAAGCCAGTATGTAAAAATCAGTTTTCACATTCGTGATCTCACACGATATCCTACGGACCCATTGTTGTGAATGTCCTTAAGATCCGGATCTGCAATGCAGGAACTAATTCAACCTGATTAGTGGGATAGATGTCACACCCAATTGATGATGACGGAAATGTATATGAGCCGGGGCCCCTTGGGTCCGGATGGAGGCGCCAGGAGGGGTTTCTAGGGCCCAAGAAGGATGTTGATTGGCTCGGCAGACCAAACATTCAACATAATTTATTTGGCCAACGAGAACAGGCACGCGGATTTCTTGGCATGCCTCAGTACAGCGATGACGGTCGCCCTCTCTACAAATCAACATCATCCACTGGGTATTCAGCCGGCGGTGGTGATGCCATTGCCGAAGGAATTGGTCTCCTCTTAGGAATTGGTCTGGTCGTCCTTTCTGTCCTGGTAATTGGCGCAGTTTTTGCTCTCCTTATTAAGCTCATGTCGGCCTTAATCGACGGTTGGCGTGAATTGAACAACCGTTATCCGCGCGCGTTGCTAGCAACAAAGCTAGTGATTTTGATGATTATTGTCGGCGGTGGTCTGTACGTTGCCGGCTTTAACTTGAATATTCAGCTTAGCGGCATGTTGCTTGTCCTCGGCATTTGGGGTTGGCTTTGGCTCACACGGCATTTACCTTTTGTGTTTATGCCAATGAACGCACTAATCCTGGGTGGTGGTTTATTTATTTTGAGCTGGTTTACCGTGGCTACCTGGAGCCCAGTTTGGTCTGATTTAGTAAGCGGGCTTCCTGTTCTCGGCAATTTACCAGTCCTTCTAGCAACTATTCCGATGGTTATCTGGTTATGGACTCTGGGGGCAAAGAAGTGGCCGACTATATTTCGTCCTCTAAGTCGATTGGTGGCAGGAGCTCTTCTTTGGTTCTTGCTAATGCGCGTATGGACAGATTGGCAACCTTATTGGGAATCTTTCATGGCTCCAGTACCGTTTATGCCTTCGCTTACTCCGTGGATCATTCTCCTTGCACCGTTGATCCTTTGGCTCTGGAAGAAAGGTCAAGTTCGTTATCCACTCCCTTTTACAGCAATAAACTTATTGTTGTTCGGTTGTTTGCTTAGTCTTACCGCCTATCACACCGAGGATGAATGGATTTCTGTCTGGAACCATTGGATGGCTGGGATCCCCTTCTTGGCAGTTCCCATTCTTACCATTAGCCTCAGCCCCGTGTGTTTGTGGGGCTGGAGTAAAGCGAGCTATCACTGGCGGAGATATTTTGTAATACCAAATCTGCTCCTCACCGGCGCGATCCTTTGGTGGATTTTAGATCGCACACGATTGTATTGGATAAAGCCCTGGGATATCTTGTGGGGACAAGTGCCCTTGTTCTTCGATCCAGCTTTATTGTTCTTGGTCTTACCATTAGCCGTTTGGTTGTGGAGAAAGGGAAGCCAACGTTTCCCACAGTATTGGGGAGTTGCTCGAGCATTACTCCTTGGCGGGATTCTATGGTGGGTTGTGGAACGTACAAGAACTCTTTGGGCTTATGAGTGGCAGTCACTCCTCGGCGATATCAATGTAGACCTGGTCTTGTTAGTAGCTGTAGCTCCTCTTACGGTTTGGATCTTCTTGAGATTACATAGAATGTGGCCAAATGCCATAGGCATTCCGGCCCTAATTGCAAGCACGCTTGTTTTTGTATGGCTGATCGTAAGGATCGCGCCAGAAGCAACATGGGTGACCTTGGCAGCATTGGCTCTCCTACCTCTTGTGATAAGTGGTTGGTTGTGGCTCCTTCGTCACCGCACACTCATTGCTGTGCTTCTGATACTCCTCCTTTGCCTGGGAATAGCTGCAATCGTTTGGAGTTCTCCCCACCATGTCCTTGAGATATTGGAATCGCTCTTTCCCTGGCTACTTCCTGAAGGCTTGATGCCTCAATTAGAGTAGGAATTCTGGGGCCTACTAAAACCGGAATTCCATCTGAGGATGAAACGCTCTAGATTGCAAAATTATGGCTTGAAGATTATGGATGTTCGATGAGAATTTGTCTCCAAACAACAAGTGCACAATCAGCGACAATCTCCTACTTGCGTGATTATTACTATACTAGGCACAAAGTTGATGTAAACTTATTTGTACAGAGTAAATTAAGAGGGGACCCCAGTCGCATTAGCGTGCATAAAGCATCCTTCTCTATACTTCACGTTACTTTACGCCACTCGAGTTGATCTCACTAAGAACTGTATCGGTATTGGGCCACGGTGTGCAAAGGGGCGTTGACTCTTTTGAGTTTCAATGCAAGATCATGCTGTTAGCATAGACATTGAACTCCGTAGCAAACTGGGGATGTGCGAGTTATGTACCCTGATTGATCAAAGCCCGAATTTTACTCGCTATCAGTGGCTGGAGCTTCGGTTTATCTGGAGAATGTATAAGATGAAAAGAATACTGCACACCGGATTAGACTAGGGATGACATCCGGACTTCCCCCCGATGCTCTAGCAATCAGAGGGAAGTACTACAGTCCACCAATAGACCATAACACTATAGTAGAATGCGAGGTAATTTAAAATAACCAGCAAGGTTATCAGTCAGAAATCATAGGGTGAACAGAGCTAGCCTTGGGCAGGACGAGCACATCAGCACTATTGCCCATTACCTCAAATACACTCTTGAGGGTCTCCTGTATGTTCCCAACTGGTACCATGCCGCAACAGCGAACCATTTCTGGGCAGAGGTCCGAGACTAAGTGCACTGTAGTCTTTCGTAGGATAGAAGCTAGTGCCGCAGCTTTGTGACCACCGAGGACAAACTCTTGTTGAATGCGGGAGATCAGTTCTCCTGGAGCAGCACCTTGTGTTATCCATTCTTCAAATACCGAGCTACCAAAGCCCTCCTTGCATTCTGCCACAAAGATAATTTGACCACCCTTCTGCACAAAGTAGCGGGCATTTTCCAATCCCTTATGTGCTTGGTAAAGGTTGATGTCCTCTGGATATCCGCCAGCGCTTGCCAAGACGATTTCTGCTTTTTTTGGAATAAGAACGGCGCGTTGTTCCTTGACAATCTCACAGCCCTTCCGGTGTGCTTCGATTGCGTTTCCGGCAACGGCATCAATGATCCGATGATCGTGATCCAGAATTACATTTAGGATGAAATCAGAACCCATAAAAGCGGCTCCTTCCTCTATGTCAGCCCGAACCGGATTGCTATCGATCATACCGGCTGTCGCGTTTGGATGGAACATTTTGGCGTGATTTGCTGTTATGGTGGCCTTGGAAGCACAGCCTGGCACAATAGCCTTAGAGCCGCCCGAGAAGCCAGCAAAGTAGTGATACTCGATGTTTCCAATACAGATTCGCAGGTCTACCTCGGTGAGAGGGCGGAAGATCTCGACAGGCGTTCCAGCTGAACTGATACCTAGTCGAACTGTATCTTCTGGGTCATGGTTGATAACACGGATCCTGTTGATGATTGTTGGGCCGACCATAGATGCAATTTCCGCCTCTTTCATCCGGCGGTGAGTTCCAAGAGCAACAATGATAAGGATGTCTCTTTCGTTTATGCCGGCGGATTTCAATTCGTCAAGAATATGTGGAAGTAATCGTTGGGTAGGGCAAGGGCGCGTTATGTCGCTTATAACAATTGCGGCACTTTGACGATTATAGGCCAGATTGCACAGACGTGGTGAGCTAATCGGATCTGCCAGCGCTTTGCGTACCAGGTGATCTTCGTCCCTCCCTGCTGTGTTCACGTTGGGGTGGACGATCCCCAACACATTCGAGGCCGGCACCCCGAATGTGATCTGATGTGTGCCGTAGGGCAATCTTACTGGTAATAGACTCATCCAGCCTTTGCTCCATGGTGTTGCTATTCAGACAAGTACAATGGCTAGATTACAGGTTTTTTTTGTGAGAAAACTCGTCTTTTACCCTCTGGGCGTCCAAATGCTTTTATTGTTCCAGCGAATTTAGACGTCCTAAACCAACTGCTCTATACTCATATACGTGATCATCAAGACCCTAAAGCTTCAACTAGTATGGTTTGAACTATATACATTTCCCTAAGTGCCTGTGACGTTATTAGCGTGTGGTTATTTTACCTGTCTGCACTGTACGATGCGAGAAGGAATGACAAAATAAAATCCAACTTCTCTTTCTTCTCATTTTCCCTACTTTCTTCTTGTTAAGAAAAGGGGGGCGATTGTATGAATAATATGACACTAAGTAATGGGGAGGTGGATATTGCCAAACCCTATTATTGTTCTTTCCTTCTCTTATCATTGGCTTATTCCATAAATTAATGAGTACTACCATCCGGATCCAGCCATCGTCTGTTTATATGGTGTGATCATCCAGCATTACATTGGAGTAACACGATGACTAATCCGAATAGTCCAGTTATGAATTACCTATGGAAGTAGATACTGTGTAGACCCTCACTCGAGCGGTGTCAACCCAATTTTCACAATTGATCTTGTATGCTGGTTACACAAGAATGATCGGATTGGGCGAGGGACGCCATCGCCTCGCGTACGTTGTGCCGCTTCTCTTCTGTTGTAAATTGATCCCCCGGCTAGTTGACAATACAGACATAATTACTCATAATTCTTACACAACAATATATTACGTCTAAGTGTCGAAAGGATTGTCCTCTCACTGCACCGATTCCTAAATAAGAGACCAGAATACATAGGGGCTCTGTTTGATTCAGATCATCAAAAGTGGATTAATTGATGAACCTTCCAAGGATATGTACTCCTACATCTCTAATTTCGAGAATGTTTCAGAATGGTCCGAAGAAGTTGTGAGGACACATAAGACATCCTAAGGTCGGACTTCGGATCGCTCGCTCCAATGAGGCACTTTTGTGCCATTGGAGTAACGCACCTTGGGGTGAAGTCTACCTGGCACCGCATTCGATGGCCATGGCATTAGAAGGGTGACGCAATGTACACTATGGCAGCCTATGATACGGATAAATCTGGATATACGAGCTTCTTCGAACAATCATGACTGTGCATGTAAGGGGATCTGCCACGCAAAGCACTGAAGCGCCTTTCTCGCCGAGTTGGATCGATCGTCTTCCGGGGCCCGCTTGGATTTTCTATGTGTTGAGTACCTTGGCCATTGCGATCCTGGGCAACGCGCTCTTCTGGATAGACGGCAGCTTACCATTCGGTTCGATAGACAGGTTCATTACGATCTTCGCCATCGCCGTGCTGTACTGGCTTGCGCTCCATCAGTACCTAACTCAGGTCGGCTCTCAATCCCTGAAAACCTTTGGCCCACTACTTGCGGTAGATGACACCGAGTTTGCCATAATTGATTATGAGCTCGCGACGCTTCCTCGCTGGCTTGGTTGGTTGGCAATCCCTCTCGGGATTGCATTTGCTGCCGCAACGATCCTGGGCGATCCCGCACCCTTCGGGGAGCTTGTCCCATTAACCGCCTTGCCATATGTTGGTGACATCGTAATAACAGGTTTCTTAGTATCAACGTTCTTCTGTCTGATCATCCGCAGTATTCGTCAGCTCCGTATGGTCCACAAGATTCACGCGCAGGCGACAAACATCAATTTGCTGAAACTCAAACCCGTTCACGCATTCTCGGCTCTTACCGCCCGAACAGGGATTGGAGTTCTTTTGGTTTTGATCTTCGCCTACCTCTTGGAACCCCAGCCATTTGGCACTGGGCTGGACATAATCACGTACGTGGTGACGGCGTTGCTGTCGATTGCCGTGTTCGTTATACCTGTAATTGGGATGCAGGGTCGCCTTGAAGAAGAAAAGCAGCGCGTACTCAACGAGACGAGCGACCTGCTGAAGATAACCAGCGCAAGCCTGCACAGCAAGATCAACGATAGAAACTATGACGACTTGGGAGGAATGGAGACAGCGATAAGCGCGCTGATCCGCGAGCGTGAGCTACTCGAAAAAATACCAACCTGGCCGTGGGATCCGAGAACGATTCGTGGTTTTGCATCGGCGCTTTTACTGCCGATCTTTCTGTGGCTGGTGACTCGATTACTTGAGAGTTTTCTGTAGTCAATTCCAACTCGTCGGTCGTTGCGATGTTTTCAGTCGTCAGCGCAGTGAATGACGTAAGCATTAGCACATCAGGTTGGTCTTCGTCCGGTTGAAACCTGGTCCAGCGGAGGGGATTTGTCAAGCTCTCATCAGGATTTTGGATTGGTCACGTAGCCATTCGCTACATCTAACGGCGGCTTATGTGCTTTTCAGTTGAGCGGCTATCCAGCACAGCTAGATCGCTTGGAAGAATGTCTTTGGCGTTCTTCATGAGAGATGACCATGATAAAGATTAGTCGCCGCTCAGCTGGAGGCTGATAGGCGGATCTTTTTAAACCGAACAGCAAGAGAAGAGACAAATCGAGGAGAGCACCCTTTGACAGCCAAGATGCGCATTTGTGCCGGGCCAATAGATTTCCCGGTAATCAGCGATTTCTTGTACAGTCTATACCAACCGGACAACCGGGATGGGAACTGGCTTCAGCCGATATGGGAATATGCGTACACGAACCCGTGGTTTGACGAGGAAGCCGTACCGCGAATTGGGATTTGGGAAGCCACAGGGAGAATCGTGGGGGTGACCTTGTACGAGTCGCGACTCGGTGAAGCTTTCTTTCAGATACACCCGGCCTACTTGTATCTGAAACTGGAAATGCTCTCACATGCCGAGCAGCATCTCACGGGTACAACTGATCAGGGGGAACGATACCTCAAAGCATATGTGAATGATTGGGATACTGAGTTTGAACATGTGATGCGGTCACGGGGCTACGAGAAGGATCCGGCGTCGCACCGGCCAATGTCGCAGCTTGTGATCCCGGATCCCTTTCCACCCATCCTCCTGCGTGATGGATTCCAACTCAAGAGCCTTGCCGACGACAATGACCTTAATAAGATAGACCGCTTACTCTGGCGTGGGTTCAATCATCCCGGTGAGCCGCCCGCTGACAGCATCCGTGGCCGAAAAAAGATGCAGTCAGGTCCACATTTCCGTAAGGACCTTACGATTGTAGTTGAGGCTCCCAACGGCGACTTTGTAGCATTCGGCGGACTGTGGTTTGATCAGGTTAACAGAATCGGCTATGTTGAACCCGTGGCCACTGACCCTGACTACCGGCGCATGGGGCTCGGAACTGCTGCGGTGCTGGAAGGAATTCGGCGCTGCGGAGAGGATGGGGCAACCGTGGCTTATGTGGGTACTGATATGCCATTCTATCTGGCCATGGGATTCAAGAAACTGTACACACTGAACTGCTGGATTAAGTACTTTTCGAGCGATTGACAAGTTACAATCGAACCATCCACTGGAGTAGACGGTTCTCCGGCAATACCGTGATGGCGGCTCTAGGGCAGAGTCCATGAGCTTGGAAGAATGTCTTTGACATTCTTCATTAGAGATGACCATGATAAAGGTTAGCCGCCGCTAAGCACGAAACTGTTATGCCGACTGAAGGTTTGCGAGGTACCTTTATCGGCAGGTTGAGCTAGCGTCCTGTTAAGTCGCGCGACATGACACATACTGATACTGGTGACCGTCGAGTATGGACCAGCGTTCCGCACAGAATTCGGGAGGTGTTGATCGTGATTAAATCGCCTCGATCCTTTCAGTGGCGGCGAAGCGTATGAGTGAGCGCCCTTACAAGCCGAGCTGGGTTGACCGCCTGACAGATTTCATCGAAAGGTTGCCGCCCCCTCCGTGGCTCGTTTATCTGGCACTCGCGGTGCCCCTCGTTGCGGTTTTCGTTGCCGTTCAGGCCTGGCAGGGAGCCTACAGAGCAGGGGGCTTCTTTACCGGGCATATTTTCGTAGCTGTTCAGCCATTATTTGGCGTGATCGCGGTTCATTTTCTGGATCGGATCGCAGCCAACGCCATTCGCCAGTTTCGGCCGGTGATGAGGGACGGTGAAATCGAGTTTGATGCAGCACTCTACAGGCTGACAACCTTGCCGGCCCGCCAGACGGGCATTGCCGGTATGATCGGTGCATTGTTCGTCTTGATCCAGCTTCTTCTATACCCATGGAATGTAGAAACCTTGTCGGCGTACCTGCGCGTATCCCCCACGTCGATATCCTTAGCGGTCTACATCGTCTACCTCGTTGTAACCTGGTTTGTCTATGGAGCATGGATCTACCATGCCCTCCATCAACTTAAGGTCATCGACTGGCTGTACACCTCCAAGGCCGTGATCGATCCCTACTACCCCGAGCCGCTTTACGCGCTGTCGGGGATTACTTTCCGGACTGTAATAGTCGCCCTGTTGGCCTCGTATGGATGGTATTGGGTGGTGACCGGCGGAACTCTGAGAGCACTGCCTTCAGACCCCGGCTTGATTCTCGTTTACATCTTCACGTTGGGTCTCACTCTGCTGGCCATAGGTTGGCCGCTGTGGGGGGCGCATAAGCAGTTAGTTGATGCTAAAAACCGGGCGCTGGAAGGCAATGCAAGAAACTATAAGGCCGTTGTGGAGGAGCTGCACCGTATGGTGTCGGCAAGAGAACTGGATGAGATTGATATGTGGCGCAGCGCATTGGCTGCGTTGGATATGGAACGACGCCACCTGGATCGCTTGGCGACTTGGCCGTGGTCTCCGGGGGCATTTCGCAACTTGATGCTCGCGCTGTTCATCCCGATTCTCATTTGGATCGCACAATACGTTCTTCAACAGCTGTTGGACTAGCCAGGCGCACGTGATCAGTCAGCATCACTATTCGCCGGAGCGGGTGGCGATCCTTCGGATCGCTTGGAAGAACGGCAGCAGCCTTCGGTTGATTGGCCGTTCTTCTACGAAAGGGACGAAGACTTGCATCTGTAGCAAAGGACAATCAGGGTTTCAGATTGAATATGGGCGTGGGATACGCGAGAATGGAATGGTAGGGCGGGAAGCGCCGCTCAGCTCGAGACCGTTAGCTACCTTAACTCATTTCAGGGCTTGACTCACCGTCCCACGCTGACAAACGATGGATCTGAAATCCCAATCGATCACGGCTAGCTGAGAAGTAGAAAGGGTTGGACATGCCAATTTACATGGATCGACATCAGGGCGAAGGTCTGACAAGACAACAAGTCGCCGATCAACACGTGGCCGACGTCAAGATTCAAGACAAATACAACTGCAACTTCATAACCTATTGGTTCGACGAGGAAAGAGACACTGTCTTTTGTCTTGTCGACGCCCCCAATATGAGAGCTGTTGAAAAGGCACATGATGATGCGCATGGCTTTGTGCACAGCCAAATCATTGAAGTAGATCCTGAGTTGGTTCAAGCCTTCCTTGGAAGAGTAAGTCACCCCTCTTCTAGGGTGGACGATCTGGCTGTAGATTCCGCCTTTAGAGCGGTCATGTTTACTGATCTAGAAGGTTCCACTAGGATGATCAGTGACCTTGGAGACAAAAGGGCAATCGAACTTCTGCGGATACACAACAGTCTGACGCGTGAAGCTTTGCGGGCCCACTCGGGACGCGAAATCAAGCATACGGGTGATGGTTTCATGGCATCTTTCACCTCAGCCGTGAGTGCGGTCGAGTGTGCAATCGCAATCCAACAGTCCATTGCGAAACACAATGCGGAGAGCCCAGAGGAACAGATGCTAATTCGCATCGGAATAAGCGCTGGTGAGCCGGTTCATAACGACAATCAGCTGTACGGCGCATCCGTGAACCTTGCTGCCCGCCTTTGTGCACACGCACCTCCCGGGAGCATCTTGGTTGCACCAATCATTCGGGAGTTGACCATGGGGAAAAAGGTTCCGATCGTCGATCGGGGCGAGTTTATACCCAAAGGCTTCGAGCGACCCATTCCAATACTTGAGGTTAGTTGGATGAGTAGCTAGACCAGCAGCGATCTAAGAAGCGCAAGTCCAGTGGCTAAAAACTCCCCTGAGCGGACGGCAAGGTTTGCGATCCTTCGGATCGCTTGGAAGAACGGCAACACCTTCGGTTGATTGGCCGTTCTTCTATGAAAGGGACGAAGACTTGCATCTGCAGCAAAGGACAATCCGGGTTTCAGATTGAATATGGGCGTGGGATACGCGAGAATGGAAGGGTAGGGCGGGAAGCGCCGCTCAGCTCGCAGCCGTTGTGTGCCAAGAAAGCTTGGCGTTTCTTGCATGGTGGAAGTCCCTGCCGGGTAAGGCCTAACCAGCCGCCCGTACCGAGTGTTGCAGTTGTGGAGGAGGTTTACAACCGAACAAGACATTTAAAGCGTACACAGAGAATCACATAGGCCGCAAGGGAGGCCGCAATCCCTGAAGTCTTGATATAGCCTCGTTACCGAGGATAAAGCAGGTGGCGATGGTGTAACTGTACCAGAAGCCAACACNNCCTGCAAAATACGCAGGGAAAGAGAAACGTCAGGAACTTGTGAGATCCGAAGGGTTCCTGTCATGGATGGGTGCATTGGGTTTTTGTCCACCACCGATCCACGAGCAGGTAGGCGGACGCGAAAGACCAAGTAGGGAAGCCGATGATCCTTCGGGAGTCGGATCAGCCCATAGCACTCGGAGACGGTAGGGCCGTTCACATGGGGAAGGGGCTGACAGGCAGCCGTAGCCCGTAAAGGAAACCTTGCCCGGACATGCAGAGCCGGACCAACAGGGCAAACCTCACTGCGGGGAATAGCGAAGACGCTGCATTGTGCAGTGTATTGCGGAAGCGAGGCTGTCTGAAGAGCCCGGTGCGGTAGTACCGCACGCCGGGATCTGTGCGGGGAGGGGGCGGGTAACTACACCTTCTACCACGACACCCTGATAATGTAACTGAGAGACTAATAATACAACTCTTCGCCAATCCAGCTTCAAACCGACATGTTTATGTGGAATCATGAAGGATCAAGGATTAATTAGAGTAATTCTGATCGTAATATTTGTTTTTTTAAATCATCATCCAGTTTAGTGATAGTTGTTCAGTTCCACCCGACGCCGAAACAATACTCGAAATCGAAACCACTGGTCGAGATGCCACGTGTATGGATTTAATTGGAAAATGGGCTTTTGTGGGATCTAGTCTACGATGGGAGTTTAGAGAAGACGGTTGGTTCAAAGAAACACAAACCAACTTTTTTAACAATGATAGCGGTGATTACTCTTGTGACGATTCAAGCAAGATTGTCCTGGTTCCTCAAACTGATGACGACATTGGAACATTTCCATATCAAGTTCGACTAGGCAAAATATCTGATGGTCATATGATTATTTTCGTTGGAACAAAGGGGCGCACTGAGGTCATTGTCAAAGAATAGTCAACAACCTTCTACACAGGATAACTTCCCAGCAGGAAATTGAATGCCGATCGCAGCAAAATTCGACTCACTACCCCCGACTTGTTATCTGCCCAAGAAGAACGCTTCGTAGAAACCCAATTTGAGAAGCTCAATGAGGCATACGATATTGCGCGCTATATCAAGTTGGGAAGCTTGGTACCGGAAATTCATCAGCTCTTGACGAATTAATGATCGTGGGGCCAAAATATGCAAACAACTCTTATATAATGGTGATGAGTCTCCGAAACCACCCAAATACCACCCTTCGCCGTATTTCTATTCATAAAGACCAGGTGAGTATCTATGCAATGATTTGTTAACACTAGATTCATGGAACTCAACGCACATGGTGACAAAATTTTGTAATCAAGAGATATTTACTTATGAAACAAGAAATTGAGCGATCCCAACAAGTGGAAGAAGAATTACGCGCCCAATATGAATTCTTGAAAAGCACACTAGATGCATTTGCCTATCCATTTTGTGTTGTTAACCCTGAAAGTTATATCGTGGAGATGGCGAACGCCGCTGCCTACAGTGGTGACCTGCCCGGCGATATAACCTGCCATGAGCTCTTGCATGGTAGCGAAAGACCATGTGCCGATGATGAACTTCCATGCCCGCTCCAGGAAATCAAGAAAACAAAAAAGCCGGTCGTTATGGAACACAAGCATGTGAATGAGGATGGGGAACTCAAACATGTGGAGGTTCATGGTTTTCCTATCCTGGATGCAGAGGGAAACATTATCCGCATGGTCGAATATTGTCTCGATATCACTAAGCGTAAGCAGTTCGAAGAAGCCCTTCGAGAATCGGAAACCAATTGGCGATCTTTGATTGATACTTCGCCAGATCATATTCTGATGTTGGATACTGATTTGAATATCCAATTCGCGAATTTTGCATCACCGGGCTTAACAGTTGAGGAGCTAATCGGTACACCTCTTTATACCTATGTGGATGAAGACAGACAAGATGAAGTTAAAGCGATCTTGGAAGGTGTAGTTAAGACCGGTGATCCTGCGCAATATGAAACTGTCTATCATTCTCCGGATGGAAGCGACATTTACTATGAAACATATGTAACAGCCCGCAGATTGGCTGGAAGTGATGAGATTGTGGGACTTACGCTTGGGGCTCGCAATATCAGCGAGCGAGTGCAAATTGATTTAGAAAGACAAGCGTTGACACATACGCTAAGTGAACGTGTGAAGGAATTGAGTAGTCTGTACAGTATTTCCAAACTCATCATGACACCGGACATCTCGTTGGATGGGATACTTCAAGGCACAGTCGATCTCATTCCCCCATCATGGCAGTACCCGGAGATAACTTGCGCACGTATTATTCTGGAAGGAAAGGAATACAGAACGGAGAATTACGAAGAAAGTCCGTGGAAGCAAACTGCTGACATATCCGTACACAGTGAGATAAGTGGTTTTGTTGAGGTTCGTTACCTGGAAGAAAAACCGGAAATTGATGAAGGCCCTTTCCTGCAAGAAGAGCGAAATCTTATTAACGTCATTGCTGAGCGTTTGGGAAGTACCACCGAACGTTTGCAGTCGGAACAGCACATCCTCGAGAATGAACTACATTTGGCAGCGTTAGAGGAGCGTGAGCGTATCGGAAGGGAACTGCACGACGATCTGGGTCAGATGATAGGTTATATCGGCACGCAAACTCTGGCTGCACAAGCACGTTTGGAAAAGGGGGAGATCAATGAAGTTCAGGCAATCTTGGAACAATTGATCCAAATAACCCAAGATACCCATTCTGACGTGCGCCAGTACATTTTGGGCATCCGCGAATCGTCTCGTATTTCAAGAGTCCGTACCGATGAAACGCAAACTGCACCAGACTTTTTCGATATCCTCGAAGGCTACTTGGATGCGTTGCATAAGAGATACGGGCTGGAGACACGGGTGAGTTTGCCTGATGACTGGTTGGAAAGCCCTCTTACACCAGAGGTTGAGACCCAACTATTGCGCATCGTCCAAGAGGCGCTCACAAATGTAAGCAAGCACGCTGGCGTTGACAAAGCACACCTGCTCTTCACCCAACATGCAGAGGGTGTGCAGGTGATAATCGCAGATGAGGGTCGTGGTTTTGAAGAATCCCGACCTTTCGAAACAAGCTGGAGGGAGGAGGATCGTTTTGGCCTTAAGATCATGCGTGAGCGCGCTGAAGCTATAGGTGGCGATCTTGAAGTACGCTCTACGCCAGGTGAGGGTACAAGCATAGTTGTGCACCTGCCGCGTGCCTTATCCCAAACCCAAACTGCAATAGGAAAGGGTGTAAGGGTATTACTAGTGGATGATCACCCCTTGTATTTGGAAGGGCTTCGAAGCTTGCTTGCCTCACGAGGCTTTCAGGTAGTCGGATCCGCACACGATGGTCTGCAAGCCCAGTCGATGGCACTCGAATTAAGACCTGACCTGATCCTGATGGATGTAAGCATGCCACTATGTGATGGCGTGGAAGCCACAAAACACATCAAGGAAGAGCTACCCAATACCAAGGTAGTCATGTTAACTGTAGCTACAAGTGGTGAAACACTCTTCGAAGCCCTCAAGTACGGGGCGTCCGGCTACTTGCTCAAGAGCCTGGAGGGTCGGCAGTTTTTCGCACTCCTCGCCAATGTGCTGGATGGGGAAACGATCCTTTCACCAGAATTGGCATCAATGGTGTTGTCGGAATTCGCACGGAGTGGGAAGGAGCCTTCGACTAAAACTGATGAGGTGGTAACTCTCACAGGACGCCAAAATGAGGTGTTGGAGTTAGTCGCCCAGGGACTTAGCAACAAGGAGATTGCCAATAAATTGCACATCACCGAGGCCACTGTCAAGTATCATGTTAGCCAGATCCTCGAGCGCCTGCACCTGAAGAGCCGGTATCAATTGGCCCAATACGCACACGAACGGGGAGACTTTTCAACGTCAGATAGCGAATAGCCGGCGATTCACATTTCCCCAATAATCTCAATTCGTAAGCAAATGTCGTCCAAGATAGTTCATTAGTCGAGTCTTTGGGTCATCCCAAAAGCGCGGAACCAGCCATTTTCTCCGTTAGATTACTCAATTTCGGTGGAGATTCAGGAAAAGACTATACCAAACTTATACCGCGACTAGTACAAAAATCCCTTCTCACTTGCTATTCTAATTTGGATGAAAGACTCTCACCGTACCGTGATCTGTGGAGATTCTATCTACATGCTGGCCATCGAGTCCGCACTTTCCGGGATAACAGACGGAGATGTAGAGCGTTTAAGCCCCTATCTTCCCAATACACTAGAACGAATCAAAGCACTAGAACCCCTTGTGGTAATTATTGAGCGGACTGGGAAAACTAGTGAACTGGCACTGGAAATATTGGCTCAAAGCATACCTCTGATCATTCTGGATGAATCTCGACGCACTATCATGGTTCTGAATAGGGAGGAAGTCCAAAAAGATGAAATTAGTGAACTTACCGATGTGATTGAAAGGATCAACCGGCAGCAAGATGCTCATGCAGGAGAGAATTTTTCCGAGCCCGATGAGCAGTAGATATTCCTTTGAGGGGTCAGAAAGGAATATGTGAAAGGAGATCAAAAGATGTTGAACAATCAGGCTGTAGACACCCGCAAGGTCCTAGTCGAGTTATCTGTTATCCCGTTGGGTGGCAATGGTCAGATTAGCGATCATGTCGCTACAGTGCTGAACACTGCCGACAAAATCGGATTGCTTCATGAGCGAACGCATAATGGAGCTTGCATTGAGGGAGCATGGAGTGATATCAGCCCACTTATCTATGCGTGCTATGAGCGGGTACAGGATCACGCTTCACAAGGTTTTCTGAAAGTCTCAATCCGGTAACGCTACATTTAAGTGCACGGCTACTTATCCATCAGAATGGTATTACGAGTACTGGAAGCTGTACTTTCACAAATAGTGAAGCGAGAGGGGTGTTCTCACTTCAGTCGAACAACTCACCCTGCCAAGGGGGTCGGATCTGCGACCTCACAAAGAACGCAGAACAAGCTGATCACGAAGCTTGTGGGATCTTCGATTGCCATGCGCTCTGGGACTAGATCTCATCGATCTGTGTTGTATGCTTCACAAGGGAGGGGGTCAACTAATTCGTAGATTTACGGTGGGATGTTACGGATAAACGATGGATGCCTTTCGGTCCACTGGGCTAGAGGATGTTGGGTGACCTTCATTGGATGCTAGAGGAGTTGACGATATGGGGAGACGTCCGTTGTTAATTTTTGGTGGAGCCGTGGCGGTAATCATAGTGGGAGCGGTGGCCTGGTATTTGGGGTCACCGCTGTTCATAGATCGTACGGTTGAAGAGGAATTTCCGATAGCTCTTGCCACAGAGATGATGGAGACGGCTGTAGCGATGCCAGACAAGGAAATGGATGATGAAATGCCATCTGGCGAGCAACCAGTGGTGCTCCGATCGGGAGAATTTGTCGGTGCCGACAGCTTTCACCTAGGCTCAGGAACGGCAATGATCTTCGAACTGTCAAATAGTGATCGATTGCTGCGGCTGGAGGACTTCATGGTGACGAACGGTCCCGATCTTCATGTGTTGCTTGCGACCGGGTCGAAACCAACTGGGCGAGAGGATCTGGGGGAGTATGTCGACCTTGGAGAACTCAAGGGCAATGTAGGCAACCAGAATTATGAGATCCCAGATAACCTTGACCACAATGCCTATCGTAGTGTTGTCATCTATTGTGTGCCGTTCCACGTTGTATTCGCCACTGCGGAGCTGACGGAGTGATCTCGAAACAAGGTGAGGATGTATACGCGAACCTTTTGATGAGTTCTTAGGGGGCTGCAGATAGGTCTCTGTTGGTCACAGCTCTCATTCATACACAGCGATTCGGTGTGATCGAGTAGACTCTCTCGAGATCGTAGCTTGTCTCCTCGGGACATCTATTCGCCCACAAAGCGACGGGAACATCTCCGACAATCGTGTAGCGATCAACTCGCGAATCTTTTTTAATCCAGGCCAGGCATCCCCCTTAAGACCGCATTAAAAGATCCAACCCTGAAAGTCATTTCTACTCAGAACAGCTAGTCCGTTGATGACATGCTGCTGAGTGTCTGAGAATATGCATGATAGGACACTGATCTTAATGTCATGAGTATTCAACGTGGTCTAGGGGGATACATCCAACGGACTGTGGACTCCCATAGGTCCTCGGTTTAGCACATGGGTGTAAATCATTGTGGTTTTGAGATGTTTATGTCCTAAAAGTTCTTGAACTGTCCTGATATCGTAACCGTCCTCAAGGAGATGAGTGGCAAAGCTGTGACGAAATGCATGAGATGTGGCTCTTTTGGGTATCTTGGCTAAACGTGCTGCACGTGTAACTGTTCAGGCGANNGAGATGTTTATGTCCTAAAAGTTCTTGAACTGTCCTGATATCGTAGCCGTCTGCGAGAAGATGAGTCGCGAAGCTATGTCTGAAAGCATGGGATTTGACACTTTTGGGTATTCTGGCTAACCGTGCTGTACGCGTGATTGCACTGCACACAGTGCTTGGGCCGACGTGGTAGCGACGGAAGACACCTTTTTCTACGACTTTGGATATCTTGTTTAATGGGAATACAAACTTTCATATCCACTCCTTGTGGGCGATCGAGTGACTTATCGAGCACCTCACGATAGAGAAAGAGCAGCGCGTTCAATGCCTGGTTCTGGGTAGAGGCTGATATATTTGTTTTCAGTGCAAGAAATGTGGGGTAATCCTCGACCTCTTTATTGCCATCTCTTGAGGATGACGCGTGCCGAACTTGAATTTGTAGTTGTTGTCTGCTAGGATGAACAAGAGAACGGGGGCAAGTAAGATCTGGCGAGTATCGAGCCAGTAACCACGCAAACCTCACCGACACGCCAAAATCCATTGCCACCAACGCTATCCAATTCCCCTATCCCAATCCTTTGCCCTATTCTCATGGAGGAGGCTTATGCCAATCACAAAGAGTGACATCTCAAGTCTGAATTTCGGGTCGAACCAAAGTGCAGGAGACGGTCTCAGGGCGCTCGAGCCGGAGTTGGCGGATCTCGGGGATGCCCTTGGTTTCGCACTCGATGAGTCCGAAACCAAGGGGCTTCGTTTAGCAAGAGGGCTTCTGACAACAGCCGCGGATATCGATCAGGGCGCGTCCGAACTCGGTAGGCTCGTGCAGTGGGCGTCGACGGAAACGGACGCCGCGCGCGCGGTCGTAGCTCGGTCAGCTCGCCTAAGCGGAGGAGGGGTGATCCTCATCGACCACATCGGCAGGCTCCCCGCGGTCCGCGCCGCGCCTTTCATCCGCAGCTACTTCGAATCCGGAGGTGAGATGCGGGACATTATGGAGTGGCTCCGCATCGTTGGGGGCACACTCAGGGCGGCCGGTGTGAAGCCTGACGGGACAGCTGGGGTCATCGTGGATGCAGTCGAGGATGTGGCCGAGTGGGTCGGTGACCGGGCGGAGGATGCCGTAGACGCGATCAGCGAGGCGGTGGAGACTGTCGTTGACGCGGTGATCGACGCAGGCAAGGCGCTCGTGGACTTCGTCGACGAGATGGTGAACTGGACGGTCGACCAGATCGCCGACGCCCTCAATGCGTTGATACAGGCGGGTAAGACACTAGGCGAGATCCTCGCGGCCGCCGTGGTGGAGGGACTGGCGGGGATCCGCAAGTTCGTCGCTGCCCTTGTCGATCTCGGTTACGCGGTGGTCAATATCTTGGACGCGGCACTTGATCAGGTGGCTGACTCGATTGCACAGATCTCGCGTGCACTGATCGAGGCCGGCAGGGAGGTCGTCGACTTGGTGCAGTGGGCGGCGGGGCGGACGCTGGACCTCATCCGGGAGGTTGTACGCGGGATTATCGAAGCAGGAAGATCGGCGGTATCTCTCATCGCAGAATTAGCCCAGAGCACCTTGGAACTGATGCGCACCGCGCTGGAGGGCTTGATCGAGTTAGGACGAACTCTGGCCGGTCTATTAGCAGATGTGGTGCGAAGGGCATTCAATTCACTCGAAGCATTCCTGCGCGCGGCGCTCGAATTGGGCCTCGCTATCGCGGACGTCGTAACCGAGGCGCTAAGGAAGACCTACGCCTTCGCAGCGGACGTCATCAAGGCAGCCCTCGCGGCGGGAATCACTGTTGCGGAGCTCTTGGGAGAAGTGGTCGCCGAGACGTATTGGATCATCCGCAAGGTAGTGAACGGGATCATCGAAGCCGCTGGTCCGGTGGGAGAGGTGCTCGATTGGGTACTCTCCGCAGCGGAGGATTTCGTGGGCGACATCTGGCATCAAGCTCTCACAGCACTCCGGTACGCCGGAGCCACGATGACCGAAGCGCTCGACTGGGCCCTCGACGCGGGTCTGGATGCTCTCGAGGCAGTGATCGGTGCGTGGGAGAGCATCCGCGAGGCGCTGATCGATGTCTATGAGTGGGCTAAGGAGGCCACGCTCGCGCTCGGAGAGTCCGTGTTTGCACTGATCGGCCAGCTCACAGTTAAGATCGAGAATTCCGTCAGCTACGTACTTGGCTATTTGGAGAACGACTTCATTCCGGGCGTGCGCGACTTCGTTACAGGTCTGCTCGAAGCCGGTTACGCCGTGGCCGATCTGGTGATCCGAGTGGTGGATCGCAGCGTGGACTTTATCGCGGCGACATTCGACGCCGCGCTGGATACCGGGGTGGCTTTGGTCGAGCTGCTGGTGGAGACGGTAAAAAATCCAGAGGATATTGTCCAGAATGTGATGACCGCCGTCCAGCAGATCGGACAGTCCCTGGTCGACATCTACACGGCTGTCGAGCAGGCTGTGGAGGGACTCATCGAAGACATCACATTGGCGCTGCACGCCATCGGTACGGCTGTGGTCGATATGCTCGAGGCTGTTTTGGAGGTAGCTGGTGGTCTCCTTGGGACCGTCATCGCCATCCTCCTCAACCTACTTGGTACGTTCCGGCCGCTGACGGAGGACGAGAAAGCGGACGCCCGCACTGTGTTCGAGGACGCGCTCGACCTGGACGACATCTACGTGAGCGTCGAGGACCTAACTAACGAGATCATCTTCGGAATCCAGGACTTCTTCACCGGTAACGAAGAGAGCCGCGCCTTCGTCACGTACAACCTAATCAACTTCGACCCCGACGATGGACTCAAGCGCCACACATTGATCCACGAACTCACCCACGTGTGGCAGGCCGAGGTTACCGGGCCGTTCTATCTGTCCGAGGCGATACACGCGCAGGTGGTGGGGGATGGCTACAACTACGGCTACGACGAGGACGTCTCCAACGTCACTATCTCCATCGACCATCAGGGGACCATGGAGACCTTTGACGAGGGCGACGTCACCGGCCTGAACGGGGAGGCTGCGCTGCAAGCAGCGGCGGGCGACTTCGATGCCTTCAATCGGGAGCAGCAGGGTCAGATAACCATGCACTATTTCGTACGCAAGATCCTACAAGGACGCCCCGAAGCCGAGTGGACGGACTGGCAGCCGTATGTGGACGTGGTACGTGCGGCCTAACCTTGGACCACAGCGGCTGGCGGTGGTCTCACCCCCCGAGTTCCGGTGCGTCTTCCAGTCTGGCTCGATTCCCGGGGTGATGGAGGTCGAGTGGCACCCCTTGCCTACACCAGAGAGGCGACGGTGCGACGCGTTCATTATCGGGCCAAAGATTGAGGCTGGTGCGTTCGGTCCTGTCGATGCCGTGCTCCTTGTGGTGCCGCGCAGAAGGAGCCCCAGGACCGCGTCCCCTTCGGCCGTTGTAGGCGAAACAGTTGTCGGATTGGTCCAGGCGGATCACCCCGATGAGTTGAAGCCGTGGCTTTCGTCGCTCTGGTCCCTTGAGGACGGCGGGTCCTGGCGCGGCTCAGGCCCCGCCGTGGCAGTTTGTGCCATGGGCAAGAGGACGTACCGGGAGCGCGGCGCCAATTGGATTCGGGAACTCTCCGAGTCGGGGTTGGCGACGGAGGATTGGAGGGCGTCGCGCCTCTCCAGAGAGGAAGTCTGCGAACGTCTGGCTGGCGGGGCCGGGCTCGTGTTCTACCTGGGCCACGGACGGGCTCGCGGATGGAGCGGCTTCCAAGCGCTACGCTGGCACCACGTGACCGCCCACACCCAGAAGCATCCGGTTGGGACAGTTATAGCGTTCGCCTGCAATACACTCACGCGGACACGGGGAGTCGTACCTTTCGGGACACACTACGTAACGTCGGGGCGGGTGGCTGCCTACCTGGGATGGGCGGGCTCCATGACGATCGAGGAGGGCCTGCGTTTCGCCGATCGTGTGTGTGGTCAACTCGTGCGAGGTCAGGCGTCAACGGTTTCACAACTCCTGCGAGCGGTGGTCGCCAAGGTGGAGGATCCCGCCGAGAGGAGGGAGTTGAGGGAGATGCGCCTGCTCGGATGGCCCTTTGCTCCGCTGCCATCGAGATTCTTGTGACGAGACCGTGAGCTCGATTGCGGCAAGCGTACGTCACCTCAACCTAGCTACTCGGCGAAGGGGCCGAGAGGTAACCGAAGTTCTTAGTTGCAGGGTAAATTACTTGCCGCTTCTTGTTTGAGCCGAAGGATATTCCCAAGATTATTGGGAAATAGTTTTGTACATCGAAAGCTAATGTGCTGGCTCGTCCTCATTTGCACTTGCGCTTAAAGCAAGGAGCATCGAGGTGGTCAGTGACTTTAAGTTGGATAATACCATTGCATGCATTGAGTATCAGAAACCCGATGTAGTCGTCCTCGATGCTACCATGATGCGTACGAGTGGCGCATGAATGTGCCGGAACCTTCACGCGAAAATAGATGGCATTCTTATCCAACTGTAGAATTTTTTTTCACCAACATCGTTGGGACGGTCGAGGAGGCTCAAATGGATCGATCGGCAGAGATCACGATCAACTTGCTTGAAGAGGTGTTCTCAGGGAATGAGTCAACAGAGGTTGGTGTCCGGCTGTGGAATGGAACCTATTGGCCAGACAGCAACCCCAGGCAGACCACGCTTGTGCTGAAACACCCTGGTGCATTTCGCCGGATGTTCCTCCCTGGTAACGAGGTCGCGTTGGCGGAAGTTTATCTATACGACGACTTTGACGTTGAAGGGAACCTCGAGTCCGTCTTCTCACTGGTGGATGACCTTGCCATAGTGGCAGAAGATTTGCCGAAAAGGCTGCGGTTAGGCTGGAGCTTGTTACGGCTTCCAAGGAGCAATCGTCGACTTTCAGAACGGCGTGGTCCGGCTCATATGAGTGGAGAGCAGCATTCGATTGAGCGCGACCGACAAGCGATTGCTTATCACTACGATGTTTCAAATGATTTTTATGCCCTATGGCTCGACCAGCGCATGGTTTACTCCTGCGCCTACTTTCTCACACCAGAAAATAGCTTAGATCAAGCGCAGGTACAGAAGCTAGAACACATCTGTCGTAAACTTCGGCTTCGCCCTGGTCAACGCCTGTTGGATATCGGCTGCGGTTGGGGCGGGTTGGTCATTTACGCTGCTGAGCGATATGGAGTAGAGGCGCTAGGTATCACATTAAGTCAACCCCAAGCAGACTTGGCAAATGAGCGCATTGCATATGCCGGGTTGGCTGATCGCTGCGTGGTAGAGGTGCGGGATTATCGGGAAATGAACGACACGCAAGGATTTGACGCATTGGCCAGCGTTGGGATGTTCGAGCATGTGGGCGAGTCCCGCGTGGGCACATATTTCCAACAGGCGTGGAGTCTATTGCGTCCAGGAGGTTTCTTCCTCAATCATGGAATCACGCGCCGCGCCATCGATCCGATCCGTCGTGGACGTTCCTTCTCGAATGAGTATGTCTTCCCCGATGGGGAACTGACACCCATAAGCACATCACTGCACATCGCTGAGGAGGTGGGATTTGAGGTGCGAGATGTGGAAAGCCTCCGAGAGCATTATGCGATGACGCTGCGCCATTGGGTTCAGCGATTGGAATCTCACCACGATCAGGCACTGCAGTTCGTGGATGAACCGACTTACCGTGTGTGGCGTCTGTTCATGTCGGGCTCAGCGAATGGCTTCACCAATGGAAGGCTCAATGTCCACCAGGCACTTCTGGTTAAGCCTGGCCCAGGGGGAAAGAGTGGACTTCCAATAACCCGCGCTGATCTCTATTCGGGCAACGGAGGCGTGAAACAGCAGTGATCGAACGCCGAGAATTCCGATCTCAGGTCGATAACTGGAATGTGATTTGCTAACGGTCAATAAGTGAATACGTCAAAGGGTTGATGAGTAAACAGAGATCAGTTATTCAGGAAATCGGGTACCAATTAATTCGTCATCGGTTGAATACATCAATATGGTGATTTGACTATTGACGCCTCGTCCTAAAAAAATACCTGCAAAACTCGTTCTTCCATTGATTCTTGTTGCGTTTACGGATGCATAGGAGTCACAGCATGATTAAGATGCCGGCCAACCCCAGCAAGACGATGGCAACGCATGTCTGGGGAATGCCGAGCAAGGGCACCAAGATCACGGCACTCATCAGCGCGCCCAGGCACCCCCCGACCAGATCTGTTCCATAAATTACGCCCACTCCATGTTTAGCTTCTATGGGATAGAGTGCGACGGCGAGTGGGAAGACCAACCCTCCGAATATGCCAGTAGACAATGCCAAAACTGGGAACACAAAAGCCGGAATGGGCGTATTGAGTGTGAGAAGAAGCAAGATCAATCCGATGAAGATAACGACGATCCCTTGCACAACGATGAATGTGATTTTCGTGCTTTTTTGGGGTGAGTTTTTCCAAAGTGTTAACACACGGTTGCCAATTACGCCGCCTAATGCCAATCCAGCCATGAATGCTGTGACGATCAGGCTCACACTGGCAAATAATGAACCGTGTAACACCTGAAAGGAGAGGAGGATCACGACTTCAAGGGTCATGAGGATAAATCCCAGTGCAGCGATGGCTACAGGGATGGCCCAATTGCGTCGCCAGCGGGTGATAGCGATGGCCAATCCCAATGGAAGAGCGATCCACCAGAGGTTGATCAAGCTTGCGCCCTCAAAGACATTCCGCAGTCCAGGGTAAATACGCGAGAGCCAGAGGGTAAGATCGTAATAGTAGCAAATCGGAGTTAAATCGCGGTTCAGCCGAACACCGCGCGTTTCTTCGAGCAGGGTACGAAGCCCATCGAAGCGGTCTGTTGTAAAGATGTACTCAATGTATGCAGGCGTAACCCATTGGGTGTCTATGCCGCGCTGGATCAAACGGTTGGATAGCACCCCAGGCTCTTGAGGCAAGGATTGATTAGAAGTGATGAAGAAATTATGCTCTCCAGGAAGCACAAGGGCCTCATTGAAGATGCTATTCAATGTATGGTAAACGCTTCCATTGCGGCGTACGAGTTCGGGACTCAAATAGTTTTCGGCAGAGGGTAAACCCAATGAGAAAATACCAGCGGGTTGTAGGATATCCCTCACCTCTGTGAAGAATTCCTCGGTATAGAAGCGGTTCAGTGTTCCAGTAGAGGGCTCTGGAAGATCCAGGATGATCACGTCGAAAGGTGTCTCAGAACCAGAATGGATTGCCTCTCTCAATTGACCGACGAACAGGCGGCCGTCCGTGAGGATGAGTGAAACTCTGGGGTCCCTGAGAACTGCGGCCTCCTGGGCGGGGAGGTGGGATAAGGCAGCCGAAATCAACAGCGGATCGATTTCTACATACACAACCTCACGAATGGGATGTTTCAGAAGTTCGCGCAAATCCCCGCCAATTCCACCACCAATCAATAGCACGCGCGCCGGTTCAGGGTGTAGGAGGAGTGGAAAATGGATCACCTCCTCCGGAAATGTCCCTTGGGTTTCAAAAGCGAGGGAACCATTTTGGAAAAAAACCCTCTGTCCGTTTCGGGCCAGAATGGTGAGACGACCATAAGGAGAATCTCCTGCATATGCCAGGTCGTCCCACTGCCGTCGGAGAGTTTCCGTATTGATTTGCTCTCCTAGAGTGAATGCAATAGCGAGTATGACGATGAAAGAAAGTAGGGTTATGCCCGCGCGAGCAGGACCGGGAGTATCCCTCAGAGAGAGGTAGCCAGCGACAGAAAGGCTCAAGGTTGTTGCAAGGAATGCAGATTGGTAAGGATTGACCCATCGCAGCAGAAGAAAGCTGAAGAGCAACCCTCCGACGAGCGCTCCGACACTCTCCCATACGTAGGCCTGACCCCCTGAAAAGCCTTGATCGATCGCTAAGCGGGCTCCGGTGGTGAAGAGGAGTCCGCTGAGCAAGCATATTGGTGCCAGTGAGGCGATGATGACGCCTACCATAGGCCAGAATTCGACGAAAGCACCGGAGGGCACCCCAAGGAGAGTGGGTGCTGAGCGAACGAACGTGATCTGAAGTGGGAGAAGGACGCCGATTATTACAATACCAAGGATGAATCCTTTTCTATTCATTCTTTGTTCTAGCGTCAGCGCCAGCCCCCATGCTCCGATCGCGACCCATGCCAACCAGACGGCTAGAATCAACCCATACAACAATTCGTTGCCGTAGAAGGTCGCCACCAACTCGCGCATGAGTACCAGCTGCGAGATGGTCGAAGTGAAACCAATGGTGGCCAATGCGATTAGGAACGACGTTTTACTTTTCATCAGAAGGTTATATCCGAAGCATTCATGACGTCGAAAGTTACTTCCCCTCAAGGTCCTAACCGGATTAAACACACTGCCACTGTGTATCGCACGCAATGATCACGGGTCTATTCAGTGCAGATCACTCCTCAGCAAAGACGATGGCAGTAAAGGAATAGATCGAAGGATTCTCTCTCCAACAATTCTCTGGGAGGCCAGCCTTAAGGCATAGGTTCTCAAGAAGAGATTCTCGATCCCAGCCCTGCTCAATGGCAACCTGAGGGAGCAACAAGCCTTGGCCGTCGGAATGATATAGGATCAGACCGTGAATCCCGACCTCGATTTGATTGTTGTCAGTGACACGTTGCAGGGGAGAAAGCACCGAGATCTCAATTTCAATGGTGGAGAGCTCCTCTTTCGTCAACGGCGGGAAGCGGGGGTCTAAGGTTGCAGCAGAAATAGACATATCCTGGACTGCTTGGTAGAGTGGGAGATCCGCTCTAACATGACCAATGCAGCCCCGCAGCTCTCCATCCTGTTCTACTGTGACGAAAACGCCAGAACGTCGGAGCAGGTTTGGGTTCTCCGTCTTAAATGTCGGCAGTTGGCTACCATCAAGATGTGCTTCAAGGGTTTTACGGGCAAATTCCAGGAGTTCCTCTTGATCGCTTTCGGTTATATTGGGAGGTTCGTATTGCCAGAACATCACCGCTCCGTACCCTACCACTCGATCCACCTCCCCGAGGGGTATATCACCGGAGTTGAGGTATCCGAGAACGGTGCTGGAGTTTGCACCGAGGCTCTCAGCAGCATGCATTGCTACAAGGATAGGTCCCTTACCACAAGCGCAGGTCACAAGGTTTGAGAACCCAGAGGACATCAAAGCATTAATGGTTTCGGTAACGAAGTCGAGGTCTCCAGTCTCGATCGCCGCCAAGGTTGCGCCGTCAATGATTCGTGCATCTTCATAGGAAGGGTAGTGCGAGAGATCGGAACTGGCGATGATTACAGCTTTCCTATCGATGAGAAGTGTGGATAAGGTATTGGCAAGCGCACTCACCGTATCCGGATCATCCTTTCCCATGAGGATGGGAACAATGCTGCAAGTTGGACAGACACGCTGTAGGAAAGGTAATTCGATCTCGATAGGATGTTCACCATTATGTGGCAGATGATCCGCGTGAATGAGAGGATTTGAATCGACAATTAATTCAGCGAGCTCCCAGTTCACGGGTACGATTCCCAGAGGGGTCTCGAATCCATCGCCGATCCAAACTGAGATGGGGCCGGAAATCGGTGGTTGGTGGTCCGACGCGATGATGATTGCAGTGTCGATATCGGCCTCTTCAAGTTGTTTAAAACCATATGCCGCTACTTGTCCTGAGTAGATATAACCTGCGTGAGGGACGATCAGAGCAACAGGATTTCCATCCACACGCTCAACAGCCTCTAGAAATTGATCCACCATCGAAGACAGTTCTTCTGGATGATCTGGATACCAAGTGCCAGCGAGAACTGACTTCCGAATGTCCTCGACATCTGCCGTAGGCGTGTAAACGATGACTTCGGTTTGTGTGGGAATAGGGGTTGCCTGGAAGGTGACCGTTGGTTCGGCTGTAGAACCGAGACAGGCCGAGAGAGTTGAGGATATGAGAAGGATGATCAGGAACCAATAGATATACCGTTGATTGCTGTTCATGATCTTTCAGTTCTCATAGGAGACGATGACACAATTACTCGAGAGGTGTTGAATTCTAAACTGCTGCAAGCTACTCCCTCCAGTATTCCGGGACAAGAAATGGTATCCATGGAACGATCTCAATAGTCCGCTGGTCCAGCCGGCACTTTTACAGGCTGACCTTCGGGTTCTCCTGGCCACCAAAAGCCGGGAATAGGTTCGTTACAGTAGCTGCAGGAGCCATCTTCCAAGTGGTATTCCAGCACCGTGAAGCCCTGACGGGCGATGATCAACTCTCCACAGCTTGGACAGTAGGTGTGGTTCGCCGCATGTCCAGGGACGTTCCCAATATAGACAAATCGCACCCCCTCTTCAAGCGCGATTTCCCGTGCT
>JABAOH010122321.1_pt4 | contig 29931 bp, 24 predicted proteins | sample 7062181 | NCBI WGS metagenome assembly JABAOH01 (sample SAMN14538630, study PRJNA623070) | marine sediment metagenome | biome: marine biome [ENVO:00000428]; feature: marine pelagic biome [ENVO:01000023]; material: deep marine sediment [ENVO:00002113]; isolation source: pool of 5 deep marine...
ATCATCCCGATCGCGGTGTCGGTGCATACCGTGGTGTCGTGGATCTTCGCCATGACGCTGCGTGAGGCCTGGAACAGCGCGATCTTCGGCTTCTTCTTCGTCGCCGGAGCCATCTTCTCCGGCATCGCATCGCTCATCATCATGATGGCGCTGCTGCGCCGGGTGTACCATCTCGAGGAGTACATCACCCTCCGGCACTTCCGCTATCTCGGGTACCTGCTGGCCGTGATGGCCGGCGTGATGCTCTACGCCAACATCTCCGAGTACGTCACCTCAGGGTTCAAGTTCGAGGAAGGCGCGGAGTTCATCTTCCGCCAGCTCTTCGTGGCGGACTTCGCGCCGTACTTCTGGTTCTACCTCATCGCCGGGCTGATCATCCCGATCGCGTTGATGTTCGTCCCTCGTTTCCGGACGATCAGCGGCATCGTCACCGCCGCGGTCCTCGTCGCAGCGGCCATGTGGGTGGAGCGCTATTTCATCGTGGTCACCGGCCTGCGGGCTCCGCTGCTGCCCTATGAGCCCGCCAACTACGCCCCGACCTGGGTGGAGTGGTCGATCACTCTCGGGGGCTTCGCCTTCTTCGCTCTGCTGGTGACCCTGTTCGTGAAGGTGTTCCCGATCATGGCCGTGTACGAGATGGTCGAGGAGCGTGAGCAGCAGGCCGTCACCGTGGGGGTCGCGGCCGAGGAGCTCGAGGAGGCCGTGACGTGATGAGACGCCTTGGGATCGTCGCCGTACTGGCTGCCCTGGCAGTCGGCGCGTTTCCGGGTGTCGCCGCCGCGCAGGACGATCTGATCATCGAGGTGTCTGGTCCCCGCAACGCGGCCGCCGGAGAGGACCTCGACATCACCGTCACCGTCCGGCGCGCCTCCGACGGCGCCCCCGCCGAGGGCGTGCCGCTGGAGTTCTTCACGACCGCCTTCTTCGCGGGCGTGACCGGGGAATTCCGGTTGGGCTCCACGGTGACCAACAGCATCGGCGTGGCCACGTTCAACACCACCTTCACGGTGCGCGGTGTCCACCGGGTGCGCGTCGAGGTGGCGGGCGAGCCCGACATCGAACCGGGGACGGTGACGATCGGGATCGGCATCGGCGAGCAGATCATCGAGTCGGAGGTGGGGGTCGCCATTCCCGGGCTCGGGGCCTGGGTGGTCACCACGGTCATCGGCGCCGTCTGGGTCATCATCATCGTGGCCGCGCTCTGGATGGTGCGGCTGTCCCGCTCCGGCCGGGAGGAGGAAGAGGAGCCGTTCGGCAAGCCGCGGCGATGGCGTCGTCGGGCCCGCGGCTTCAGCCTCGCCCCGTGGTCCGCAGGCGCGTTGATCCTCCTCGCCCTGGGACTCGTCACGGTTCTGCTGCGCAGCCCCGACACCCACCACAACTTCGACCCGGAGGGCTACGTCCGCTCCCCGGTGGCGTATCTCGACGCCGCCTACTTCTACCCCGGTATCGGCCTCGTCGACGGCGCCCTTTCGGGTGATGCGGTGGCCGACGGACGGGCGTTGTTCCTGAGCTTGGGCTGTGCCGGGTGCCACGGCCTGAACGCACAGGGGGCGGCGGCGGCCCCGTCACCGGCCTTCGCCACCAGGCAGTGGCTCGAGACGGTGATGCGCACCGGGTTGCCCGGCGGCATGCCCCCGTACCCCGAGAGCGACGTTCCCAGCGACCAGGTCGACGTGCTGCACGCCTTCCTCGTCGACGCCCGGGACGCGCTGGCCGGCGAAGCGCCGCTGGCCGGCCCGACGACGACCACTACCACGCCCAGCGCGGCCACGACGACCACGGCGGCCGCGACGGCTCCCACCTTCCCCGAGGTGCTGCAGGTGCTGCAGCCGAACTGCGGGTCCTGCCACGGCACCTTCGGCGGATGGTCGGCGGCGGACTACGACTCGGTCGTCAACTCCGGCGACAACGGGCCTGCGGTGATCCCCGGCGATCCCGAGGGGAGTGTGCTCGCCCAGAAGGTGTTGGGCACGCACACCTTCGGCAGCATCATGCCGCCCGGCGGAGCGCTGCCCGACGCCGACGTCCAGCTGATCGTGGACTGGATAGCAGGAGGTGCCCCGCAGTGAGCGCTCCGACGACGACTCGCAGGCTGCCAGAGCTCGTCGCCGTCGGCGCCCTGGTAGCCGTGGCGCTGCTCCTTCTCGGCTCCGACCGGAGCGAGGCGAGGTCCTACCTGCAGACCCCGGACGCCGCGGAGATCTACCGTAGCAACTGCAGCCCCTGCCACGGTCCCAGCGGAGAGGGTGGTGTCGGTCCCGGCCTGCAGCGGAGCACCGCCGGGTTGGAGGCGCAGCTCGCCATCATCACCAACGGCGTGCGCGGCATGCCGGCGTTCGGTCCCAGTCTCACCGAGGAGGAGCTCGAGGCGGTGGCCGCCTTCAGCGTCGCCCTGCAAACGCCGGCCGACGTTGCCCGCTCCCCTCAGCGGGGAGCGGAGGTCTATGCCGCCAGTTGTGCGACGTGCCATGGCGCCGATGCCGAGGGTGGCGTCGGTCCCAATCTCACGAGAACGACGTTGCCCACAGCCGAGTTGGACTCCGTCGTGAGGGATGGCCAGGGCACGATGTCGGGCTTCGCTTCTGTGCTCGCCGCCGACGACATCGCGTCGGTGATCGCGTTCATCGACAGCATCCGGGTGGTCAGGGAGCAGCAGCCCACGATCACCGATCCGTCCGTCGTCGCCAGCGGTGCCCGGCTGTTCACCGACAACTGCTCGCAGTGCCACGGTCCGGACGCCTCGGGAGGGGCCGGGCCTGCGCTCAGTTCGTCGTTACTCACCGATGCCGAGTTGGTGTCGGTCGTGAGCAACGGGCGCGGGGCGATGCCCGGCTTCTCCGCGATCCTCGACGCCGCTTCGATCGATGAGGTCGTCGCCTACGTAGATGCAGCCCGGGCGGCGGCGGGCAACCTGGTGGTGATCCCCCAGGACGAGGTACTGGGCAGGCAGGTCTACGTCGTCACCTGCGCGACGTGCCACGCCCTGGACGGCTCCGGGGGCCGCGGTCCGTCGCTCGTCAACATCGACCTGGACGCCAACGAGATCATCTCGCGGGTGTTCGGGGGTCACCCCGAGGGCATGCCGGCCTTTGAGGGCGTCCTCGACGCGGTCCAGGTGAAGGAAGTGGCGCTGTACATCCTCACCCTGGAGGGCGACACCACCTCGGAGGTCCCCTGGGTGGTGTGGGTCGTGGCCGTCGTGGCCGTCGTGGCGCTCCTCCTCACCCTCTGGTACTGGGGCGCCTTCGACCCCCTCTTCGATCGCGTCCGCGGCCGCTCCTCCAGGCCGGCCTAGCGCCTTCCCCCACGGAGTGGGGTCCGCAAGCGCCGCCGCCGGTGCTGTTCGGTTCCCCGGCCCGGAAGCCCCCGCTTGGTAGGGTGAGCCGGCCATGGACCAGCTCCAGCTTCGCCCATTGAACGTCGGCGAGATCCTCGACGCCGCCATCAAGATCTTCCGCCGCAACGGCCGGACCATGCTGACCATCGCCGCGGTGGTGCTGGCCCCGCTCGTGCTGGTGGAGCTGATGCTGGTGGTCAGCGCCTTCTCGTCCCCACTCTTGCTGGATCCCGACGCCGTTCCCGACACCGAGGAGGCGCTCACGTTCCTCGGGGGCGTGGTGCTGCTGGTGGTGTTGAGCGCGCTGGGGGGGCTGCTGGTGAAGGCGGGCGCGATGAAGGCCGTCTCCGACGTCTACCTCGGACGAATCCCCGACTGGCGCGACTCGTTGGGCTACGCCGCCCGACAGCTGGGGCGGCTGCTGGTGAACGGCGTCGTGTGGGTGTTCGGCATCGGTCTCGGCCTGCTGTTCTGCCTGGTCCCCGGGATCTGGCTGTGGGGCATGTGGGCGGTGGCGGTGCCGGCCATCGTGGTGGAGCGCCAAGGGGCGGTGGGGGCGCTGACCCGGTCCTCCGACTTGGTCAAGGGACGCTTCTGGCCCGTGCTGGGCATCCTGCTGCTGCTGTGGGTAGCGAGGACCATCGCCAACTACGCGGTGCAGACGATCAGCACCGTGTTGCTGTTCACCGGCCCCGGCGAGGACCTCACCGTCAACAGCGTCATCTCGGCCGGCCTCCAGTTCGGGGTCGACCTGTTCGTGCTCCCCTTCACCGCCGCCGCCATCGCCGTGCTCTACTTCGACCTGCGGGTGCGCAAAGAGGGTTTCGACCTGGAGCTCCTCGCCCGCCAGGTAGGCGGCGGGGCCACGTTCCCCCAGCCCGGCTCGTCTCCGCCGGCATGGACACCGCCACCCCCACCGGCTCCGGGGGGACCGCCGCCATCGGGCACCGACCCCTGGGCCACGCCGCCGCCCAGTCCCCCGCCGCCGCTGGAGCCCGGCGACACCTCGGGGCAGCCGCCTCCCTCCGAGTGACCCGCCCCCGCCGTCTCGCCGCCGTCTGCGCCCTGGCGCTGGTGCTGCTGCCGGGGCGCGCCGCCGCCGAGGAGGTGAGCGCGGCTGAGTTCCGCCGTCTCGCCGAAGTTGCGGCGGAGGACCCGTCCGCGCTGGCCGAGCTGCGCAACGTCACCGCAGTGGACGGGCGGCCGGTTGACGTCGATCGAGCCCTCCAAGGAGCCACCGGGGACCGCCTCCAGGCCCGGCTGCGCACCCTCGCCGCCGACGCCCCGGCGGGCGCAGTGGACGCGGCGGAGGCGCGGCAGGCGGCGGCCGACATCCTCTCCGACCGCCGCTACCGGCGGGGGGACCCCAGCCTGGCCAGCCGGATCACCGAATGGGTGGTGCGGGCACTGGAGTGGCTCACCCGCCCGCTGCGGAGGCTGTTCCGCAGCGCCACCGACGCCCTTCCCGGCGGACAGCTCACCTTCTGGGTGATCCTGGCGCTGCTGGTGCTGGCGGTGGCGGTGCTGGTGACCACCAGGCTGGGACGAAGGCGCATCCGGGAGGTGGAGGCGGCGGCCGAGGCCCGAGAGCGCGCCGGCTCCGCAGAACGCCCCGAGCGCCTGGAGGAGGCGGCCCGCCGCGCCGAGGCCCGCGGCGCCTACGCCGCCGCGGTACGCCTTCGCTTCCGGGCCGGCCTGCTGCGCCTCGACCGAGCCGGGGCGGTAGACCTACAGCCATCCCTCACCACCGGCGCCGTTGCCGAGCAGCTCGCCTCGGAATCCTTCCAGCGGGTGGCGGCCCGCTTCGAGGAGGTGGCCTACGGGGAGCGGGCCGCATCCGAGGCCGACGCCGCCGGTGCCGCGGCGGGCTGGAGGCGGATCCTGGAGGAGGTCAGCCGGCGATGACATTGGTGCCCACCACCGGGAGCGGCAAGCTGCGGCGGATCATCCTCCGTCTCATCGCCGCGGTGGTGTTGGTCAACGTCTTGGTGTTCGTGCTCGGCGAGCTGGTCGAAGGGGGGGTGGATGGGCCGACGGGTTCCTCCTACGTCACCCACGCCGGAGGTCTCGCCGCCTATGCCGAGCTACTCGATGAGTACGGCCACGTGGTGAGTCGGCTGCGGGAGCCCGCCGGCCCGGCCCTCGACCCGACCGTGACCCTGGTGGTAGTGGAGCCGTTCCCCGATCGGCTCGTCGAGGCGGAGTTACGCGCCATCGCCCGCTTCGTCGCCGCCGGCGGGCGGCTGGTGGCGGGTGGAACCTTCGCTACCGAGTGGCTGCAGGAGCTGCTCGCCTCGCCACCGCAGTGGTCCCCCATCGGCGCCGGCGCCGCGCAGCCGCTGGTACCCGCTCCCGAGGTGCGCGGAGTCGGCTCGGTGCGTACCGGCATCATCGGCTCCTGGGAAGACACCGGAGAGGCGGTACCGTTGCTGGCCGATTCTTCGGGACGAGCCGTCGCCGCGGTAGCCACGGTAGGCCGGGGCCGTATGGTGCTGCTGGCCGACGTGTCGGTGCTCTCCAACGGCCTCCTCGACCGGGCCGACAACGCCGCCTTCGCCCTCGCCGCCGCCGGCGACGGGCGGGAGGTGGTCTTCCACGAATACCTGCACGGCTACGTCGACGGCGGCGGGCTGAGCACCATCCCCGCCGGCTGGCGGTGGGCGCTGGGGCTGTTGGGAGTGGCGGCCGTGGTGTGGCTGGTGGCGAAGGGGCGGCGGCTGGGCCCACCGGAGCAAACCACTCGTGCCCTGCCCCCGCCCCGGGTGCAGTACGTCGACGCTCTCGCCGCCACTCTGGCCCGCACCCGCAAACCCGAAGCGGCTACTGCCCCGCTGCGGGCGGCGGCCCGACGGATGCTGGCGGCACGCGCCGGGCTCCCCGCCGGCGCTCCCATCCCCCGGCTGGTGGCCGCCGGCAAGGAACTGGGGCTCAGCGACGAAGAGCTACGGGCGCTGACCATCCCCGGGGGCGGCGAGGAGCAGCTGCTGGCTGCGGGCCGGGCGCTGGCCAGGCTGCACGACCCGAGGGCTATCGTGCGAGCCGACCGGCCCGATGAGGGGAGCGCACGTTGAGGGAGTTGCGAGAGCGGCTGCTGAGTGAGGTCCGCAAGGTGGTGGTGGGCCAGGACCGCTCCGTCGACATCGTGCTGGCGGCCATCTCGGTCGGAGGCCACGTGCTGCTGGAGGGCGTGCCCGGCACCGCCAAGACGCTGCTGGCCAACGCCGTCGCCCGGGCGCTGAGCATCAGCTTCCGCCGGGTGCAGTTCACCCCCGACATGCTTCCCTCCGACCTGACCGGAACCATGACCCTGCGGGGCGGGGAGCTCGTGTTCCGTCACGGTCCCGTATTCACCAACGTGTTGCTCGCCGACGAGATCAACCGCACGCCCCCCAAGACCCAGGCGGCGCTGCTGGAGGCGATGCAGGAGGGCCAGGTGACCCTCGACGGCACCTCCTATCCGCTGCCGCAGCCCTACCTGGTGATGGCCACCCAGAATCCCATCGAGTACGAGGGCACCTACCCACTGCCCGAGGCACAGCTGGACCGCTTCCTGGTGAAGATCGACGTGGGCTATCCGTCGGAAGAGGACGAGGTGGCGATGCTGAAGCTGGCCCGCCGCGGGGTGATGCCGGCCACCCTCGACGACGTGCAACCGGTGGCCACCGGCGAGCACCTCGTCGAGCTGCGGGACCTGGTCGACGCCACCACGATCAGCGACGAGGTGGCGAGCTACGTGTCGGCGGTAGTGCGCCGCACCCGGGAGCTTCCCTCGGTGGAGCTGGGGGCCAGCCCCCGCGCCGCGGTGCATCTGCTGGCCACCGCCCGGGCGGCGGCACGGCTGGCCGGCAGGGACTTCGTCACCCCCGACGACGTGGCCCGGGTGGCACCTTCGGTGCTCCGCCACCGGCTGCTGCTGCGACCTGAGGCCGAGCTGGAGCGCTACCGCCCCGACGACGCGGTGGCCGCCGCCCTCTCCTCGGTCGCCGTGCCGCGATGACCCCCACCCCCCGTGCCGCCTGGCTGCTGGCCGCGGCTGCGCTGACCGCCGTGGTGCTCCCGCCGGCACTGGCCGTGACGCTCTTCCTGGCGGTGCTGGCGGCCGCGCTCGCCGACGCCTGGGCGGTGCGGGCACCACCCTCCTTGACTCGGCAGGTAGCACCCGTTCTCTCCCGCGGCGTCCCGGCCCCGCTGCGGGTCCAGGTCGCCCCCGCAGGGCCGGTGGTGCGGGTGCGGCAACCGGTGCCTCCCGACCTGCGCCTCGTCCCCACCGAAGGCGACGGCGTCCTGGAGGGAACGGTCACCGCACAGCGGCGCGGCCGGCACGGGCTGCCGGCGCCGGCGTCCCGTTCCACCGGGCCGCTTGGGTTGGGCGCCGCCTTCCATCGCGGGAAGGAGGAGGGCGAGGTGCTGGTCTACCCCGACATGCCGGCCGCGTGGCGGTTGGCGATGGCGGTGCGCTACGGCACGTTCCGCGAGGAGGGGCGGCGCTCCCGGGGCCCTCTCGGTCTCGGCACCGAGTTCGAGTCGATCCGCGATTACCAACCCGATGACGACATCCGCCAGGTCAACTGGCGGGCCACCGCCCGCATGGGCCGGCCGATGTCCAATCAGTGGCGCATCGAGCAGGACCGGGACGTGGTGTGCGTGGTGGACATGGGCCGGCTGATGGGGGCGCCGCTGCGCGACCGTACCCGGCTCGATGCCGCGGTAGACGCCGTCGCCGCCATCGGCATGGTTGCCGATGAAGTGGGGGACCGCTGCGGGGTCATCGCCTTCGACGACCGCATCCGCCGCCAGCTTCCGCCGCGCCGGGACGGCGGGTCGGCAGTGGTGCGGGCGGTGTTCGACCTGGAGCCCTCCCCCATCGAGGCCGACTACGAGCTGGCATTCCGCGCGGTCGGCTCCGCCAAGCGCGCCTTCGTGCTGGTGCTCACCGACCTTCTCGAGGAGTCGGCCGCCCGGCCGCTGGTGGAGGCGATGGGTATCCTCGCCCGGCGGCACGCGGTGGTCGTGGCCGGCGTCACCGACGACGACCTGGTGCAGGCGGTTGCGGTGCCCCCCGCGGACCGCGCCGGCGCCTACCGGGCGGTGGTGGCCCTGGACGTGCTCGAGGCGCGTTTTCGGGTGGCCACGCTGCTTCGGCACGCCGGGGCCGAGGTCGTGGAGGCACCCCTGGAGCAGCTCAGCGGCGCCTGTGTTGCCGCCTACCTGCGAGCCAAGTCGAGAGCCCGTCTCTAGCCGCACCGCGGCGCGGCCACGCACCTGGGCGGCGCGCCTCACCCGCCGCCGGAGCCTTGCGCCGGTGTCTCCTCCGCCACTCCCCGCCACCACAAGAGGCCCCAGAACAACCCGGCGAGCAGCACCCCGATCAGCGTCACCGCCCCGGACCCCACCCCGGTGCGGCTCACGTAGCCCTCCACCAGGCCCGCCACCAGCAGCCACGGGGCGGTGCCGAGCGCGATCTGCACCGCCGCCCGTGCTTCCTCCACCAGCGCCTGCCGCCGGGTGCGGCGCCCCGGGCTCACCAGGGCCCATCCCACGCGGAAACCGGCCGCCCCCGCCACAACTACGCAACTCAGCTCGAGCAGGCCGTGGGCCATCACCGCCTCCACCAGCAGCCGCCCGTTGCCGGCCTCGAGCGCCAGCCCCACCACCCCACCGAGGATGGCCCCGTTGACGACCAGCACGAAAGCGGCGGGCAGTCCCCACACCACTCCCCCGGCGAAGGTGCGCAGCGCCACCAGCAGGTTGTTGGTGAACACGAAGGCGGAGAAGCCGGCCAGGCCGGCTGCGGAGAGCCCCAGGTCGGTTCCCTCCGGCTGGGGCTCGGCCACCCAGAGGAACGCCTCGGGCACCAGACCCCGCGCGGCGGCCGGATCGCGCAGTGCCCACAGCACCGCCGGCAACGCCGGCAGCAGCAGCAGCACGGCGGAAACGGCCAGCAGCGCGGGCCGCTCCGCCAGCAGACGCCAGTAACGGGTGGTGAAGAAGCGCACCAGCGAGGGACGGCGCGGCTCGGCGTCGTAGACGAGGTGTCGGGCTCGCCCCACCAGCGTCTCCAGACGTACCACCACCGGGTCGTGAGGGAAGCTGCGCCGGGCCAACGACAGGTCGGCGGCCGCGGCCCGGTAGAGCGAACCGAGGCGGCGTACCCGGTCCGGCCCCAGCCGCTCGGGACGGGAGCGGGCTTCGTCCACCAGCCGCCGCAGCTCCTGCCAGGAAGCCTGGCGTTCTTCGAGGAAGCGGTTTACCTTCATGCCGTGGACTACGACGACCGGCTGCGCATCGAGACCCCGGAGGGGGTCGCCATCGAGCTCACGCTAGCGGGGCTCGGCTCGCGACTGGCCGCGGCCGTGCTGGACGGTCTCATCAAGACGGGGATCCTCCTCGCTCTCATCGTGATCGCGCTCGTGGGCGGCGTGGGGCTCGGCGACGACCTGGTGGTGGGCGCCATCAGCCTGCTGGCGCTGGTCGCCATCACTTTCGGCTACGACATCCTGTTCGAGACGCTCGACTCGGGGCGTACTCCGGGAAAGCGGGCGGCGAGCATCCGCGTGGTGCGGATGGGGGGCCAGCCGGTCGGCTTCCTGGCGGCGGCCATCCGCAACCTGCTGCGCCTGGTCGACATGCTGCCTTTCTTCTACGCGGTGGGGATCATCTCCATCCTCACCAGCCGCCACGGCCAGCGCGTCGGAGATCTGGCGGCGGGAACCGTGGTGGTGCGGGAGCGCAGGGTCACCGCCGAGCTGCCGCCCCCGGTACGCGCCGCCTCCCACAGTGCCTTGAGCTGGGACGTGAGCGCGGTCACCGCCGCCGAAGTCGCCGCGGTGCGCCAGTTCCTGGAGCGCCGCGGCACGCTGCAGTGGGAGGTCCGCAAACGCCTCGCCAACGAGTTCGCCGACCGGCTGCGCCCCAAGGTGGTGGGAGCGGCCCCCGACCTCGACGCCGAGGCCCTGCTGGAGGAGCTGGTGGCGGTAAAGGCGGCTCGGGGCTGAGCCGGCCGGTAGCCTGCCCCCGTGACCGCAACGACCTGTGACGCCCCCGCTTCCCGCTGGAGCGCCGCGCTCTCGCTGCATCCCCGCGACCTGCGCATCGGCGCCGCCTTGCTGCTCCTCGCCGGGTTGCTGCAGCCGGTGCTGCCCGCCACCGGATGGGCCTGCCCGTTGCTGACGATTACTGGTGTTCCCTGCCCGCTGTGCGGCATGAGCAGCGGCGTCGTCGCTGCGGTTCGCCTCGACGTTGTCGGCGCGGCCGCCGCCAACCCCGCTGCTCTGGTCGCCGTGGCCGCTGCCGGCTACTTGCTCTTCCGTCGCCGGCCCCTTCGCTTGCACCTGCTGCTGCTGGGGGTGAGCATCGCCCTGAGCTGGGCCTTCCAGCTGCACCGTTTCGGGATCCTCTAGGGCGGGGCGCCTCGCCCGCGCCGGTGGCTTCGTTCCGCCACCCGTACCCGGTTCTTGCCTTCCCCCTTGGCGGCGAGCAACGCCCCGTCGGCCTCGACGAGCAGGCTGAGCACGTCCTGTTCGTGCTGCCATTCGGCCACCCCCACGCTCAGCGAGACGGCGATGTCCCCCACCCTCGTCAGCACCGGAACCTCGCCGACGTCCCTCCGCATTCGCTCGGCCACCTCGACGGCGCCGTCGGCGGCGGTTCCGGGCAACAGCACCGCCAGCTCGTCGCCGGCGAAACGCCCCAGGATGTCGATCTCGCGCAACACCAGCCGGCAGCGCTGGGCGACGGACTTCAGCACCTCGTCCCCCACGTCGTGCCCGTGGCGGTCGTTGATGTCCTTGAAGCGGTCCACGTCCACCATCAGTGCCGCCAGCGGCCGGCCGGTGCGCCGAGCCACCTTCAGCTCCCGCCCGGCCAGGTCGAACAGGGCGCGGCGGTTCCACAGGCCGGTCAGCTCGTCGGTACGGGCCTGGTCCTGCAGTTCCTCCATCAGCCGGGCGTTGACCAGCGCCACGGAGACGTAGGCGGCGATCGTCTCCAGCAGCTCTAGGTCGTCACGATCGAAGTCGGGGAGCGCCTCATCCCGGATGGCGGTGAGCGTCCCCAACGCCGTGCCTCGGTGCAGCAGGGGAGCGACGATGATGGAGCCGTGGCGCTCCCTCCGGCGGCGCTCGCGCACCTGTGGGCTCTCCCGAGGGTCGGGTATCTCCCGGGGAGAGAGCGCCGGGCGCCGCTCCCGTAGGCACCAGCCGGTGAGCCCCTCCATCAACTCCTCGTAGCTGTGGGGACCGAACGCTTCGGCGTCGGCCCCGCCGACGTAGCGATCCACCACCCGGCAGCTTTCGTGGTCGAGCGTGAAGAAGAGCACCCGGGAGGCCCCCAGCATCTTCCCCACCCCGTTGCCCACCGCCTGGGTCACGTCGGCCGCGCTGCGGGCGTCGATGAGCACCCGTGCCAGCTGCGCCAACCCGTGGGCCCGGTCGTGGGCGGCTTCCAGCGCTGCGACGCGGCGGGCGTTGACCACCGCCGCTGCGGCACGGCGTGCCAATGCGGCGAGAAACGACAGGTCGTCGTCGTCAAAGCGGCGTACTGTCGACTCCAGCACGTAGAGCACACCCAAGGTCTCGCCGGCGGCCACCACCGGCACCCCGGCGTAGCTGCGCACCCCATCAGCGATCATCCCGTCGGCTACGAAGGGGTCGTGGTGGGTGTTGGTGACCACGAGCGGCTGTTGCTGGTCGACGATCCAGCGGGTGGCGCCATCACTGCGGCGACTCCGGCCTGAGACGCTCTCGGGGTCGGCAACCGTGGTGGCTCCGACGGTGAACTCCTGCCGGCCCGGATCCCACAGCACGATGCTGGCGCCGAGCGTGGCAGGCAGCAGGTCGGTGGCGGCGGCCACCACCTGCCGGAGCACCGCATCCAGGGTCACCTCGCCCACCAGCCGCAACTCGGCCAGGGCCGCATACCGCCGGGTGCGGTCTACGGGACCGGCGGGCAAGGGGTGGCGATGCCATCCCGCGGGTGGCGGCTTGGACAGGGCAGCTCGACTGCGGCGCATGTGAACGTCCCGGGACACCGACCCCAAGATGTCGGCGAAAGTGCCTGGTAACTTGAAGGTTTTCCCGGTGACTAGGCTCTGCTGAGGAGGTGGCGAAAGGAGTCGCGGAGATGGCCGAGCAACAGGAGCCGGTGCGTCCCGAGGTCGTCGACGAGGAGGCAGAGGAGGAGCGGCCCCAGTCGGCGGTGGAGCAGCCCACCAAGCTCATGCGGATCGCCTCGATGACCCGCGCCATGCTGGAGGAGGTGCGGCAAGCGCCGCTGGACGACGCCGGCCGCCGGTTGCTCACGGAGATCCACGAACGCTCCGTGGACGAGCTCAAAGACCTGCTCTCCGAAGACCTCCTGGAGGAGTTCAACCAGATCTTCCTGCCGCTGAGCGCCGACACGGCCAGCGAGTCCGAGATTCGCATCGCCCAGGCACAGCTCATCGGCTGGATGGAGGGCCTCTTCCACGGCATCCAGGCCAGCTTGTGGAGCCAGCAGCTCGCCGCCCAGTCGCAGCTCGCCGAGATGCGCAAGCGGCGGGCCCTGGAGTCCGGCGAGGAGGAGTACCGGGGCGGGGTCTACCTGTAGGCCCGACCATGGCAGCAGCCCGGGCTCGCCGTGACCACCCCTAGCTGGCGACCGGCGAGCGACGATCGCAAGGCGCTGCTCGCCTCCCTGTACGGCTCCAGCAAAGCCGCGGCGCTCTCCGCAGAGGTGGACCGGCTGCTGGAGCGACACCGCCCCCCTCGCACCGCCGGCGTGCCGTGGACCGAGCGCGACCTGTGGCTGATCACCTACGCCGACCAGTTCCAGCAGCCGGGACAGGTCCCCCTCGAGACGCTGCATCGCTTCCTCGACCGGCACCTCGGCGGCTGGGTGAACGGCGTCCACGTGCTGCCCTTCTATCCGTGGTCGTCGGACGACGGATTCAGCGTCCTCGACTACGAGCGGGTCGATCCCCGCTACGGCGGCTGGGAGCATCTGGCGGGGATCGCGGCGGACTTCCGGCTCATGGTGGACGCCGTGGTCAACCACATGTCCGCCGGCAGCGACTGGTTCCGAGGGTTTCTCGACGGCGACCCCAGGTTCGCCGGTTTCTTCCGGACCGCCGACCCGGCGGCCGATCTGTCGGCGACGGTCCGGCCTCGCGCCACCCCGCTGCTCACTCGCTTCCAAGCGGCAGACGGGCCGGTGTGGGTATGGACCACCTTCTCGGCCGACCAGGTCGACCTCGACTACCGCCGGCCCGACGTGCTGCTGCGGGTGGCCGAGGTGCTGCTCGATTACGCCCGCCGCGGCGCGCAGATGATCCGCCTCGACGCGATCGCCTTCCTGTGGAAGGAGGAGGGCACCACCTCGGTGCATCTGCCGCAGACCCACGCCGTGATCCAGTTCTTGCGGAGCTGCCTGGACGACACCTACCCCGGTGTGCTGCTGGTCAGCGAGACCAACGTGCCCCATGAGGAGAACGTCTCCTACTTCGGGGACGGCACCCGCCGCGAAGCCCAGCTCGTCTACCAGTTCCCGCTCGCTCCACTCGTCCTCGACGCCTTCCTGCGCGAGGACGCCACCTCGCTGCGGGAGTGGGCCGGGAGCCTGGAGCTCACCGTGCCCGGCACCACCTTCCTCAACTTCCTCGCTTCCCACGACGGGGTGGGCGTGCGTCCCGCCGAGGGTCTCCTCCCGGCGGACGCCATCGTTGCGCTGGCGGAACACAGCCGGCACGCCGGCGGCGAGGTGGGCATGCGGTCGCTGCCCGATGGATCCACCGCGCCCTACGAGCTGAACTGCACCTGGTTCGACCTGCTGGCAGCGGGACTGGACGAGCGCGGCGCGATGGCGCGCCATCTGGCATCTCATGCAGTGATGCTGGCGCTGCGGGGCGTCCCTGCCGTGTACGTGCACAGCCTGTTCGGCAGCTCCAACGACCGGGAGGGGTACGCCGCCACCGGCCGGGCCCGGTCCCTCAACCGGGGCCGGTTCACCGACCCTGCCGCGCTGGGAGCAGCGCTGGTCGACCCACAGCACCGGGCCCACACAGTGCTGACCGGCATGCGGAGGCTCGCTGAGCTGCGCATCTCCCACCCGGCCTTCCACCCCGACGCGGCGCAGGCCTTTCCGGAGGGACCTCGCGAGGTGCTCACCGTGGAGCGCACCTCGCCCGAGGGGAGTCGGGCCCGGGTGCTGGTCAACGTGTCGGGGCGCACCGTCGCGGCACCGGGGCCCGCCGCAGCCGGTTGGAGCTCCCTGGTCGACGGCCGCGCGCTGGTGCCGCGTGCGGCCCTCGAGCTGGCGCCCTGGCAGAGCCTCTGGCTGGCGGCCCCTGGGTGACGCTACGCCGGACCGCACCTGCGCGGCCCGGGCAGGCTTGCTAGCGTCGCAATTGGGGCCCGCGCCGGCCCGAGACGAGGAAGGGAAACCCGAATGACCGCGCGGCAACCGTGGGTACGGCGTGTGCCTCACCACTCAACCCCAAAGCCAGAGAGGAGGCCCGCATGAGACGACCGCGCGTTCTCATATTGCTCCTGGTGGTGCTGGGACTGGTGGCCGCCTCGTGCGATGAGGCCGAGGAAGCCGGCACCACCGCCCCACCCGAGACGGTGATCGTCACCGTTCCCCCCGAGACGGTGATCGTGCCCGGAGAGACCATCACCTTCTGGAGCACCGAGACCCAGCCGGAGCGCCTCGCCATCACCCAAGGCATCATCCAGGGATTCACCGCCGCCACCGGCATCGGCGTCAAGCTGGTCGCCACCGACGAGAACCAGCTGCCGGAGCTGATGATCGCCAACGCCGCATCGGGCACGTTGCCCGACGTGGTGTTCCATCCCATCGACTTCACCATCGGGTGGACGGCGGCCGGGTTGCTCGACATCGACGCCGCCGACGCGGTCGTCGAGTCGCTGGGCCGGGACACGTTTTCGCAGGGTGCGCTCGACCTGGCCACGGTCGACGGCAAGGTGGCCGCAGTGCCCTCCGACGGTTGGGGACAGCTGCTCATCTACCGCAAGGACCTGTTCGACGCCGCCGGACTGGACGCCCCCGACACCTTCGCCAAGATCGAAGCTGCGGCCGCGGCGCTCAACGACCCTGGGGCGAACTTCTACGGCATCACCGCCGCCAGCAAGGGCGACGAGGTCTTCACCCAGCAGACCTTCGAGCACTTCGCGCTGGCCAACGGCTGCCAGCTGGTCGACGACCAGGGCAACGTGACCCTCAACACGCCGCAGTGCGTGGAGGCGATCGAGTTCTTCACCACCCTGCTGAACGACTATGGAACTCCCGGGGTGCAGGACGTGGTAACCACCAGAGAGGCGTACTTCGCCGGCGGGGCGGCCATGATCGTGTGGTCGCCGTTCATCCTCGACGAGATGGCCGGACTGCGCGACTCCGCCTTCCCTGCCTGCGACGAGTGCGCCGCCGACCCGGCCTACCTGGCGAAGAACTCGGGCATCGTGCCCTCCTTCAGCGGTCCCAGCGGCGCCCCCGCCCAATACGGCCAGATCTCCTACTTGGGCATCTCCACCGGAGCCAACGTGCCCGCCGCCCAGGCCCTCCTCGAATACTGGTTCAACGAGGGTTACCTCGACTGGCTGTCGACCTCGGTGGAGGGCAAGCTGCCGATGCGGCGCGGCACCGCCGACGACCCCACTGCCTTCATCGAGGGATGGAAGCAGCTCGAGACCGGGGTGGACCGCAAGGCCAAGCTGAGCGAGTTCTACGGCGACGAGGTCATCGACACCCTCATCCAGGGAACCGCCGGCATGGCCCGGTGGGGATTCCTGCAAGGGCAGGGGGAGCTGGTGTCGGCGATCTACACCTCACTGCCGGTTCCCAGCGCCGTGCGCGCCACACTGGACGGCACCTTGACGCCCAGCGAAGCGGCTGAGGACATCCAACGCGACGTAGAAGACGAGCTGGCGCTGCTTGCAGACTGACCGGAGCGCGGGGAGAGGGCGGCCGGCCCTCTCCCCGTCCCATCCCGGAGGAAGGGCGATCCGCACCGCCACCCCGCAACGCACCAGAAAGAGACCCCCGAGGTTGACGCTGGCCCGCCGGCAGGCTCGGCTCGGCTGGCTGCTGGTAACGCCTGCCGTGGTGATCGTGGCGGTGCTGGTCATCTTTCCGGTGGTGTGGAACCTCTCGCTCTCGGTGCAGCGCATCCGGCTCATCGAGCTACAGAACGTCAGTTTCTTCGACATCTCCCCCACCCTCGACAACTTCCGGCGGGTGATCGGGGAACGCGACTTCTGGGAAGTGGTGCGCACCACCCTCGCCTACACGATCTTCGGGACGATCCTGTCCCTGTCGCTGGGCCTGTGGGCGGCGCTGGTGGTGAAGAAGGCCTTCATCGGCCGGGCCGCGGTGCGCGGCCTGATGCTTTTCCCCTACGTGGCGCCGGTGATCGCGGCCACCTTCGTGTGGCGGGTCATGCTCAACCCCAACATCGGCATCACCAACGAGTGGCTGGCATCGCTGGGCCTGCAGAAGATCGACTTCCTGGGCCGGCGCTCCTTCGAGCTCAACCTCTTCGGTTGGGAGCTCACCCTCCCGCTGGCGCTGACCATGGTGATCCTGTTCGAGGGCTGGCGCTACTTCCCCTTCGCGTTCCTGTTCATCCTGGCCCGGCTGCAGGCGCTTCCCGCCGAGCTGGACGAGGCCGCCATGGTGGACGGGGCCACCCTCACCCAACGGTTCTGGTACGTGACGCTGCCCCAGCTCCGCGGGGTGTTCTCGGTCCTCTTCCTGCTGCGCTTCATCTGGACCTTCAACAAGTTCGACGACGTGTTCCTGCTCACCGGAGGGGCCGCGGGCACCGAGGTGGTCCCGGTGAAGATCATCAACTGGCTGCGGGGCCGGGCCGACGTGGGCTCGGCGGCGGCGCTGGCGCTGGTGCTGGCCGGGATCCTGGCGGTGCTGCTGCTGATCTACTTCAAGTGGTTCTACGAGGAGGAGGCGGCGGAATGAGCCGGGCGATCATCGAGGAGCGCATCTTCGGCTTCCTCAAGTGGGCCAGCGTGGCCTTCTTCGTGGTCATCACCGCCTTTCCGCTGCTCTACATGGTGGCCCTCTCCTTCAAGCCGATCTCGCTGCTGCTGCGGGAACCCGGCAACCCGATCCCGAGCTGGGAGGACATCGCCGGGTTGGAGACATATCGCGACGTGCTGCGCTCCGTGGAGCAAGGCGGACAAGGCTTTCTGACCTTCATCCGCAACAGCTCGCTGGTCAGCGTGGCCACGGTGCTGATCACCGTCACCCTCGCCATCCTCGCCGCCTATGCCGCCGCCCGGCTCACCTTCGCCGGCAAGCGGGCCGTGAGCTGGGGGATCCTGCTGGTGTACCTGTTCCCCGCGGTGGTGCTGGCCATCCCCCTCTTCGTGCTCTTCTCCCGGCTGGGGATCCGCAGCTCGCTGGCCAGCATCATCATCGTCTACCTGGCGCAGACGCTGCCGGTGGCGCTCTACATGCTCCGCAGCTACTTCCAGACCATCCCCGCATCACTGGAGGAAGCCGGTCTGATCGACGGCGCCTCCCACATGGGGGTGATGCGTCGCATCACGCTGCCGCTGGCGGCACCCGCCATCGCCGCGGTGGCGCTGTACGTGTTCATGATCGCCTGGAACGAGTTCCTGTTCGCCTTCCTGTTCCTCGTCGAGGAGCGCGGGTTGTGGACGCTCTCGCTGGGGGTGCAGCAACTCAACACCACCGAAGTGCCCAAGACGATGCTCATGGCCGGATCGGTGATCATCTCCCTCCCCGTCATCGTGCTCTTCTTCCTCGCCGAGCGCTTCCTCACCGAGGGCCTCACCGCCGGTGGGGTGAAGGGATGAACCACCCCACATGAGCGAAGCTGCTCCGCCCGACTCCTGGTCGCAGATCGGCCGGGTCCCGGTGCTGCCCGGTGAGGTGGTCACCATCGCCGGCCGCTCCTTCTGCCTGTCGGGGCGCAGCGGCAACATCACCGAGCTGGGTCCGCAGGGCTTCTTCCACGACGACACCCGCTTCCTCTCCCGGCTCCGCCTCACCGTGAACGACATCGACCCCGAGGTGGTGGACGCGGTGACGGTGAATCCGGGGGAAGCCATCTTCTACTCGCTCAGCCGCAGCGTCGAGCAGCCAGAGGGCAGCGAACCCGGGTTGGTGGTGCGCCGCCACCGCTACCAGGGCCCAGCCCTCCACGAGGACGTGATCCTGGTCAATCGCAGCGGGCAGCCCACGGCCGTGGCTGTAGCGGTGGAGGTGCAGACCGATTTCGCCGACGTCCTCGACGTGCGGCTCAAGGGGCCGGCTCCGGAGCGGCGCGTGCACGCCGCCGAGATCGACGGCGTCCTTCATCTCTCGTACGCCGCCGACGACTTCGCCCGCGCCACCGAGATCTCGACCTCCGAGCGCGCCCACTTCAAGGGAACCCGCCTCACCTGGCGGGTCAGCCTGGAGCCCGGCAGCCGCTGGAAGGTGTGTCTCGACGTGGTGCCGGTGCTCCATGGGGTGCGCGTGCCGGTGGTCCATTCGTGCACGACCGAGGGCGTCGAGCAGGCCGCCGTCCCCGCCTTCGTACGGCAAGCACCCCGGCTGCGTTCCTCGGCCGACGACCTCGAGCATCTGTGGACGCAGGCCCTCGCCGACCTGGCCGCGCTGGAGTACCGCATCGAGGATCGATGTGTGTTCGCCGCCGGCATTCCCTGGTTCGTGGCCCTCTTCGGGCGTGACAGCATCATCACCGCCATCGAGACGATGCTCCTTGGCCGCGAAGCGGGCCTCGACACCGCCGAGGTGCTCGCGGCACTGCAGGGCGCCGCGGACGACCCGGTCATCGCCGAGGAGCCCGGCAAGATCCTCCACGAGGTGCGTTTCGGGGAACGCAGCCGTCCGGCACGGGAGGGGAGCCGCTACTACGGAACGGTGGATGCCACCCCGCTGTTCTGCACGCTGCTGGGGGAGCTGCACCGCTGGGGGGCCGATCCCACCCGGCTCACCACACTGTTGCCCGCCCTGCGGGCGGCCGTCGCCTGGATGGAGCGGCGCCTGGAGCGCGGCGACGGGCTCATCACCTATGAGGGCGATCCCACCCGCCTGCAAAACCACGGATGGAAGGACTCGAAGAGCTCGATGGTGGACGGCGCCGGGATACCGCTGCAGGCTCCTATCGCCGTGGTGGAGGTGCAGGGCTACGCGGTGGCCGCGCTGCGGGCCGCTGCCCGCCTGGAGGCGAGCTTGGGAGAAGGAACCCGGGAGCAGCCCTGCCTGGCGCTGGCCGATGAGCTGCAGGCGCGTATCGAGCAGCGTTTCTGGAGCGAGGAGCTGGGGACGTTCGCCATGGCGCTGGGACGGGAGGGACAGGTGGCCGAGGTGCCCTCGTCGAATGCCGGGCATCTGCTGTGGGCGAGAGCGGTCGGTCCCGACCGGGCCGCCGCCGTCGCCCGTTCGTTGCTGAGCGAGGAGCTGTGGAGCGGCTGGGGGGTGCGCACCCTGTCGGATCGCAACCCCGCCTACCACCCGATCTCGTATCACCGCGGCAGTGTCTGGCCTCACGATACGATGCTGTGCCTGGCCGGGCTGCACCGCTATGGGCTGATCGACGAGGCGCTCACCGTCGCCGGCGGGCTGCTGGCCGCGGCCTCCCATTTCGGCTATCAACTCCCGGAGGTGTTCTCCGGGGTGGGACGAGTCGAGGCTCCCGCCCCGGTCCGCTATCCGACCAGCTCGGCTCCGCAGGCGTGGGCGGCAGCCGTGCCCATCTATCTCGCCCAGACGCTGCTCGGCATCGAGGCCGACCTACCCGCCGGGAGGGTGGTGGTGGCCCCCCGCCTTCCCGAGGACGTGGAGGTGCGCTTGGAGGGCGTCGCCGTCGCCGGCGGCGAGCTCTCGTTGCGGGCCACCGGGCGGCGCGCCGAGGTGCTACGGTCTCCCCCCGACGTGGACGTGGTGGTCCGCTGACAGTTCCTGTGAACCGGTTCCGGTCCTAGTCGTGCCGGTTTGGCGCCATCGTGTCGGGAACCTCAAGAGCGGCCCCTGCGGACCGATAGCAATAGGGGAGAGATGCCGGCCTCGGTGCGCGCCCCGGTGGGACACGAGATCCCCCTTCCCCACCTGCAGCAGCAGGTGCTCTCCATGCGCGCCGTCGCCTACCTGCTGCTGGCGCTCGCCGCCGCCGCCGCCGCCCTCATCGCCCGCAGCCCGGCGGCGGGAGCGCTCAGCGTGGTAGCAGTGGTGGCGGCGGCTCCGACCCTCCTGCGCATCTCCGCTACCGCTCGCCTCGAGGTGGCCCTCGCGGCCGATGCCGGCACGGCGGTGGCGCTGTGGTGGCTGTACGGTCCCGAGTCTGGCTCCGCCTTCGTGCTCTTCTACGTAGTGGCGGCGGCAGCGCTCCTGCTGCCGCACAGCCCGGCGCGGTGGATGGTGGCCGTCGCCCTCGCAGTGCAGGTGCTCAGCGTGCTGCTGCACATCGCCGCCGAGCGCCGGCCACTTCCTCTCCTCCACGTGGCTACCCACGACACGGGTGCGGTGCTCTACGGCACTGGCATCGGCTCGCTCTTCATCGTGCTCACCGCGGTGCTGTTTCACATGATCGGGGCCCGCATGCGGCGCTCCCACCGCAACCTCGAGGAGAGCGACCAGCGCTACCGGCGCCTCATCGACGTGTCCCCGGAGCCGAGCGCCATCCACCAGGACGGGATGCTCGTGTACGTCAACCCGGCGGCGGCTCGCCTCATCGGCGCCGCCTCACCAGACGAGCTGGTCGGGCGGGGAGCGCTCGAGTTCCTCCACCCCGACGAGCGCGAGGTGGCCGCGGAGCGCATCGCCGCCATGTTGCGGGGTGAGCCCACCGGGGCCCAGCGGCAGCGGGTGGTCCGCCTCGACGGGGAGGTCATCACCGTCGAGGCCGTCGCCATCCCCATCACCCACGAGCAGCGTCCCGCCCTCCAGGTGGTGCTCACGGACATCACCGAGCGGCTCCGGGCCGAGGAGGCGCTGCGCCGCAGCGAGGAACGGCTGCGGAGCGCCTTTGGCGAGGCCGCCATCGGCATGGCGCTGGTCGACCTCAACGGTCGCTACCGGCAGGTCAACCGCGCCATGTGCGAGCTGTTGGGCTACTCCGAGGAGGAGCTGCTCTCGCTCTCCTGGCAGGACATCACCCATCCGGACGACATGGAGAGGAGTCGCCAGTTCGCCGAGGAGACCGTCGCCACCGGAGCGGAAGGCTGGCACATCGAGAAGCGCTTCCTGCGCTCCGACGGGACCTCGGTATGGGTCCTGCTCAACGTCTCCCTGCTCACCGACGAGAACGGGCGCCCGCTGCGGTTCTTCTCGCAACTCCAGGACATCACCGAGCGCAAGGAAGCCGAGCAGGCGTTGCGGGCCAGCGAGGAGCGTTACAAGAGCCTCTTCGAGCGCATCCCGGTAGCTCTGTACCGCACCACTCCCGACGGAATCGTGCGGGACGCCAACCCGGCGCTGGTGGAGCTCCTCCGCTACCCCGACCGCGAGTCACTGCTCGACACGGAGGTGGCCGGCTCGACGTACTTGCACCCTGAGCAGCGCGCCGCATGGAAGGCCCGCATCGACGCGGAAGGGGTGGTCACCGGCTTCGAGGAGCAGCTGCGGCGCCCCGACGGCGAGGTCATCTGGGTGCAGGACACCGCCCGGCTGGTACGAGACGAGGACGGCGACGTCTACTACGAAGGGGCTCTGGTGGACGTGACCGAGCGCAAGCAGGCGGAGGCGTCGAGGGTCCGCCTCACCCAGATGCTGGAGGCCACTTCCGACCTGGTGGTGATCACGGACCCGGCGGGACACTTTCTCTACGCCAACAAGGCGGCGCGGGCCTTCTACGGAGCGGGGCCCGACGAGGAGCTTCCCGAGCTGCAATTCGAGCACGTGCTCGTCGACAATGCCGAGGGCACCGCGCTGGCGGAGCTGGCCGCCGCCCTGGTCGAGCAAGGGTCCTGGGAGGGAGAGCTGAGCGTGGCGCGGCCGGATGGGAGCACCATCCCCGTGTGGGCGGTGGCGCTGGCCCACCGCGACGCCGACGGCACGCTCACCCACTTCTCCGCCGTGGCCCGCGACATCTCGGAGCGGCGTCAGGCGCAGGAGCGGCTGGAGAACCTGGTGCGCTCCAAGGACGAGTTCGTCGCCTCCGTGTCTCACGAGCTGCGCACCCCGCTGACCGCGGTGGTGGGTCTCGCCCAGGAGCTGCGGCATCACTACCAGGCGTTCAGCGAGCAGGAGCGCACCGAGCTCATCGACCTCATCGCCGAGCAGAGCACGGAAGTGGCCAACATCGTCGAGGACCTGCTGGTGGCGGCCCGGGCCGACACCGGCGCCGTGACCGTGGAACCTCACATCGTGGACGTGCGGGCCGCAGTGGAATCGATCATCCAGGTACTGCCCGAGGAACAGGCGGCCCGGATCCGCGGAGTGGAGGGCCACGCCGCCGGCTGGGCCGACGGCATCCGGCTGCGTCAGATCCTGCGCAACCTCATCACCAACGCGCTCCGCTACGGCGGCGAGCGCATCGAGATCGTGCTGCTCGACGAGGGCGAGAGGCTGCGCGTGGAGGTAGAGGACGACGGGCCCGGCATCCCCGAGGAGGCCCGCGATCGCATCTTCGAGCCCTACCAGCGGGCCCACGAAGCACCCAGCCAGCCGGCCTCGGTGGGCCTGGGACTCACCGTGTCGCGGCGGCTGGCCCGCATGATGGGGGGCGACCTGGAGTACCGCCATGACGGTGAGAGGAGCGTGTTCTGCCTCACCGTCCCCGCCGCCCCCCTGCCCGCTCCCCCGGATCCCGCCGCCACGGCTCGCTCCCGCTGAGCCGTTCAGCCGGGTGAAGCCGCCGAGTTCTAGCCGCCTTCTGCGCCGCCATCCGGTCGGCGCGGTGGAGCGTTTCCCGGCGCCGACAACGGGATCTCGGCAGTGGGCTCCTCGGCGGTGGCGTTGAGGCGCTCGATGAGGCGGTCGCGAGCGGCGGGAATACCGTAGGCCGTGATCACGTCCCCGCTGCGAAGCAGGGTATCGCCGGTAGGGACCTTCACCTCGCGATCCCTTCGCACCGAGACGAGGGTGGCACCCTCCGGCCACGGCACCTCCTTGAGGAGCCTCCCATCGGCCACCGAACCGGTGGGGATTCGGAAGTCGAAGAAGTCGGCACCGGGGTGGGTGCGCCGAGCGAGCCGCTGCCGGGTGAGATGATCTCCGGTGGTGCGGCTGAGGGCATGGTGGTAGGCGCGCACCGCGTCCTCGCGACGGAACATGCCGACGAGGCGAGCCGGATCGTCGTCGGCCACCACGGGAAGCCTCCCCACCCCGAGCGCGGCCAGCCTCTCCAGCGCTTCGGACGCGGCCGTGCTCGGTGAGACCGTGACGGGCCGCGCCGTCATCGCCTGGCCGGCGGCGACGTCGCTGCCGGGTCCTCCGGCGCGCAGGATGTCGGTGACGGTGATCACGCCGACCAGTTCTCCGTCACCGTCGACGACCGCCAGCCCGTGGTGCCGGTGCTCGTCCAGCAGCGCCTGCACCTCCGCGAGGCTCATCGACGGGGTGACCACGGTGGGGTTGCGCGACATCACCTCACCCACCGTGACCGTGTCGAGCAGGTCCACTTCACTGCCCGACAGCAACTGGATGCCGCGGCGGGCCAGCGGCATGGTGTACACGCTCTCACGATGGAGACGCTCGGCGAGGAACGTCGCCAGGATGGCGGTGAGCATCAGCGGCAAGATGAGCCCGTAGTCACGGGCCCCGGTGATCTCGAACACGATGAGGATGGCCGTGAGCGGCGCCCTGGCCACTGCCGAGAAGGTGGCCGCCATGCCCACCACCGCGAAGGCTCCGGGATCGATATCCCAGAAGCGGCCGAAGAACTCGGCGAAGCCGGCGCCCAGCATGGCCCCGACGAACAGGCTGGGCATGAAGGCACCCCCCGACGCCCGCGCCGAGAGCGTGCCCGAGGTGGCCACCATCTTGAGCAGCGCCAGCAGCAGGAGCATCCACCAGACTTCGCGGCCGGCATCCTGGAATTGCAGGACGTCGCTGGCGAACTCCTGCCCGGTCCCCAGGATGCGAGGCTCGAAGAACCCCAGGGCCGCCACCACCAGGCCGATGCCGGCGGGCCTCACCCACCCCGGCACCTTCACGCGCGAGGTGATCCGCTCCGACGCGTCCAGCATCCGCAGGAACAGGTAGGCGGCGCCGGCGACCAGCAACCCCAGCAGCGCGTAGAGCAACAGCTCACGCGGGTCCCTCAGGCGATATACGGAAGCGCTCAGCGCCAGCTCCTCGCCCACCAGGCTGCGGCTGGTGACCGCAGCGGCCACCGAGGCCACCACCACCGCGCTGAGATGCCGCACCGAGAACCGACCGAGGATGATCTCGAGGGCGAACAGCATGCCGGCGATGGGAGCGTTGAAGCTGGCGCCGATGCCGGCGCCCGCCCCCGCAGCCACCAGGCTGCGCAGCTGGTCCTCACCCAGGCGGAAGCGGCGGGCGATCGACGATCCGATCGCCGCACCGATCTGCACGATAGGGCCCTCCCGTCCCGCCGATCCACCCCCGCCGAGCGTGAGGGCAGTGGCCACCACCTTGAGCGGCGCGGCGCGAGTGGGCAGGTAGCCGGCGTGGACGGCCAGCGCCGCCGTCGCCTCCGGCACGCCGTCGCCCGCCACCTCCGGCGCAAAGCGCCGTGCCACCCACCAGGCGGCGAGGAGGCCGACGGGAACGCTGAGGAACACCAGGTAGCGGCCCAGGGAGAGCCCCGAGCCGACGGCATCGAACCCCCACTCCACCGCCCGCAGCGCGCCCACCAGGACGGCGGTGGCGACGCCGACGGCGGCGCCCACCAGCAGAGAGATCCCCAGGAATGCAGTGGGTCCGCCCCGCTCCAGCCCGGGCCGCGGCAGCCGGCGCACTGTATCGACGAGCCGATTCCCCATGACGGCTCAGCGTAGACACGCCGCAGGCTCAACCCGCAGTCGAGAAGAGCCGGCCGGGACGGTGAGCGCGCAGCACTAGCCTGAGCGCCCGTAGAGGACGACCTGGTGAGCACCCCACCGCTGCATCCCGATGTTGCCCTTCTCCGTTTCCTGATCGGTACCTGGTCGGGAACCGGTCGCGGCGACTACCCCACGATCGAGGCGTTCTCCTACGAGGAGGAGGTGCGGTTCTCCTCCACCGGCAAGCCCTTTCTGCTGTACACCCAGCGCACCTGGGATCCCGCCGACAAGCGCGCTCTCCATGCCGAGGCCGGCTACCTACGAGCCGTGGGCGGGGCGGCGGTGGAGTTGGTACTCGCCCAGCCCACCGGAATCGTGGAAATCCACGACGGGGTCGTCGACGGCGGGCGGATCGAGTTCCGCAGCCGGCTCGTGGGCCTGACCCCAACGGCCAAACAGGTGGACGAGGTGACCCGCACCCTGTGGGTGTCCGACGACGTGCTCTCCTACCGGCTCGACATGGCCGCCGTCGGCCAGCAGCTGCAGTGGCACCTGCACGCGGAGCTGCGCCGGGTCGACGGCTGACGATCCCACCCGCGGCTAGCGTCGCGGTCGATGGCCCGTCTCTTCAATCTGCCCCGCGCCGTCGATCTCCGGCTGTCCTCGAACCGCTTTGCGCTGCTGGCCTCGGCGGCCGCCGGGGCGGTGGTGTTCGGCTGGGAGAGCCTGCGGAACGGTGCCGCGTTCTCCACGCTGGCACCGGCGGCGAACGCCGCCGTATCCACCTTCCTGGCCTGGGCGCTGGCCCGTGAGCTCGACCCGGACCGTCCCCGCTCCGCCAACGTCGCCGCCGTGCTGGCGGGCCTGGCGGCGGTGGCCTTTGGGGAGGCGGCGCTGGCGGGACTATTCGCCCTGCTGTTGGGAGCGCGGGTGCTGGTCCGCTCCACCGGGCTGCCTCCCACCCCGCTGGAGGCGCTGGCCTTGGCAGGATTGGCGTTCTTGTCGGCACGAGCCGCTGCCGGCTGGCCGGCGGGCCTGCTGCTGGCGTTTGCCCTGGCCCGTGACCACCGCCTTCCACCGGGCGGGCCGAGCTGGGAGCTGGCCTTTGGCTTCCTGGCGGCGCTGGCGGCGACGGCGTCGGTAACGCTGGCGCAGGCGCTCGCCGGACCGTGGATCCGTCCCGGGTTGGGAGCGCTGGCGGCCGCCGGCGCCGGCACCATCGCCGGAGTCATAGCGCGCCCCTATCTCCCCGTCTCGCGGGCCGACCTCACCGGAGGAGCGCTGCAGCCGCGGCGCCTCCAGAGCGCCCGGCGCACCACCCTGGCCACCCTGCTGCTGGCGGCAGTCGTGGCCGGGGATCCCGGCATCGCGCAGCTCGCCGCCGGATGGGCCACCCTGGTGGCGGTGGCCGTGGTCGACTACCAGATCGTGCCCCGAGGCTGACGGGCCGACGGAAGCCACCGTGCAGCTCGTCCCTCCTCGCACTCGTGTCGCCGCAGCCACCGTCCATCAGTCGAGCAGGAGCGACAGGCAACTGAGGCCGCCGGCGGCGGCCTCGAACTGGGACACGTCCAGCGCCACCGGTCGGAACCCCGACCCGGCGAGCATCTCGAACGTGCGGGGACAGCCCGCCGGGGTCAGCACCGTGCCGTCGACGAGGCGCAGCGAGTTGGCGGCACGCTGCTCGCCGGCAGGGACCCGGAGCTGGCGCAGCCCGCCGAATGGTGCCTCGTCGACGCAATCGGAGGCCAACAGGAGGGTCTCCTCATCCAAAGCGGCGACCGAGGACTTGAGGTGGAGCCCTCGGCTCACCCCCACGGGCAGCAGTTCGATGCCTTCTCGGGCCGCCAGCCGGGCCAGCTGGCGGATCCCCTCCTCGTTGCTGCGGCGGGAGCGCCCCACGAAGAGCCGTCCCCCCACCTGGAGCACGTCACCCCCGTCCAGGGTCGCCGGCTCCGAGATCCGTGCCAGCGGCATGCGGGCCCCCAGCGCTGCGGCCACGACCGCCACTTCGCCCCGCCGCGACGGTGCCCCCGGTCGGGTGACCACCGCCAGCCGGCCCAGCGTCACGGCGGTGTCCTCGATGAAGCAGCAGTCGGGATGGGCCTCGTCGGCGGGCAGCGCCGTGATCTGGTAGCCGGCTCCACGAAGCACCTCCAGGTAGGCGCCATGCTGGCGGCGGGCGACTTCCACGTCGAGGGGACGGCGGCGAGTTGGAGCCAGCGCCGCCACGAACGAGGCGGGCACTTCCCGCACCAGAGCGAGGGGCATGACGGTTGAGGCTACCGAGCAGCGCGGCGCTCGTGCCTCGTGCGGGCAGAATGCGGCCCATGGCACGCGCTGGCCGACGCCCGAGGTGGTGGGGCGGTTCCACCCACATCTTCTGGACGGTGGTGGTCTTCGTCATCCTCGCCTCGCTGGACAACGCAGCGCTGGCCCTGATACCCGGCATGATCGGGGTGATCGCCGACGACTTGGCAGTCTCCTCCGGGGCGCTGGGGCTGGTGACCGGAACCACCATCCTGGCGACCGCGCTGACGGCCGCGGTGTGGGGCTACTGGGGCGACCGGGCCAACCGCAAGCGGATGCTCTTCTACGGGACGCTGCTGTGGTCGGCGGGCCTGGTGCTGAGCGGCCTCGCCGGCAGCTACGCCGTCCTGTTCGCCTGGCAGCTCGTCACCGCAGTGGGGCTGGGATCGATCGCCTCGGTCGGATTCTCGGTGGTGAGCGACTTGGTAGCGCCGCGGCGTCGCGGCCTGGCCATGAGCTTTTGGGGGCTCTCGCAGGGCATCGGGGGCTGGTTGGGCCTGCTGATCGCCAGCCAGCTCGGGGCGGCGGACTGGAGGCGCCCGATGTTCGTCACCGCCGCCGCCGGGGGCGCGTTCGCCCTCATCTACCTGCTGACCTACGAGTCACCACGAGGGGGCAAGGAGCCGGCCCTGCAGCCGTTGTTCGCCGCCGGCGACGGCTACGAGTATCAGATCGAACCGGCCGACCTGCGCCACCTGCTGGACCGTCGCACCAACCTGTGGCTCATCGCACAGGGCTTCACCGCGCAATTCGCCTACGGCTCGCTGGTGTGGGTGCCTTTCCTGTACCAGGGCAAGGTCCAGGCGGAGGGGTACGGCTTGGAGACCGCCACTCAGGTAGGAGGGTTGTTCGCCGCCATCTTCCAGCTCGGGGGCCTGTTCTCGATCGTCGCCGGCGTGCTCGGCGACCGCTGGCAGCGGCGCTCCCCCCGGGGCCGGGCGCTGCTCAGCGCCGCCGGAATCCTCGGCGCCATCCCCTTCTTCCTGACCTTCTTCTTCGTCCCGCTGCGCGGCCTGGAAGTGACCGAAGGAGCTGGTACCGCCACCCTGCTCGGTGAGGTGCTCGCCGAGATCGTGACCAACCCTTGGGTGGGCTCGGCCTTTCTGCTCTCTCTGACGGCGCTGGCCTTCACCTCCGCCGACTCGCCCAACTGGTTCGCGCTGATCTCCGACGTCAACCTTCCCGAACATCGCGGCACCATCTTTGGCTTGGGCAACCTCTCCAACGGGGTGGGCCGATCGATCGGCAATGCCCTCACCGGCGTGGCCGCCACCGCGCTGCAACGGGCATTCCCTCCCCCGGTGAACTACGCGGTGGGGCTGGCGGTGTTCCAGGTCTTCTTCCTGCCCACCGGCTATTGCTACTGGCGGGCCTCACACACCGCCCCGGGGGACATCCGCTATGTGGCCGGGGTGCTGGAGGATAGGGCCGGACCGTAGCGCTCGTGCCTCGACCGACGACGCCGGCGCGGTTCTGCCGGCCGTGAAGGTTGCCTACCAAAGGCACTAGGAACCACAGCCGGCTGGTCCTTCGACTCTGGACCCGGCCCTCGCAATAGTGGAACATGGTGCTCGGACCAATCGAAAGGACCCGCTGACCATGCCCCGCGACAAGGTCGTCGAAGACCTCAACCCTTACCACATCGCCCGCCTCCAGTTCGACCGGGCGATCCCGTTCCTCCCCGAGGTGCGGCAGAGCCCCGGCCTGCTCGACGTGCTGTTCACGCCGGAGCGGATGGTGGAGGTGGCGGTCCCCGTCCGCATGAACGACGGACGCGTCCACGTGTTCAAGGGATACCGCGTGATGCACGACAACGCGCGCGGACCCGGCAAGGGAGNNCGAGGACGAGGTCAAGGCGCTGGCGACGTGGATGACCTGGAAGTGCGCACTTCTGGACGTGCCCTTCGGGGGCGCTAAGGGTGGAGTGCAGTGCGACCCGCGACTCATGGCCGTCGAGGAGAAAGCTCGCGTCACCCGCCGCTTCATCTCGGAGCTGGGGGAGCTGATTGGACCCCACACCGACATCCCGGCACCGGACGTTTACACCGACGAGCAGACGATGGCTTGGGTGTACGACACCTACGCCATGATGCATCCGGGGCAGAACTGCCTACCCGTCGTCACCGGCAAGCCGCTCGACCTGGGTGGATCGCTGGGCCGGCATAGCGCCACCGCGCAAGGCGCCCTCTACGTCGCCGAGCACTTCCTCGCCATGGGCAGCCTCTCCGGCCTGACCGAACTGCGAGACAGCACGGTCGCCATACAGGGATTCGGCAACGCCGGCCGCAACGCAGCCCGCCTGTTCGCCGCCGCCGGGGCGCACGTGGTGGCGGTGAGCGACTCGAAGGGAGG
>JABAOH010103503.1_pt2 | contig 29925 bp, 22 predicted proteins | sample 7062181 | NCBI WGS metagenome assembly JABAOH01 (sample SAMN14538630, study PRJNA623070) | marine sediment metagenome | biome: marine biome [ENVO:00000428]; feature: marine pelagic biome [ENVO:01000023]; material: deep marine sediment [ENVO:00002113]; isolation source: pool of 5 deep marine...
TAATCTTTTTCCAGGTTTTTCCAAAGTCTTTGGTTACAAAAAGATAGGGTTGATAATCATCTGTTTTATAACGGGTGGCTGCCACGTAAGCGGTGCCTGGGTCGAAATGGGAGGGTTCAATGATACTGATCAACGACCATTCCGGCATGATTTTCTTTTTTGGTGTGACGTTTTTCCAGTTTTTTCCTCCATCATGGGAAATATGGATCAGACCGTCATCGCTTCCAGCCCAGAGTAAACCCTTTTGCCGGGGGGATTCTGCCAGTGAAAAGATCGTACCATAGTACTCGACGCTGGTATTGTCTTTGGTCAACGGACCGCCGGAAGGTTCCATTTTGCTTTTGTCGTTCCGTGTCAGGTCCGGGCTGATGACCTCCCAACTGCGGCCTTCGGTAAGGGAACGAAATACATGGTTGCCTGCCACATACAATACATTGGGATCATGGATAGAAATCAAAATAGGAAACGTCCATTGAAACCGGTATTTCAGGTCTTTGGCTCCCCATCCCATAGGGTTTTCCGGCCAAACTGAAATATTCCAACTGCGTTTCAGTTTGTGGTCATAGCGGGTCAGGGAACCACCGTAGCAGCCGGCATAAACAATATCCGGATTTTTAGGATGCACGGCAATATAGCCGCTTTCACATCCGCCCACACTGTACCATTCTTGCTCTGTAATGGCACCGCGGCTGGAACGGCTGGGAACCGATATGGTGGAGTTATCCTGTTGGGCACCGTAAACCCGGTAGGGAAACCGGTTATCCGTTGTTACATGATAAAATTGAGCCGTGGGCTGGTTATAAATACTGGACCAGGTTTTGCCGCCGTTAAAGGTGACAGTCGCACCGCCGTCATTCCCTTCGATCATGCGAAGCGGGTTTTCCGGATCGATCCACAAATCATGGTTATCGCCGTGTGGGGTGCGAATACGTTTGTAGGTTTTCCCGCCGTCTGTGGATTTCCAGAATCCCACATTCATCACGTACACGGTTTCAGGATCCTGGGAATCGGCTTTGATGTGGTGATAGTACCAGGGGCGCTGCAGGAGCTCGGGATTGGTACTGATTAATTTCCAGTTATTACCGCTGTCATCGGAACGGTATACGCCGCTTTTTTTGGCTTCAATAATGGCCCAAACCCGTTCCGGCTTGGCCGGGGAGATGGTCAGGCCGATTCGCCCTTTAATGCCTGTGGGAAGTCCGGGATTCCCGGTGATTTCTTTCCAGGTGTTACCACCATCCCCGGATTTGTAAATAGCGCTGCCGGGTCCACCACTGACAAAACCCCAGGGGTATCGTTGGACTTCCCAGAAAGCAGCATAAAGGACCTGGGGGCTGCCGGGTTCTATAACCAGGTCGATGGCCCCTGCCTTTTCGCTGCAGAAAAGGATATTTTTCCAGGTTTTTCCACCGTCCATAGAGCGAAATATCCCCCGTTCCTTGTTAAGACCAAAGGCATGCCCCAATGCAGCCACATATACGATATCACTATTTTGCGGATGAACCCGGATGCGGGCAATGTGTCGGGTAGCGGATAACCCCATGTGTTTCCAGGTTTTACCATTGTCAATGGATTTGTACACACCGTCGCCGTGGGAGATATTTCCCCGCAGACAACATTCACCCATGCCCACGTATATCACATTGGGATTAGCCTGTGAGACCGTAATCGCCCCCACGGAACTGGTTTTGAACAAGCCGTCGGAAATATTTTTCCAGGTATTGCCGCCGTCCTGGGTTTTCCACACGCCGCTGCCCGTGCCCCCAAAATAAAAAACATTCTTCTTTGTCGGGTGACCGGTCACCGCCACCACGCGGCCGCCCCGGTGCGGTCCGATGGAACGCCATTTCAATACCTTAAGATACTCGGTTGAAACAGCCTCCAATTGGGAAAAAGCAGAAAAGGCGAATAGTAAAGTAAACCCTAAAATAACGATAAAAAAGGATTTATGGAATTTATTTTTTTTATCCATGAATCAATACCTCCTTTTGTCTGATGGTTTAATTATTAATTAATGATTTTACCATCAATCGCATATAGATTCAATTTTCGCTTCAATCAAAATTTTCTTGACTTTTTTCTTGATATTTTTTTTTCTTTATGTTAATGATTATCTTACATTTTTTTTTAAACATATTTTTATTTTGAGGTGGATGACAAAATGAAGAAAAAAAAGTCAATGAAGATCATAACCGTTAGAGCCCTTTGCTGCGTGATGTTTGTTGTTCTCATGGCAGGAGTTGGGGGCTGTGAAAAGAAAAAGGAGGAGGTAAAGACAAAAATGGAGAGAGAACAAGCGTTTACTGGATTTGCTGAAATAAATGGGACGAAAATTTATTTTGAAATTGCCGGGGAAGGTCCTCCCATTATTTTGCTTCATGCCGGGCTTGTGGACAGCCGGATGTGGGATTATCAGTTTAGAAAATTTGCTGAGGATTATAAAGTGATCCGTTTCGATGCCAGGGGGTTCGGGAAATCAGAAATACCCGATAAACCTTTTTCACCGGTAAAGGATGTGTATGATTTAATGAAGTTCTTAAAGATAGAGAAGGCACATATCATGGGTTGTTCCATGGGAGGAAGTATAGCCCTGGAATTTGCGCTGGATTATCCCCATATGGTGGATCGACTTATCCTGGTGGGACCAGGCGCAAGGGGATTTAAGTATTCCCAGGCAATGGAGCAGAAAGCAGCGCAACTGTATAGTACTGCCAGGGAAAAGGGAACGCAGGAAGCGGTTCGTCTTTTCCTGGAAGACCCGTTTTGGAGCTATGGAGTTCCTTCCGGCGATTACCCTGAGGCCCGGAAATTATTTAAAGAGATGGTGAATGACAACAGGCATATTTTTGACTGGTATCCCAATTATATTGAGATCCGGGGCGCTCCGGCTCTTGAAAGAGCATCAAGTATTAAAATACCCACATTGATTATTGTTGGAGACGGGGACCTTGCCGATACACTGGCTGCAGTAGAGGCGCTGCAGGAGAAAGTTAACAGTGCCAGGAAGGTCATCATTCCCGGAGCTGGTCATATGGTTAATATGGAAAAACCCGAAGCGTTTAATAAAATTGTTCTTGAGTTTTTTAAAGGAGGGAAAGACTTATGAAAGAATTGACAGATTTTAGATATCGGGGAGCACGGGCAGTAATTTTGCTGCATGAGAAAGAACTGCGGCAATTCGTAGAGACCTGGAAAACCGCCAAAGCAATTGCTGTTGCGCTCCCTGAAACCAGAGACCCCAATTATGTTTCATTGGCTGCGCTGTTGAGGCATGTCATGCACAGTGCCCGGGGGTACATGGTCTGGATTTGTGAGAAACTTGAACTGCCGGACCTACAAATCAGACCGGCACCGGATGTTGAAGTAATTGAAGCGGAAGTGGATGATTACCTGGAGCATTTATTGCAGCAGTGGCGAAAACCGCTGGTTGAAGTGAGGGGAAGGCGGTTTTACCAGCCTGCGTACACTGCACCGTGGAATGTTGATTATTGCATCGATGCCCTGCTGGAGCATGCGTTGGTACATCCCATGCGCCATCGCTTCCAATTGCAAGAATTAATGGAATAAATCTTCCCCTTTTCTCTTCTGTGTTCTCTGTGTCCTCTGTGGTTCAACCAATAATAGCATAGAAGTCGCCAGGCAAAAAAATCTGGCAGACTTTACATAAACATGTAGAAGGGATACAATTTATCCAGGAGGTTGTATGAGTCGTTTATTAAAATTAATTTTACCGTTAGTACTAATACTCTGCCCGGGTTTTACCCAATATCCTCAAGCGCAGACCGATAAAGTCGAATTCACAATTATTCAAGAAATTAAAAACAATCCCAAAAGTCCGTTTTATATCGATTTCCAGCATTACCCAGAAACTAAGCATAATCTTCCCATCGGTGTTTTCGATTCAGGTACCGGAGGTTTGACGGTCCTGGATTCTATTCTAAAATCGGATCAATATAATAACAAAACAAAGCAAAAAGGTCCGGACGGTATACCGGATTTTAACCTGGAAACCTTCATTTACCTGGGTGACGACGCCAACATGCCTTACGGCAGGTACGGTTCCGAAGGCAAAACCAGCTTATTAAAAGAACACATTATTAAAGATGTGCAATTTTTGCTGGGAAGAAAATATTACCGGATGCCCACGGATACTACTGCAAAAACAGACAAAGACCCGGTAAAAACGATTGTGATTGCCTGCAACACTGCCACTGCCTATGGTTTTGATCTCATTGAACAATCCCTTAAAAAGTGGAACCTGGATATGAAGGTGATTGGGGTTATAGAAGCAGGAGCAAAAAGTGCTGTAAAGTTTTTGGAAGGCGAGGGAGAAAACAGGGTCATCGGGGTTCTGGCAACCGAAGGCACATGCGCCACCAACGGCTATAAAAAGGCAATCTTGAAACATTATAAAAACAGGTTTCAAAATAAAAACATCGGTGTGGTCCAGCAAGCCGGTTTCGGGCTAGCCGGGGCAATCGATGGAGATTTGAATTATATCGATCCGGGTGCCTCAACGGTAAGACACAATAAAATATACCATGGTCCCGGTTTGGATCATCCCAAATATCCCATCCATTTATCATTATGGAAGGAGTATAATTTTGAAACCGGGAATGGACTATTGATAAAAAGGAATTCAAATGGACAAATCGTAGAATTGGAGTTAAATTCTGTAATAAATTATATAAGATATTATGTTACGGAACTGGTGATAAAAACGGCAAAAATATACCCTGGCCGGGTTGTGGATGCTGTAATCCTCGGCTGCACCCATTACCCGTATTATACAAAAGAAATCAGCGACCATTTGATGTATCTCAGGGGATTAGATAAAAAGTACAGCAAAATAATCCCTGGAGATATCCGGCTTATCGACCCTTCCCATTCCGTGGCCGTCGAACTTTACCGCTGTCTTGTTTCTCACAATCTCCTGGCAGCGGACAAAAAAAAGAGTAAATTCTTTATTTCCGTACCCAATCCGCTCTTAAAGGAAAATCAAATCGATAAAAGCGGTAAATTTCTTTATACTTATAAGTACGGGCGTTCCATAAACAGGTCCCTGGAGTATGTGAAACGGGTTCCTTTTTCCCCTAAATGGATTAATGTTGACGTACTGTCACGAATAAAGAGTAAGATGCCAGAGATTTTTAAAATCATTTTCAACTATTGACAATTAAGGGAGCAGAGAGCAGGGGCCAGACCTAAAAGGTTAACGTGACTTTTCTTGATTGGTTTCACTTTTAATCCGTTAATATGAAACGATTTTCTAAAAATTAGTAATAATTCATGAAAAGTCACGGCAGCCTTTAAAAAAGAGATTATAATATATTTGACTGCGCTAAAGAATTCTGTTAATCTAAATTTTTTAGAAAATGCATGATTATGAAGGTAAGAAAGGTTATATTAATAAAGGAGGTATTAGAATGGACAGACATTTATTTCCCACCAGGTTAAAAAGCATTTTAATCGTTATGGTGGTATTCGCCTCTATTTGGGGTATGTTTGGTTTATGTTTATGGTCCCAGGAGCATAAACCATTGGAATACGAAGTGTCGGTAAAGGCGCTGCCAGTCCCCTTTGTTGCGGTTGACGCCTATGGCAACCCGGTCTATGATTTAAAGAGAGATGAGCTTGAGCTGTACATCAACAGAAAATTGACCAAAATCATTTATCTTTACGGTATTTCCTTTGGAGATGCGGAGGTATCCAGGGAAAAGGATGAGGAGCAGAAGCCGCCGCCAGTGGAAGTCGCAGCGGTAAGGAAATTTCCTGCTAAAGAAGTAACCCGGTTAAAATTTATTATCGTGGATGCGTTGTTTAACAGCTATGTTGGGTTAAAACATGCCAAAATGGTGGCCAGGCAGCTCATTGAGAATGGTGCACCCCAGGATCGATTTATTCTACTGGAGATCACACTGGGAGGATTAAAGTATATTGCCGGGCCGGAGCCCGGAAGCAAAGAGTTCCTGGAACATCTTGATAAACTGAAAACAAATCCCCAGAAACTGTTATGGTGGGAGCGCCGTTATAGTTTTGGCTTTAGAGGACTGCGTTATGAAAGGTTGATGATGGATGACGGTTTGAAATGTGCCAGGAGAGATACGGTGAATATGTACCTGAATGCGTTTGAACAGTTTAAAAATGCGCTTCTGACCATTGATAATCCAAAGGTGACGTATCTGCTTTCAGAAGACTTCTATGAACATTGTGAAGATGGCTTCATGAAATATTTTCCCTGGCAGCACACGATATACTCTTATTTAGGATTTGAGGGATATATGGAAAACCAGGTTTATGATGGTGGGAGTGTGCTGGAAAGGATTTCTGTGAGGGGGTTGAGGAGACATCATGTCAGACCGCTGGTGAAATGGCTAAACCGATCCGCTTCCGCATATTATGAACTCTTTTTTAATCCCAGTGCCGATCTCGGGAAACAAATGAAGATCGAAATCAAATGCAAACGCAAAGGTGTGCGTATTAAGGCGGCGGCTCACAAAGAAAGAGACAAACCCTACCAGAAAATGAGTCAAGTCCGGAAAAAATTATTTGCCATCAGTGTAGCTGCGGATCGAAGTTGGAGCAGGGTCCTGGGACGAGTCCAACGCTCACCCTATGAAACGCTCAATGTCAAAAAAATAGGCGATGAAACCCATGTCACGGTTCATGTGCCTATCCCGGAAAAAATGAAAAATCGCAGCGTCGATGTATTTGCCCTTCGCTTTGATGACCAATTCATGGATGCTGACGTCACCCTGGAAAACCGTAGGGTAACGGATTCGGAGACCATTACCCTTCCCACCGAAAAGAATAAGAAACAGTTATATTTTGTGATAGTCGACCCCACGACTGCTTTTTGCATTTTCAATAAAGTCCTGTATGAAAAAGATACCGGACCGAAACAACCGGCCGAAAAAATCAACCAGGATCAAATTCTATTTTTATGAAGAATAAGGTAAAGAGGTTGCCTGGAAAATAAAAAATGAAATGAAACAAATATGAGCAATGAAAGGCATCATTCCGAAAATGTTCGTTCCGAAGTTTTTCGGAATGGCAGTTAATAGTCGCCCGGCAAGAAAAGCCTTTCCTGATCCGGCATGAGGGTAATGTTGACTTTTTTATGGAAATTTAGTATAACTCTATTTTAAGACATCAATAACGTGCAAAAGCCTACGGAAAATATTATATGAAAGGTATTAGACAGACATGAGTATTGAAAGGTATCGTTCCGAAAATATTCGTTCCGAAATTCCTCGGAAAAAAAAGGTAAACCCCTTTAAATTTGGCAGCATCGTTGATGAACCGTATTTTACCAATCGAAGGGAAGAACTTAAACGAGTACGGTCGATTCTCGAAAGCCAGGTTCACCTCATTCTCATGAGCCCCAGGAGATACGGCAAAAGCAGTTTGATACGTAAAATATTGAAAGAGATAAATCGCCCTTCAATTATACTTGACATGCAAGTGGTAACTTCAGAGGTTGATTTTGCCGAACAGCTAATGAAAAAGATATGCAAATTGAATCCCTTGCAAAAGATCAAGAATTCCATCAGATCGTTTCGATTTACTCCCACCATTTCAATCAACCCGGTTTCCGATGAATTAAATGTTTCATTTGATGCGTCAAAAGCTGCTGATTTAATCTTAGAAGATGTTTTGAATTTATCCGATAAGATTTTTACTAAAAAGCGTCCTATTGTTGTTTTCGATGAATTCCAGGAAGTTCGAAAAATTTCTGCTCATTTTGAAACCCGTCTGAGATCGATTCTTCAACACCATACGAATACAAATTATGTGTTTTTGGGCAGCCAGGAGTCTTTAATTCGCGATATTTTCGAGCAAAAAAATAACCCGTTTTATCATTTCGGCTATTTATTTAAACTATCCAAGATTCCCAAGAGTGAATTTCAATTATTTTTAGAAGATCGTCTTAAACCAATTAGCGGCAGTTTCGTAGAAATTGCTGAGAATATTTTGACATTTACGGATGGACATCCTTATTATACACAGCGGTTGGCATTTCAAGTATGGGAAAATTTTATAAGCTCAAGTGAATTTAAAGACCCGGTTTTAACAGCGGTTGAGCAAATCGTTGAATTTCATGATGTGGATTACGAACGATGGTGGGGCAGCCTTAATCGGACGGATATGAAAGTCATGGTCGGTTTGACCTTCTCGGATGATTTACCTATGTCGAAAGAATTTTTTCAACAATTTAACCTGGGCTCTTCCAGCACTGTTCACAGCAGTTTGAAGCGCCTGTTGAAAGATGGATACGTGGTAAGAATAAAAGATCACTATGAAATTGACGACCCTTTTTTTAAACATTGGATTTTCCAGAGAAGACAGGCATAGTAAAAAGTCATAAATTCCGGGCTGGACGTGGGAAAGATAGACTTATTTGTAAACAAACAGAGATGAAATTAAACAACGTTTTTTCAACCGGAGTCTTGATCCTGCTCTGTGTAACCATCAAACAATGGTATCAATTCCCCAACCGCTGGAGGCAAGAAGTAAATTTTATGGGTCTCAACCATATCACGGGAGGTAACGGTAAACACGGTTGGCTGGTTGACCGGAACGGAAAAATCAAAATAGAAAAGAGCGACGAAGCAATAAAAAGAATCAAGGTGTCCATATCCATGTTTGCCCTTGACTATATGAATCCCAATCCCGGGAATTTTTCATTGAGTCTTCAAGGTCTCAGCAAAGTAGGAAATGCTTTACCTGGATTATAAGAATCAGGTCATCATCTTTGAACAAATTAAAGTGAACTAAAAATTTGAAAAAATTAGCAAGGTTTTGGTTGGTGTCCTGTCTAACTAAAGATAAAAAAACAAAGGAGAAAAGAGAATGAAACGATTGATATATATTATAGTATTCATCAGTTTGGGTATAGGTATTTGGGCCAGTGACAGCGAGCATGCAAAGGAAGGCAAGGTTTTTGCGTATTATGTAGCCGCACAGGAAGCCCTGGCTGCTGACAATTATGCGGAGGCAAAGCGTTCCCTGGAGCACCTGGCGAAGCACAGCAAAGGGGAATTAAAGAGCTTGTTGGAATCGGTGTTAAAAGCAGGGGATTTGAATGCACTGCGGCATGCCTTTAAACCATTGTCGGAGCATATCGCTAAAGCAGAGCTTCCTGCCGGGTTGGCTGTTGCCTATTGTCCCATGGCAAAAGCACACTGGGTCCAGAAAAATGGCAAAGTTGCCAATCCCTATTACGGTTCTGAGATGCTCCGGTGTGGAGCCATTAAAAAGGTTGCCGAAGCAAAAGGCCAATAAAAGGTAAACCATAGAACTTGAGGGGCCGGATTTCTTATGTGCCCCTCTTTTTCTTATAAGGAGAAGAAAATTTGAAAAAAACAATAGTTTGCTGGTGAGATTCGCTGGAATTTCGACAAGTTCTTGTTTGACAAAACCGGCAAACCTATTGCCCGGTTCCACCCCAAAATCAAACCGGAGGCACCAGAACTCCTCCACGCCATTGAAGCGGCGTTAAAAAACTATAAACGGAGACAAACCCAGTCAACCGCCTAATTTTAGCCACGAAGGCATTTACAATGCGGTTAAAAGCACAAAGGGACACGAAGAGAAGAAGTCAAGAAGTAAAACGAAACCAATGGGGTAGGATGATGAGATGTCTTCTCTTTTTTAATAGATGGCTGCTAATCATGATAAGACGTCTATTCTTTTTTAATAGACGGCTATACAGTGATGAATAGACGTCTATACTGTCTTTAATAGATGGCTATACCTGGATGATAAGACGTCTATTCTATCTTTAGTAGATGACTACTTGTTGATGATGAGACGACTACTCTTTATTTAATAGATGACGCCTCCCCTAGAGGTGATAACTCCTGTGGGGAAACAGGAGCACGCCAAAACCGGGTGCCCTCTTGCCTGTCCTTATAATTCTCTTAAATTCCTGCAGAATGCTCTTTTTTCCGCAAATTCCCGGTTTAGTTTCTCGTTTCTCTTTTTGTATTTTCTCAGCGTTTCACTGGGGTAACAGCCGCGGTACTCTTTGTATCCTCTGCTGAAGTGACTGTAGTGCCGGACATCCATTCTTTTCAGCGCCTCTCTCACGCTGCGAACCTGGTCAGTCATTGCAAATATATCAAAGGTTCTGAATCTTTTGATTTCCAGGTATCGACTGGGGAAGAAAGTGTCAGACAAGATTTTACTCTTTTTCCCATCTTTTGGGAAATAGATGTTCGTCTTGACTTTTGTTTGAATTAAGTGTAGGATGAATATATGGATAAAAATAAATTAAAAGGACGTTTGATCGGACGCTATATCGTAAGCGATCCGGAAATTTGCCATGGGAAACCGACATTTCGCGGGACACGAATCATGGTGTCTCATGTTTTGGAAATGGTGGCCGAAGGCATATCATGGGAAGCGATCATCCAGGAGTATCACGGCAATATATGTAAAGAAGCGATTACTGAGGCAGTCAATTTAGCGAACCTGGCATTTCTTGAACATGCCCAGGAGTATACTGCGCCTGAATATGTCTTGGAGCATGCCACTGTATGAATATTTTAGATGAACAAATTCTTGAAAATCAACGGCAACTGCTAAGAAGTTGGCGTATACCGGTTCGCCAAATCGGATATGATATTGGGCGAAAAGGATTGAAGGATAAAGAAATTATTCCTTTATTGCTTCAATTTCGTAAGTCCACCTTTTTTACGCTTGATTTCGACTTTTTTGAATCACGGTTGTGTCATGCCAAATATGCCATTATATGTATGGATGTTGGGAAGCATGAAGCTGCGGTATATATACGCCGCTTGCTTCGCCATCCGGACTTTGATACTGTTTCCAAACGGATGGGGAGCGTGATTCGTCTATCATCTATGAGGATCGGAGTATGGAGAATTCATGCGGAGGATGAAGTTTTTATTGATTGGCCATTGTAGGAAAAAATCTGCCTCCAAAGTCTTCCGGGTAAAAGGATAATCAACGGTTATCCGGCAGTTGCATTTCCAGGAGATTGGTGATAATTGAATCTGAACTATCCATCGTTCTCCAGGCACAGCGCCAATCATTTCCGTCTCTCTGCTTAAAGTACTGTGTATTGTTGGTGTTTCATTTCTACCGGTAGATTTCTTATTTCAACCGGTAGAATTGGTATTTCCACCACAGAAAGGAGAAAATGGGGGCGGGAAAGAATTTCATTAATCGCTCCATTCTTCCTGGAAATATTTTATTTTTTTTGCTACACCGATTTTTTGGTTTTTGCAACCGATTTTCCTGTTTTTGAAACCGGCCTGTCCCCTTCCTCAATTTTGAAGTGAGATATTGTCTTACCTGATATCCATCAGCAGACTCTTTTCTTTACCTTTTGCCATTAAAAAACTGTTTTGCCCAATATTTATTTAGAAAAAAGTTGAATTTTACTTCCTGATGTAGTATCCTTTAATCCACCGGTGAGTCCAGCTATGAGTTATGCTTAGATGGAGAACACCTGAGTTGGCTAGGTTGAAAGGGGCGAAGCGGAAATGTGAACACCTCTTAATGGCGGCAGCTTGCTAACAAAGGAATAAGGGAGTTTTTGCTCACTTCTGACAATGAACCCAAGATATGCGAATTTCGTATAACACTGTACTATTTTAAGAAAGTTGCTTCATTTATGCCTATATGCCAATATTCGAGATGTAGGTGATAGAGAAACACGAATTTCGTATAATAATAGTTAGGCACCAGACGGAGCACAGCCATGACAGTAGCGGCCACACATCTTGCAAATGATATCCTAGAAGCCATCGCCGGTCGTTGGGGATACCTTGATGCGGCGGCGAAGCTCGCTGGGCACCCCGAACGACTCGCGCTTTTCCTCACTGGGCGTGAACAGGAAATCACCCCAGTGAACATCGAGATTTGGCCTTCGTTGCGATGCAACGCACGTTGCCCAAAGTGTCCCTATCGCACCAATGGCGCCCGCCACGAGGCAGATCGACGGAACGCCAGCAAGCGACTGATCTCACTCCAAACTTTAGTCGAGACTGGCCTCGGCACACAGGACGTGATGCCCATTGAACGATGGGCGAAGATGGCACATGAGTTTCGACAGGCAGGCGGCCTTAGCGTCACTTTTACCAGTGGGGGCGAGCCAACGGAGCACCCGAATTTACCCGATTTCGGCCGCATTGCCCGCCAAGAAGGCCTCGCTTGGGGGCTCTATAGTAATGGTTGTAACCTGACAGCAGACCTTGTGAACCAATTGCTTGCCAACTCTCCAGAGTTCATCCGCGTGTCGATCAACAGCTGGTCTGCACATTCACACGATTAAGTCTATCATCTAGGTCCTGACGCCTATAATCGTGTGCGCCAAAACGTCACATATTTGTCCCACCACGCTCCGACCTCGGTTACCGTCGGAGTTGGCTATGTTGTCGATCATGCTACTGAGCGAGAACTCCACGGAGTGTCCGAGTTTATCCGTTCAATTGCGCGACAAGGCCGTCTCGATTATGTCGCCGTCAGGCCTGAAATCCTCTACTATTTCAACGATGGAACACCACGGGACGTGCAACCTCGCTGTGAACGATATGCCGCAGTCCCAGAAACTTGGCGCAAAATCGTCGGCCCGGTTTGTGCTTTGCACGGTGTCTCGCTCCAAATCAATGACGACGGGTTCAATGCTGTCGCCGATCGCATCCATCCAGGCACATGCACGGCTACCGAATGGACCACAAGTGCCACCGAATCAGGAAGACTATATCTATTCAGCGAAGCTAACGGATCCCCCTCACCAAGACTCGCTGAACTCTGCTATGGAGACGTTTCTGGAGATACCCACTTCCTCGACGCATGGAATTCGCGCCACCGAAAACAAATTTCGGACGATTTCGCTCATGGCACCCGCCTGGCATCAGTGTGGCACAAACTAAGTGGCTTAGATCTTGCCCTCAAGAAATTGCGATCTACTTATGGTATCGTACATCCGACTGTTGCTGAAGAAGTCGCTGAATCGCTCAACGCACTTACAAAGCCACGACATTGGCGGATTCATTTGACCGTTCACGAAAACGTGCCTAACAAGGCGTTGCACCGGAGCTGGCTCGTGTTTCGGTTTTTCAATGTCGATTCTTTCGTTCACGTTTTTTGGTTTTTCAACGTTCACTCGTGTTGGTCCGCCAGCCCGGTGAACTTGATCGTTAGGCGGCCAGGGAAGTCAAAACACATTAATAGGAGATATCCCGCGCAACTTCCTTCAATGTGTCATCCAAACGTGACGAAAACGTGACTTTTATATCCCAGATTATATCGGATTAAACTGGATTATACTGGGTTATAATAACTGCGAAAACTCCCAAAAACAATCATCAATAAACGCTTTCCTGCTATTGATGGGCCTTTCCCAAATCCCATCAAAATCCAGCCTACTGGTTCCGGTGGGCAGCAGCCTATTGATTAGGCCGAAAAACAAAAATTAATTATTTTATCCTGCTTGACCCGAAAAACTTCATATTCTTTCCCAGCCAGTGCATTCGCAACCTCACGAGAAATACAGTAGCAAAAACTTTTCTGTTTCAACAGAATTGGGAGAGTAGTCCACGGCCGTGGCATAAATATCGGTAATCTTTTGATACACCATGCGTTCACTGGCCCGGATCTCTCGAATTTCTTCCAGGAGTTCCTCTTTACCTAATGATTACCCTCCTGCCGAACTACCGAGAATTCCTCGGTAGTCGCCGCTTCATCCAGTTCACCTTAGTTGTAGATATTGGAAGGAAGGGGATAGGCAAAAATTAGATGAAAACGGGAAAAGTCTCATGGGAAGGTGATTCTATGACTGTGGGAAGATGGTTCCAGGGCTGTAGGAAAGGGTATCTAGACCGTAGGAAGATACTTCCTAGGCCGTAGGAAGGGGTACCTGGGCCGTAGGAAGATGGTTCCTAGGTTGTAGGAACTGGTACCTGGGCCGTAGGAAGACACTTCCTAGGCCGTAGGAAGATGCTCCTTGACCCGTGGGAAAGACAGGTTTATTTCCAACTCGTGACTTCTAAATCCATGAGTTTCAATTCCTGTTCAGTTTTGGAGGAGGAAGGGAGGAAGGGGACAAGGAAGGGGACAACAAGGAAGGGGGCAGGCAAAAAATACTGCCCTGGTACTGGTATTGGTATTTGGTGATTGAAATAAACTTCTTGATGAATCCAAAAACGTTTTGAGTGAACCCGGCCGACTTTCCGACCTTTCGCCGCAGGCGATTTAAACTTGCCCGCAGGGCACCTTTTCAAGCTGAACTCTCGTACCGCACGGGCNNTATTTTATCTACAGGATGGACATAAAAACTAAAAAAAACAAAAACTTTTAGTTTGTCCATCCTGAACTCCTTTTAGAACTCTAAAAGAACTTTTTTTGTCTCCGACGGCCAGGGGCTCTTTTGAAAAACCGCCCCTGGACCCCGCAAAACTTTTTATTAGAGTGTGTTCTTCTTAACTCAACAGCATTGGGGCCTGGGGCCGCCGGAGGCATCTTTTCAAGAGGCTCAATTGTCAAATTTAAAAGATGAGCTTCAGTGTCTTGATTTCAAATCTTTTGAACGTTACAGAAAGGGACTTGCCTTCCGGTTGATGCTCCTTTATGGCATTTTCCATTAAATCAGTTTCATAAACCGTTTTCGGCGCTTTGAAAAAAATAATTTTTGCCCGGGTGTCCTTTCCCGCCGATTCATACAAACGTAGAATCATTCCATCGTCATCTTCCGCCTTCTTTATCGTATCCAGTATAACACTGGTTGAATCGATATTGAAAAAACTGAATTCTCCCGGAAAGATTCCCCGGTGTTTATCGGTTATCACTGCCTGAAGGGGAGTATTCAATTCACGAGCTCGTTTTATGGTATTTCCTTCAGTTACACCGCCAGGATGCGTATAAAGAGAATAGACAAACGTGTGTTTTCCCTGGTCCGCCATGGGATCCGGCCAGGTGGGAGACCGTAGTAAAGATATCTTCATGATATTGCCATGGATATCATACCCGTACTTGCTGTCACTTAACAGGGAAATTCCATACTTTTTATTGGACAGGTCTGCCCACCGCAGTCCAGGTACTTCAAACCGCGCTTTTTCCCACAGTGTTTCGGATTTGGTAATCCGCTGAATCAAGGCAAAAGGAATTTCATACGTGGCATAATCGTTCCTGATACTGACAGGAAACGCTGCCTTTAAAAACATATGTTCTTCCCACCAGTCTGCTTCGGTCTTTATATCGATTCGATCCAGGTCATTGTAGAGGATGATATATTGAGTGAAAAACGAAGAGGGAAACTCCTCCGTAGGCGCATAGCGGCTTTTGGCAAGCCCCAGGAAACTCTTTTTTACCTTTACCACTTTTCGCACCGGGGAATCTTCTATTAATTCCACGGACTCGGCTTTGTCTATTTCCCACATCCTTCCGGTATAGCCGATATTCCAGGCATCCCATCTTTCCGGCATGTCTTCATATACCTGGAGGACATTGGCCTCTTTGCCCTTGGCCACGAATTCCTTTTTTAGCCGTTTGTCCCAAAGACTGGTGATATTACCGCTCCGCTTATTTATTTCCAGTCTAAAAAACCGGTTTTCAATTTGAAGATAACGACGGCTGCCGATATCTTTATATTCTTTAGAGTTTTCCCTGCCCTTTGTTTTTACAATGGAAAAAACCGCGTACCCCACGGCAGGGATGTCTTTGGCAATAAAATAGAGTGCGGCCTCGGTGGTGTCGCTGAAGTGGACGGTGGAGTCTCTTTTGATTTCCAACGGGAGCTCATGACCCTTTGGCCCCAGGACTTTAACCGTTTCGTCCTTCTGCAGCGGGATTTTTAATGAAACCAGGCCTGACCGCTTCCAGGAAAGGGAATTAAAAACCACCAGGGGGATGCCTTCGACCCTGGAGGTATCCACGTTTGCGATGATTTTCTTCAAGGAACCGGCAATGACGTTTTTTATCTTATTTTTTGCCTTCTTATAATCTTCCAACGCGTCGCGAAAGACAGGGGTAATGGAAGAACCCGGCAGGATATCGTGGAACTGGTTCGTCAGCACTATTTTCCAGGCGGTTTCCAATTCTTTCTGCGGGTAGATAGGCTCGATCATAAACGCAGTGGACGCTATTTTTCCCGCAGAGGAAAGAAGCGATTCGCATTGGCGGTTATTCTTTTTTATTTTGGCCTGGGTGGTGTAAGTGCCCCGGTGGTATTCCAGGTACAATTCATCTTTCCATACCGGTATGTTATCTTTTAAGTCGGTTCCCAGGTTTTTGAGAAAATCAATGGACTTGGAATGAATAAATTCGGGTGCAATGGGGAGTTTTTTATATTTCCTGACCCGGTTGAGAATCTCCCGGTTGGGACCGCCGCCGTGGTCACCCAGCCCATACAGCACCAGCGTTTTTTTGTAACCGGTGGTGGCTTCGTACCTGGTAATATTGACAATATCCTTGGGCAGCTTGATCTGTGCCGTATAGCCTATGGGTGGGAAATAGGTTAACAACCGGGTGCCGTCTACTCCCTGCCACCAAAAGATAAAATGAGGAAATACCGTGGTATCGTTCCACCAGATTTTCTGGGTGATAAACCGTTTGATCCCGCTTTTTTTATAAATCTGGGGCATGTTCCAGTTGTAACCAAAAGAATCCGGGTTCCAACCGGTATCTACATCCAGGTGGAATTTTTCTTTAAAATAGCGTTTACCGTAAAGCAGTTGGCGTACCCAGCTTTCACCAGAGATCAGGTTGCAGTCCGGCTCCACCCACATACCGCCGACAATTTCCCATTTGCCTTCCCGGACTTTTTGTTTGATGCGTTCAAAAATTTCAGGATAGTGTTTTTCCATCCATTCATAAGTCAGTGCCTGGCTCTGGGCGTAATGGAGTTCCGGGTATTCTTTCATGTTATCGAGTACGGTATCATAGGTGTTGCGGGCTACCATAACGGTTTCCCGCATCCGCCAGAGCCAGGCAATGTCGATATGGGCATTGCCGATCAGGTGAACCTTGAACTCTTTGGCAAAGGTTTTCAAAGGTTCGGAAATACGGTAAGATTCCCGGATCGCTGATAATAGGTTCATGGGTTGATTGGTGTTCAGCATCTGCGGCTGAATTTCCATTACCACCCGTTCCAATAGTTTGTTTAATTTTGCTAACCGTGTTTTCGGGGTTTCTCGTTGGTCCTCGATTTTGAAAGGCGCTCCAATAAATGTGTACCGTTTAAAATCAGGATTTAATAATGCATGGGCGATTTTCATGGAAAGCAGCCAGTCATTTAACCGGTTTTGGGTGTCTGCCGCTGCCGGGAAAACAACCGCTGCTTCCTTGATGGTAAATTGGATATCTCTTTCCTTTAGTTCTTTACTCCGTGGGGGCCAGAATTTTGTGCGCAAGGGTTTGAAGCCTTTGTTGTTTACTTTTATCTCCACCCGGTACTGGTTAGGAGAAGTGGATGGTATGATACCTATTCTTCGCTCCAGGTTTTTTCCGGTCCCGGAGGAACCGTCGATGAAAAAGGCATCCACTTTTTTCTCACCCACCCACAGCTCAACTTCAGAAAGCCCTTTGGAGTAGAGTTTGAGGTGCATCTCCATGGGGGTATTCAGCACCCGCACCCCGCAAAAATTCGTAACTCCCTTGATGGAAGTCTTCAGGGTAAATTCCTCATGTTTGATACTTCTCCCCGGTCTGTAATCACGGGGGGAGCGGCCTTTGCCTAAATCCAGGGTCCAAGCAGGTTCCGGGTTGATCCCTTTATCGATGGTCTGAAGGTGTTGGAACACGGGGTCATTTTCCGGGTTTTCCCCATAAAAAGATTGGGGGATTAAAGCCATAAGAAAAAATACAATAATAAGGATGATTGGGTTTATTTGTTTTTGTTTCATATTATATTATTACCACAATATACCTTTTTTATCAAGGTGGCAAAAGAGTCCCTGGTTTACAAAAACTTGAAATTAATGTATGCTTAAGGGAAGGAGGATGATCATGAAGACTATCGGGTTGCTTGGAGGAATGACGTGTGAGTCGTCTTGCGAGTATTACCGGATTATTAATGAAGTCACCCGGGAAAAACTGGGGGGCATCCATTCGGCACCCAGTGTCATGGTATCTGTAGATTTTGCCGGGATCGAGGTGTTGATGGAACAGGGAAAATGGGATATGATACTTGAAATTTTGGCAGCGGAAGCCCGAAATGTTGAGAAAGCAGGTGCTCATTTCCTGGTGCTCTGTACCAATACCATGCACAAATTGGCGGATGAGATACAAAAACAAATTCAAATCCCTATTTTGAACATCATCGATGCCGTGGCAGAGCAAATCAAGGCCAGGGGGATTCATACTATCGGACTTCTGGGTACCCGTTTCACCATGGAACAAGATTTTTACAAGGAACGGTTAAGGCAAAAGCATCGATTAAAGGTTATGATTCCTTCCAGGGAAGAGATAAAGACGATTCACCGGATCATAGTGGATGAGTTATCCATCGGAGAAATCAGGGAATCCTCGAATAAGCTATACTGGGAGATTATCAACCGGCTGGTGGAGGAGGGAGCTGAAGGTATTATCCTGGGGTGTACGGAAATCCCGCTGCTGGTTCATGAAAAAGAAGGAAACATCCCGTTGTTTGATACCACCCGTATTCATGCGGAAGCAGCCGTGGAGTATGCACTTAATTCTTAATTACCCTTTTTTCTTCTTTTTCTTATACCTCTTCTTTGAAGGAATTCGGCTCATCGGCAGTTTTTTTGTCCCTCTTTGATTATCTTCCATGTCAATGTCAAAAGGCTCAGATTCTTCGTCTTCTATTGCATCGTCATCTTCCGAAGGTTTAACCTGTTTTGCTATTTTAAATATCGGATGATGAGTATGATAATGTTCATCCCTAAATTCCTTGTCTTCCCTCTCTAACTCAGCCAGGTTGTCGATGGTTTTGTTGTGATATGCATAGACCGGGATAAGGTAATCCGGTAACTCCATAATAGAAGGCTCGTATTGCTTTTTTCGGATGATATCTATAATTAGCTCACCGCTATTTATAGAAAAGATATCACAAAGTGCCCCGGCAAGAAAGGTTTTTGCTTCTGTATCATTTTCTTTTCCTAGAAGTTTGAGAGCCAATTTTTCCGAATAATCATGGGGAATATACTTTAAAATTTCTGCGAAGGAATTTCTCAATTCCTTATGTGATAGGTAAAGGGAGTCAATCTCTTCAACCACTTCAGGAGTGCCGATTTTTCCCAAAGCCTCTATAGATTGGCTGTATACAAACTCCAGGGGATCGCTGTTTATTAATATCCTGAAGAGATGGGGAATCGTTTCTTTTATTCTAAGTTTTCCTGCCAGTTTTACCAGGTAAAATTCAAGGTGATAATCATTCATATCCTCCTGGCTGAGGTACATCATCACTTTTTGTTTAATTTTTTCACCTTTTTGTGAAAGTGCCTTAACCAATAGTTCACAATATTCATCGTCGTCTCTTTCCATTTCTTTGTCGCGGTACTGCCGGCAAATTTTTTCCAATTTTTCCCACAGGACAGCCGGTTCGAGGTTTTTAACCTCTGCCTGGTTTTTGGCAATTTCAAAAATACTCAACAGCCCTTTGTTGGAGGAAAATGAACTGTAATTCTTTTCTAATAACTGGAAAGGAAATTCAAGCAAGCTGTTCATCAAATGCCAGCTTATATTTGAACTTGCAACATCTGCTTTATCCTCTAATTCAATGATTAAGCGCAGTATTTCCAATAAATCATTGTCAGTGGGGATAAAGTATTTAATCCGTGCGGCAAGAAGTGATTCATCTAAATCACTTTTATTGATATCAAGGGCTTTTAAAAGATGTTCAATCACATCGCCGGACCCGTAAAAAAATTTTTCCAGTGCTTCGGAAGCTGCTCTCACCACTCTATTGTCTTCATGAGCTAGTAATTCAATTAATCTCTTTTTTTCTACTAACATTTGAACTCCTTATCATCTTTGAAAAACATTGAAAAATGCATTTTTTTATCATCTTGTTTATTATACGTTAGGATATTACACACCGCAAGGGAAAAAAGATACTTGATTGATTTTTTTTGAGATTTATTTCCTTTTCAGTTTTTTTTGAGCTTACGGGTGCGGAACGACTTCTTCTCTTCTATTAAAGCCAGTCCGTGCTGTTTCAGTATCAAATCCAGTGCCTGGTCCCAGGGAACATTGATTAACCGGCATGTGACTTTGCCGCTAATATCAGGATCGATTACAATATTCAATTTGTACGTTTTGGCAAAAAAGAGCAGTACATGTTTTAAATCCGCTTCGTGGAATACGAAATTTCCCGGTTCTCCTTTGTATTTTGTAGTCCCTGATTTTACTGTTTTTTTTGTCTTAGACGATTGGGTTTGATCTTTTTCGGTCCCGGTGGCCTCAGCAGTCAGGTTGCCCGGGACTAAAACCAAAACCGCCAATATAAACAAACCCAGGATAAATCCTGTATATCTATGATATTTCACTCTCATTTATCTACTTCTCCTTATGTTTTTTCTTCTCTTCTCACCTTCTCAACTTCTCACCTTCAAAGCAAACTCGGTATCACCATCCATTCCAGTTGCCAGGATTCGTTTTCATCGGAAAGACAGACAATACCGGCGTTTTTGAAATGGACCACTTCCCTGTACTGGTTCCCGGTTAAAAGGTCGGAAGCCAACCGGGAAAGGTGAGGCAGGTGTCCCACCAGGGCAATGGAATCCTGGTCTGACTTTTCTATTTTCTTTTTAACAGTGGCTATATCGTCCTTGGGAGCCATGCCATCTTCCCATGTTTCCAGGCGGTCTTTGGCGTCCAGGACGTCGGCCAGTATTTCCGCGGTTTGTTCTGCCCGTTTTTTGTCGCTGTGCCAGATCACGTTGATTTCCTTTTTCAATTGCTTGAAAAAGGCAGCGATTTTTTTGGTATCGGCGGCGCCCGCATCGGTTAGCGGCCGTTCCGGGTCTTCTTCACTGCTTTTGGCTTCTCCATGTTGAATCAAATACAAAACCATGGTCACCTCCCGGTTTAATGTTTTACCCATCTATTTTAATACTTCATAAAGAGAATTTCAACCCCACCAATGCCTCCGGCGGCCAGAAACCTTTTTGTAAAAAGGTTTCTGGACTTCCAAAAACTTTTCATACACGGTCAAACACCGTACCATGTTTCATAAGGGTATTCCCCATTGGTATCAACCTCTTTCTTCCCTTCCTCTGTGCTCTCTGTGTCCTCTGTGGCTCTGTGGTGAAAATTAATCGCTAAAATACTTGAAAAAAATTCCTTTTTCCATTATAGTAATCTCTCTTGCAACCAAAAAAGATTTGAAGGAGGAACACGTGATGAAATACAAAATTTTAGCCGTTGTTGTTTTGTTTGTTTTATCCTGGTTGGCAATGGCAGAAGACCCGGAGCCGCCGAAACCGATTTTAAAGAAAGGAGAAGTGAAACACTTTATTAAAACCTTTCCTTTGCTTAAAAAGGACTTTGAAAATTTCGGTATCAAATATGAAGCCAAAGCTGGTACCATAACATACCCCGAGGCTCTTGCCGCAAGTGCAGAGTACCTGGCAATTCTAAAAAAGCACGGCTGGGATGAACATTATTTTGAAAAAGCAGCAGCCATTATCCTGGGTTACAGCAGCATTGTCTACGGCAAAGAGATCAAAAAAGCAGACCCTGAACTTGAAAAATCAATAAAACAAATCGAATCAAATGCTTATCTCTCTGAAGCCGTGAAAAAACAGATGATAGAGCAAATAAAGATGGCTAAAGGTGTACTGAAAAGCCAGGAACAACTTTTAAAGAAACGGCTTCATAAAAGTGATATGGATTTAATCCGCCCCCATATTGAGGCCATAAAACAGGTACTTGAAGACAAACCCGGGAAAAAATAAACAGTGAAATAGATATGGATACGTTGTATGAAGATGTGGCAAAATTGATGATAGAGCGCAAGCGCTGCGTGGCATTGACAGGTGCTGGTGTATCTGCGGAGAGTGGTATTTCCACGTTCCGCTCCCGCGGCGGGCTCTGGGAAAAATACGATCCGGCAGTATATGCATCCATTGAAGTTTTCAGGAGGGACCCCTCGAAGTATTGGAGCATTCGCGGGGATTTTATCCGCGATTATGATAGTTATCAGCCCAACAATGCCCACCTGGCACTGGCAGAACTGGAGAAAATGGGGATACTGCAAAGCGTCGTCACGCAGAATATCGATGGTTTGCATACCAAAGCGGGAAGCAAACGGGTGATAGAGGTTCATGGAACCATCCGTGAGATCAATTGCCTGAAATGCCGCAAGCAGTACATTGCTCCCCATGTCCCGGAGGGAACGCCGCCTTATTGTGAAAGCTGCGGCGGTGTTTTGAAGCCAAATACAGTCCTGTTTGGAGAACAACTTCCCCCGGATGCATTAATGAATGCCCAGAACGAATCCCTTATATGTAATGTAATGCTGGTGATTGGCACCTCTGCCAATGTTTACCCCGCGGCGGCCTTACCGGAACTGGCGCTGCAGCACGGGGCAGCCATTGTTGAGGTTAACATTGAAAGAGCTTTTCCCAGTGTGGATTATTATTTGGGCGAAAAAGCCGGAACCGCCCTCCCAAAGCTGGTGGATGAAATAAGGAAACAATCCTCATATTCTATCTCTTGACTTTGTGCTTGCTACTTGATCTCCGACATATGGAATTCCCATTCCTCTTCCTCTTCATTCTCCACGATTTGATACAGCTTTCCTTTATGGATGGTTATTGGATAAGGCTTTACCGGTGTCTCGTATTGAATCGGAACCATCAGATGCTTCTTAAATTTACCGGTCATGTCGTAGGTAAAAAATTCATTGGAGCTGTTTTCCTTTTTATAAGTCATTACATATATCATATCAGCATCAGCGAAAAATGCAGCAATAACAGGGAAATAATCCGGGAAAATAAGAGGCTTTAAAACCGGGTATAAATCCTTAGTCTCAGGACTTGTTTTCGCATGGTGGATGACCTGATCTTTAAATTTTTGATCTATCTTTATTTTTTTCTGATCCAGGTGTATAGAAAACAGTTTCTTCATATCTCTGTCAAACACGTCGATGGTTGCATCATCCTTTCCAGGTAGAAGAATTTTGTTATCATGTCCCTGGAATATAAAGGCTTTGTTTATGGCTTTTGTTCCCCGTCCTGGCGCCTGGAAGACATCTTTTTCCCGGTATATCTCTTTTAGCTTGGTTAATTTCGAGTCATAGATATTGACTGTCCTGTAGCGAACACCATCCTGTGCTGTTACCGACATTCCCAAAAATTGGTCGCCAAAAGGTTGAGGATAAAAAACCAAACCTGATGATCTCACCTCCTTTATAAATTCTCCCTTTTTTGTGAAATAAGAAATTTTTCCGAAGCTGATTGCAATAAGCTTGTCAGTACTGGCATCGATTGCAAGAGGCAGATAAGGAAGGATTTGAAATTCCTGGGGCCCTTGCCCTTCTCTCCCGAATTTTTTGAGCATCTTAAACTCTTTTAATGAGTAAATATAAATGGATGCGCCTTCAGTCACGTAGAATTGGGTGTCATCCACCGACAGCGTCACCGGTTTCATTATCTCTGTCAGTACCGCTGCTTTTTCACCGTGGATTGCCATTGAAAATACCAATAACAGCAGGATCAATACAAAAATAATCTTTTTCATTTTATCCTCCTTTTGTTTTATTGTGCTATAATTATAGAACAATATTACGGTTCTGTCAACAAAAAGGACAAAAAAATAAAAAAAATTCTCGCCTGCATTTTCTTCTCTGAAAAGCCACCCACTTTTTGTTATAATAGTAGTATGATTTAGCTTTTAATACAAATAATGTATTGACCGATGAAAATCAAAAACCTGCATCCGTGGAAAGTAACGCCTGATGAAGCAATAGAAATTCAGCGGTTTCTGAAAGAACGGGTTTCATTAACGGATGGTTTTCCCGGGGCCGATTTAATCGATACAGTGGCCGGGGTGGATGTGTGTTACAGGAAAGGCAGTAATCGAGCGTTGGCTGCTGCTGTTGTGTTGAGTTTCCCGGGACTGGAAATGGTTGATTCGGCGGTGGCGGAAGGGGAGGTTGGTTTTCCTTATATTCCCGGTTTGTTTTCGTTCCGGGAAATACCTCTATTAATCCCGGCGTTGGAGAAGCTCAAGGTTGAGCCCCACCTGGTGCTGGCGGATGGTCAGGGTTTTGCGCATCCGCAGCGGTTTGGATTGGCGTCTCACCTGGGAATTTTGACGGGCATCCCCACCATCGGTTGTGCCAGGTCACGGCTTATCGGAACCCATAAAGAGCCGTCTGCGCTGAAAGGCGCGCTTGCTTATCTTTATGATAAAGGGGAGGTAATCGGAGCGGTGGTACGAACCCGGGCACATGTCTCGCCGCTTTATGTCTCCTGTGGTCATAAGATTTCCCTGGAGACAGCCGTGGATTATGTATTGAAATGTTGTACTGGATTTCGTTTGCCTGAGCCGCTGCGTTCCGCCCACCATCTGGGCCGGATTTAGAAATTGGCCTTTTTCAAGAAACAAAGAACGTCTCCCGAGACGCAAGAACTTTCAACAAACTCGTTAACTCGTTCTCTGCAAATCAAAAATTGAAGATTTCCAGGTGTTTCTACTTGCAATTAAGGGGAATTTTTCTTATTATATTAGCGGTTGAAAAATAAGTGGAATAGTCCTATGGAAAGAAGAAGAAAGATTGATCTCTTTAGCCTGGCGGATGCGAATTCAGATTACCTGAAAAAGGAGTACAAGCGGGTTAAGAGTAATTCCACTCAAAATAAATCGGGCCTTCTGGATAATTTCAGAAAAAAAATACAGGAGGAATGGAATCTCTCGATTAATATGAAAGATTGGGCATTGATGGATTTTTTGGTTTCTGGTGAATATAAAAATATTTATACCCTTAAAGAAGATCAGGCCGATCAATTGGTAGATATGGGAGAACTTAAAATTTCTGAAAAGAAGGATTCCCTGGAAGAAGCGTTAAGAAAACACCTAAAGAAATATTATGAATCGAGAATAGTCTTTGATACCAGCATTGTTGATGGTGAAAAGATTAAATATGCTGCTCTAAACATTGGCGGAACTGGCATAAACTGTTATGCCCGGTACTGCGTGATCATAAGAAAGGAAGACGCCGAAGGTTACAATTCGCTGGCATTTATTAAAAATGACAGTGCGATTCATTACGTTGGCAACCAATCAATATTAGTAGACAGATTGGTCCATGATGTTTCAAACAAAGAGTGCGTTAGCCTCCTTGCAGCTCTTAAACATGAGAGTGAAATCGAAGAATTGTCAGCCGACAGATGGGCCGCTGTGATTTGCTGCGATACAAGTTACATTGAAGGGGTTACTGGTGATGATATATTAAATACACATATTAGGAGTGTGAGGATTGACAAAAACTACTATAATGGTATATTTAAAGATTTACTTCTAAAGTTGTTTTACTCCGAGTTATCGGAGGAGGAGCAATACCGCTTGGCATTGTTAAAGCGTTTGTTTGCGGAATTGGAAAAGCGCAGCATAGAATTGGAGATTATCGATGAGAATTAAAATGATTGCCGTTGCCCCATATGACGGTTGGGCATTTATCATAAAGGAAGAGCAATTGTATTTACTTCGGCCGCCTTACCAATCTGGTGATTTGATCGAAATGTCAGAAAAAGACCTGGCAAGCGCCATAAGTAAATATATGTTCCATGAATGCCATCTTGGATTTTGCAATCTTTCAGAAACGATAAGTTTTCTAAAGAAAAAATATGTAGAAGCCATGGAAAAACAGGGCATTTCCTTGCCGAAACAGGAGGAGTTAAAATCTTTACTGCGTTATGCAACCGATGAAATATTGTGGGGATACCTTGAAAAGGCTGAGAAGGAATTTATTCCACAGCGAAATCTAGATGCTGCCGAAGCCATTGCCCTGGCATTAATGCGGATAGACAAAGTTATAAAAAATGATACGATGTTCAATAAGGCACTGGACATTATAGACCGATGCCAGGAAGAGAGGAATAAATTAAGGGATTTCATATTGGATACAGGAGTATTAAAACATCGGTTTCCCAACGCTGAAAAGCGATATACGAAAAAGTCAATCATCGAAATAATGAAAGATACGTATAAAAGGAAGCAATTACTCTCAGTTTGAATGTAAGGAGAGTGAAGTGGAAACCATTACTTTCTATTCTTACAAAGGTGGGGTAGGACGTACATTGGCATTGGCCAATATTGCTGTTTATCTTTCACGGTTTGGTCAGAACATTTGTGTTGTTGATTTTGATCTTGAGGCTCCGGGTGTCCACTATAAACTCCAACGGTTTTTCCCTACTCCTATTAAGTTGGGGTTAGTAGATTATATTTATGAATTTACCTCATTGAAGAAAATTCCTAAATCCCTTGATAGATTTGTATTAAAGGCAGTCAATATTCCTAAGTCTCAAGGTGATATCAGCTTTATTCCTGCTGGGAATGTACTCTCGTCTGAATATTGGCAGAAACTTGCCTCCATTGATTGGCACAGCCTATTTTATAAAGAGGGTGGAGAAGGCATTCCTTTTTTCCTTGAATTAAAAGAAAGAATTCGAAAAGAGCTGAAACCCGATTTTTTATTGATCGATTCACGAACCGGCATCACGGAAATGAGTGGTTTATGTACTTCGCTTTTACCGGATAAGGTTGTATTTCTGATTATCAATAATCCGGAAAATATCGAAGGTTCACGTCAGATATTGAGAGGTATTCAAAAGGCAAAACGGTTAAAGGGGCAAAAATCCATTGAGGTAGTCTTCGCTTTAACACGAATACCTACGCCTGGAAATGACAATGAGATCAAAAATGAAAGGAGAATTATTGAAGATATAAAAAATTTTTTAAATGAAAATACGGAAAATTTAAATGAACAGTTATATGTTTCCGAAATTTATGTCCTTCATTCTGATAGAGAGTTGGAGTTATCAGAATCTTTAAGATTAAACAAATTAAATATTAAAGAAATCCCATTAGCTAAAGATTATCTCAAGGTTTTCTCTAAAAATTTGCTGGAAAAAATTATTGAATTGAAAATTGAACGCATAGAGAAAAGCATAGCAGTTGCCGAAAAGCCATCTGAAGAAATGATTAAAATCCAAGAAGAATTGGAAACTCTATCAAATGTATATCCACACTCTAAAACTTTTGAAAAGCTTATTGATTTCTATATGTCTCATAAAGCGGAGAAGGAGAAGATTATGGAAGCCTTCGCTGATTTATGGGAAATATCAAAGAAGCTCAGTAACAGAATGTATCTAAAGTTCATTGAAATTTTTAAGAAGACATCTTTTAAGGATATTGATGAAAGTCACCTCGATATAGTTGAGGCATATTTAAAATCAAATCTGAGTAGAAGAATTGAGGTAGATTTAAAGTTAGCAGATGCATACAATGCAAAGGGAATATATGAGAAGGCATTAAGACATTATTTTAGGCTTATAGACCAAGTTAAAAATCAGAATCTAATTATTGAGAAAATTTTTAACATTCTGATTGAAAAGGATGATTATGAAGATGCGTGTAGATTTCTTGAAGACTATTATAAGCCTATTGTAAAGAATCCTTCTCTAGTGATTAAAGCATTGTTAGTACTATCTAAGATAGGGAAAAGGGAGGAAATAAAAAAGCTATTTGAAAATGGGGATATTTCTGAAAATCTACTTCTAGAATATGATCCATTTTTGTTTTTTAATATAATGAACATATTGGAGAGAAGAGAAGACGAAATATATTTCAAATTGGAGATAATGGTAGATAAGGCATTGAAAAACAAAAATACTGTTAGTTTAAAAGAATTGGGGAAGATATTTTATATATCAAATAGAGCTGATAAGTTTAAGAAAATTATACCTGATGACTTTCCAGAAAAGAAATCCATTTTGTTTGAGTTGGGACGAGAACTTTTCTCTTCAGGACTTCAATCAAAATAGGCAAAAAAAAAGGCATCCCCGGACAGGGGATGCCCTTTTTTATTCTTCCGTTGCTCTAAGTTAATTAGAGGCTTCTCCTAATCTTAACCACTTACCACTCGACTTTGGCTCCGATAAAGATCGACGTCGGCGCGAACCAGGATGAGAATATACCGTAGCTGGGGTTGTTATATGTGATTACGTAATCGTCGGAACCTATAGCCCCGATCAGTTCGGCTTCGCCGAGCCAGTTGGACTTGGAAAGCTCATTCTGCTGATTCAGGATGTTGAAGATGTCAGCATACACGGAGACGGTGAAGAGCTTTTTGATCCTGAATTTCTTCTCAACCCGGAGATCCAGTCTCCATTCAGCCGGATAACGTCCGGATTCACCCCGCGGATCGACATAATAGGTGTAATAATTTCCGCTGTGATAGGTAGCCCCACCGTCGTCCCAGAGCATACTAAGGTATTCGGTGTAGGGATAACCGCTGAACCAGTAGAGGTTGACACCAAAGTTGATGTCCCAGGGCAGGATGAAACTGCCGTAGAACCTGACCATATGACGCACATCATTGCCCAGGTATCCCAAAGAATTGACGACCTGGTAGGGATCATCTCCGTAGGTGCCTTCAGCATCGCTGCCAGCGAAACCTCTCAGTTTGGACCAGGTATAGGAAGCCAGGAACTGGAACTTGTCGTCACCAAGGTTCTTCTTCATGGTGACGATCACAGCATCATACTTCTTGAAGGTCTTGCCCCAGCTTGTCTCCGTGGTATGGAAGTCTTCCTCATTGGCAAAGTGCCAGGCGCCGTCACCATCCGGATCATAGTCCTCGATCTTTTGCTTCCAGGCACGGTGCATGTAGCTGATACCGATGGACAGCTTGTTGGTGAGAATCCGTTCGTAACCGATGCCAAACTCATCCATATACTGGGGTTTCAGGTCATCATCTTTGGTGGAGGTGTCACCCGCGCCAGTCCAAACATAGGTTCCCCAATAAGTCCAGGTGGGTAAACCGTAGTGCTCACCATAGTAGACATCGTAATACCTGACAAAGTCAGGTGGCTGGAAGTTGTCCACCACCCACCAACCGTAGAGGTCATAGTACCTGCCCCAGTTGGCGTGGAATTTGTTCTTGCCAAAGCTGTAAGCCACACCAAGACGCGGCGCAAACATGTCCATCATGTTCCACTTGACGATTTCATCGCCGCCATGGTTATTCCATTTACCACCCTCAAAACGGAAACCCAGGTTCAAAGTCAATCCCTTGGTCACTTCCCATTTGTCCTGGAGGAAAAGGGTCGTCATCTTGTTGGATTTGCCCACTCGTTTGGGGACGTCAGTCTCTAAGACCCAACGATACATGCCCTGGCCATATTGGTTGTAGCGGATGTATTCGCCGCCGGGATAGGAGTAGTTGATGGCACCGAGGATGTCAATGTCATAGTACTCGAAACCGATTTTCAGGTCATGGTAACCGAAACTGGTATCCATAAAGTGGTTCAGGTTGACCAGGTACTGGTCGTGATTCCGGTCGGTCTTGTAGTCGTATGCACCGGCACCCCAATAATAACCGGTCTGCCGGTACCTGATGCCTGTTTGCGTAAAGGATTGGAGGTCCAGGGCATTTCTCTTCATGGAAAAACGGGCCACAATGTAAGTATTGGCGCCAAGGGTGGTGGTGGCTTCCGAGTTAAAGTTCCAGCCTCCCTGGGTCTTTACCAGGTCATTGGCATCTGCGTAAGAGGAGTTGTTCACATACTTGTAATATTCAGGCATGGTGATAGGGTCTTCGCTCCACATTCCCATCAGTGAAAACGTCCCCACCCTCATGGTTAATTTGGCAGAGGCATAATGACCTTGATAATACCCCTTGCCTTTCCCACTGGGGGTGCGGTTAAGTCCCTCGGTGGGATTCATGTACCATGTGGCGGGTTTCCACTTATTCCTGCGTTCCCA
>JABAOH010006489.1_pt2 | contig 29903 bp, 24 predicted proteins | sample 7062181 | NCBI WGS metagenome assembly JABAOH01 (sample SAMN14538630, study PRJNA623070) | marine sediment metagenome | biome: marine biome [ENVO:00000428]; feature: marine pelagic biome [ENVO:01000023]; material: deep marine sediment [ENVO:00002113]; isolation source: pool of 5 deep marine...
CGTGCGCCGCGTCAGCAGCGTCGCCAGCGCGACTACGGCGAGTGCGACGACCGCCACGATGTAGAGGTTGCGCTCCGCCGCCTGCTGGAACGGCTCGGTGAACGGCGTCACCGGCGCCGCCAGCACCAGGTCCATGGGCGGCTCGTGCAGCGTGTGACGCACCGTCAGCCACGGCTCCTCGCCCCAGACGAACGACTCGCGGGCGAACAGCGCCGGGTCGATGGAGAGCGGCAGCAGCGACGCCCCGGTGCTGCGATCGAAGACGGCGAGCACCGAGCCGCTCACGCCGCCCCAGCCGGCGCCGCCGGGGAGCAGGCTGCTCATCGCGACGCGGGCGTCCAGGGTGCCGAGCTGGGCGCCCGTGGCGTTGTCGTAGATCCCGAGGCGTACGGGGAGCGCCGGGTTGGCGAGGGCCGTGGCGCCCGACCCTGCGGGCCCAGCGGCGGCCACCCTCCAGCGCGAGGCGCCCGCGGCATCTTCGACCGTCGCCGACTCGACGGCGTCACGCATGCCCGCGAACAGGTCCTCCAACTCGGCCTGCGCCGCGTCCTCTGTTTCCTGCGACCGAGACCCGTCACGCAGAGCGCTCTGAACCGCGGAGCACTCGGCCAGCCGGAGCAGCTGCGAGCGCCTGCTCAGCCAGCGCAGACCGATCTCGTCCACGACCTGACCGAGCGATGTACCCAGGCGGGCGCGCAGTAGTTCTTCCCCCGAGCGCTCCGCGGTACGGTTGAGCCACAGTCCCAGCAGCGCCAGCGGGAGCACCGCGCCGCCCAGAACGATCAGTATGAGTTTGCTACGCAGGGAGAGGGAGCGGGGCCAGCTCATTCGCGCCAACGAAGCGGGATAATCGTTTCGGCGAGTCGCAGCACAACGGAATCGGATGGGCTCGGGACCGCTGGAAGGACGAACTCGGCGCGCACGACGTGATCGCAGACCACGACCTCCTCCTCACGCCGATCGGCTGGCTCGGCGACCGCTCGCTCATTCGGACTCTGCACCGGCCTCCTAACGTGGCGGCAGACCGCCGACTCTTCACAACGCATCCGGGTCGGCGGGATCGTATCGCTGCCGAACAGCAGAGCCAGGTCCGCCAGGTCCCACGGCAGCGAGCCCTGAGCCGCCTCGGCCTCCAGCTGGAGGACCGCGCGCACGCCTTCAGCGGTGGAGTCGACAGCCACCCAGCCGTTCTCGATGGGCGCAGAGAGAACCGGATCGAGCCCAGAACCGTACACATCCTCGAACTTCGGGCCGCACGCCGTCGTCCAGGGCGCGAAAAGCAGAGCCGCGCCCACCAGGAAGGCGATCGTCCAGCTGCCCGAAGGGCAGGTGCTGCGCGGTGCTGACATGGGCTTGGGGTTGGCTGTTCCTCTCCTATAATAAGGAGCAGCACGAAAGGACAGCAAGGAAATGCAGCGCGGCCGCCAAAACGCTGACTCACCGATCTACCGACCTCCGGCCTCACCGCGTGGCGTCCCCTCCCAACTCCATCCCGAGGCTCCTCACCAGGAACGCCCAGCGATCGGCCTGCTCCTCGATGACCATGGCCGTCGGCTTGCCGCCGCCGTGACCCGCCTTGGTCTGGATACGGATCAGCACCGGCGCGTCGCCCATCTGCATCTCTTGTAGCCGAGCAGCGAACTTGAACGAGTGGCCCGGCACCACACGGTCGTCGTGGTCCGCCGTGGTGACCATGGTCGGCGGGTAGTCGTGGGGGTGGAGGTTGTGATACGGCGAATAGGCGTAGAGGTACTTGAACCCCTCGGGGTCGTCGGAAGACCCGTAGTCCGAGACCCAGGCCCAGCCGATGGTGAACTTGTGGAAGCGCAGCATGTCCATCACGCCGACGGCCGGTAGCGTCGCACCGAACAGCTCGGGCCGTTGTACCATCACAGCGCCGACTAGCAGGCCGCCGTTCGAGGCGCCGGCGATGGCGAGCTTCGACGGCGAGGTGTAGCCCTCGTCGATCAGGTACTCGGCGGCGGCGATGAAGTCGTCGAACACGTTCTGCTTCTGCTCCTTCGTGCCCGCCTTGTGCCACTCCTCGCCGTACTCGCCGCCGCCGCGCAGGTTGGCCGAGGCGTAGATGCCGCCCATCTCCAGCCAGACGGCGATGCTGGTCGAGAAGTACGGCAGAATGGAGATGTTGAACCCACCGTAGCCATAGAGATACGTGGGATTCGAGCCGTCCAGCTCGATACCCTTCTTGTGGGTGATGAACATCGGAATCCGGGTCCCGTCCCGTGACGGGTAGAAGACCTGCTCGGTCTCATAGCCGCTGGGGTCGAAGTCGATGTCCGGCGCCCGGAAGACCGTGCTCCTGCCCGTCTCGAAGTCGTAGCGGAAGATCGTGGACGGATAGAGGAACGAGCTGAACGAGTAGAACGCCTCGCTGTCCTCACGCTCACCGCTGAAGCCGCCGGCCGTCCCGATCGTAGGCAGCTCGACCTCGGTGTCGAACGTGCCGTCCATGTCGTAGATGAGGATCTGCGTGTGGGCGTCGTGCATGTAGCTCGTCACGAACTGGTTGTTGACGACTCCGACCCCCTGTAGAACGTCATCGCTCTCGGGGATGATCTCGCGCCAGTTCTCGCGCGCGGGGTTGCGCGAATCGATGGCGATTACCCGGTAGCGCGGAGCTTGCAGGTTGGTCCGGAAATAGAACACCGGACCATCGTTATCGATGAACCCGTAGCTCGCATCGAACTCATCCAGCAGGCGGACCACCTCGCCGTCGAGCTTGGGAGCATCCGGCTCGCCGAGGTCCATGTAGTACACCCGGTTCCGCTCGTCCGTCCCGTGCCACACATTCATGATCGCGTAACGCCCGTCCTCGGTGACGAACGCCCCGAAGCCCCACTCGGGTTGGTCGGGCCGTTCGTAGATCAGCTGATCTTCCGACTGATCGCTGCCGAGCCCGTGGTAGTACAGCTTCTGGTTGCGGTTCGCTTCTTCGTAGGCGTCACCTTCCGTAGGCTCCGGGTAGCGGGAATAGAAGAAGCCGGCACCATCGTGGGTCCAGGAGGCGCCGGAGAACTTGATCCACCGCAGATGATCGTCCAGGTCCCGCTTGGACTCGACATCCCTCACGAAGAACTCGCGCCAGTCGGAGCCGCTCGCGGAAACGCTGTAGACGAGCGTCTTGCCGTCCTCGGTGAAGTCGAGTACACCGGCGGAGACGGTACCATCCTCCGAGAGCTCGTTGGGGTCGAGCAGCAGCTCGGGCTCGGCATCCAGGCTCGACTGCATGTAGAGGACCGACTGGTTCTGCAACCCGTCGTTCTTCCAGTAGAGGTAGTAATCCCCTTCCTTCCACGGCGTACTGTAACGCTCGTAGTTCCAGATCTCGGTGAGCCGTTCTCTGATCCAATCGCGCTCGGGAATCGACTCGAGGTATCCGAACGTCACCTCGTTCTGCGCCACGACCCACGCCTTGGTCTCTTCGGAGTCGACGTCTTCGAGCCAGCGGTAGGGGTCGGAGACGACGGTCCCGTGGTAGTCGTCTGCGTGATCGATTCTCTGGGTCTTCGGGTACTCGATCTGCGCCTGCACCGGCACCGCGACGACCAGGGCTAGAAGCGGCAGTACCGCGATAATGACTGACTTGCGTGCGCTCATGTCTGCCTCTCAGTTCGACGCCATCGCCATCCACACTGATTGTCGTCCGCGCTCCTCGAGAAATTCCATCCAGAGCCGACTACCGACTACCGACGCACCGACCACCGATCTATTGGCGTTCCTCGAAGAACTCTACCCACAGTCCGCGGGTAATGGCCGGCTGGACCAGGAAAGCGCCGCCGTAGAACCCCGTATGCGGCAGCAGTCGGCGGGCGATTCCGGGCGCCATAACCTCGCGGGCGCGCGCCAGCGAGCCGACCCGCAGGCTCACGCCCATGATCCCCTCACCCCGCGCCTCCATGAAGCGGGCCGTGAACCCGTCCTCCTCCGTGGGCTCGAGGAGCAGGATATCGCCGTGCCCGGTCTCGATCTTCCGGGCACGGTCGGTGAAGAAGTTGCGCTCGAGCACCGGACCGGCCGGCAGCCCCACCGACTCGAAGGCTGCGGCGGCGGCGTCCAAGTCGTTCACCGCCATCCAGACCGCCTGGATGCCGAGGACCGTATTGGGGTGCGACATGCGCTGCTGGGGGGCGGACACGGGATGCTGCTGGGCCAGGACGGCCAGCGTAGCCCGGTCGTACTCGATGAAGAAGATCGCGTTCGCCGGCACGGCGGGCTGCATGAACATCACGTAGTGCCACATGTCGGGAAGCGGCTCGTCCAGCCCCTCGAGCGCTGCCGATCCCGGCAGCGGGCCCATCATCTCGAAGCCGCGCTCTGACAGATACTCGATCGCATGCGTCGCCGACGCGACGTCGAGCCCCAGATACATGGCGCCCCGTTCATGGCGATCGAGAAACTCGGGCAACTGTGGCATGAACCCCATCGCCTGGTCACGATCGGTGACGGTGATCAGTTCCAGATAGGTGGTATCGGAGAACCAGAGCTCGGTGTTCGCCACGCCGGGGAACTGCGCCAGCGGCGCCCGGCTGAAGCCCAGCGAGTCGGCGAAGAAGCTCAGGCTAGCCTCGAGGTCCCGAACCGCCACCACCACGTGGTCGACGCCGTGGCCCGCGCCCAGCAGGTCGGCGCCGTAGGCGCCGAGCTCCGTGCGGACGCCTTCACCGCACCCCGAGACGGCAAGACAAGCGGCCAGCAGGGCTGAAGCTCCCGTCTTGTTCATGAGCAACCTCCGGTTCGCAGATCCGGGGATCCGGGGAGCAATTCGGGAACCGGAGGAAGATACACGACGGCGCGGCGTGGCGCACCAAGCGTGTATCTGCCAGGATCCACCCACCGACGCCGCACCGCCGTGTCAATCAGGAGACGCGTCGGCGGCAGCACCTTGCACATGTTGGATATTGAGACGCTACAGCTTTTCCGTCTCGAACAGATGCACATCCCGCTGCGGATAGGGGATCGAGCAGCCGGCCGCCTCGAGCCTTTCCTTCAGCGTCCGCATCAGGTCGAACCGCAGGTTCCAGTAATCTTCCTTCTTGCACCAGGGCCGCACGACTATGTTCACCGACGAGTCGCCCAACTCGGAGACGGCAATGACGGTCTCGGGCTCGGCGAGTACGCGCTCGTCGGCGTCCAGCACGGCCTTGATCGTCGAAATGGCAACTCCGATATCGTCGTCGTAGGCGACGCCGACTGTGATATCGTTGCGGCGCGTGGGGTTGGCGGCGTAGTTCTTGATCGTCTGCCCGTAGACCTGCGAGTTGGGCACGAGGATCCTCACGTTGTCCGGCGTGTCGAGCGCGGTGCTGAACATCCCGATCGACTCGACCGAGCCGGCCGTACCGCCCGCCTCGATGTAATCGCCCACCTGGAACGGCCGGAAGACGAGCAGCATCACGCCCGAAGCGAAGTTCGACAGCGTGCCCTGCAGCGCCAGTCCGACCGCCAGGCCCGCGGCACCGAACACCGCCAACAGCGACGTCGTCTGGATGCCGACCATCCCCAGCGCGGCCACGACAATCACCGCCAGCACGAGATAGAAGACCAGCCCGGAGATGAACGGTACCAGGGTAGGCTCCACTCGCGCCCGCTCCATCCCCCGGCGCACGGCGCGCCGCGTCCAGCCAGCCACTACCCGACCAACGATGAGCAGGACAACGGCGCCCAACACCTTCAATCCCCAGGTGCTGAGCAGGTCGACTAGCAGCTGCGTAGTCTGCTGTACATAACCATCGATCTCTTGCACGGTCCCTCCCGAGTTTCCGTCCGTCGGAGCACGGCGGCACCACCGGTTCGCCGCCTTCAGCCCGGCGTGATTTAGCTATTCTCTCGAACGCCGTAAGTCCCCGATGATAAGCTAAACGACGCCGCTGTCGAGCCCGGGTGGCCAGTTGACGGGGCACCGTTTCACGCGTTTAGTTAAAGCCGATCGCGACCCCGGATTCGCTGGATCCGGCAGTATTACAGGACCTCGGGAGGCCGCAGTGAAATCATCACGCTTCTTTGCAGCCGCGGCGCTGCTCGCAACGCTCGCACTGCCCGGGCTCACACGGGCCCAGGGCTTCGAGGGCACAATCGAAACGCGCGCCGCGTCGCTCAGCGAGGCGGCACTCAAGTACCTGCTCGGTCCCGCCGGCGAGGGAGATGAGTTCGACGCTTCGGGGATCTTCGATGTGCCGATCGCGCAGATAATCGAGGCCGCACCCGAGCTCGGCGAGATCGAGGTCGATGCCCTGATCTACCACTTCAAGGGCACGATGATGCGAGTTGATGGCGGCCTAGAGGGCGAGATGCCCGGTTACGCGATCCTCGATTTCGGCGTTGGGGCGTTCTCGCTGGTCAATCCGGCGGAGCAGATGGTCCTGGAGATGACGAGCGAGGATTTCGAGCAGCTGAAGGAGATGACGGCCGAGGAGGAACCGACGGAGCCCCGAGCCAAGCCTGAGGTCCGTCCGCTCGGGCGCAGCAAGGAAATCATCGGGATGCGCGCCGAGGCGTTCGAGATCAAGTCCGAAGACGAGACGACGATCGCCTGGGTAACGAAGGATTTGAGCGATGTGGTCGAGGTCTTCCTCGAACTCGAATCGCGTATGAAAAGCATGGGCATGTTCGAGGAGAACGACGAGGACACCGAGGTGTTCCTGCTGCTCGCCGACCATGGCTTCCCGGTCGTGGAGCAGACGCTGACCCGGTATTCCTGGGGCGAGTACGCGTACGAGATCTCGGCAGTGACCTCGGTCGAGCGAACATCCCTGGCGGACGACATGTTCGCCATTCCAGAGGACTATGAGCGCCACAGCATCCTCGAGATGATGCGGATGTTCGGTGGCGAAAACTGAGCGACGCGCTTCCTAGCGAGCGAAGTGTGGGCCGGGGCGCTGGGACTGCTCCCGGCCCCTTTGTTTCGTGAACCCTTCGACCTCGTTTGACACGTAGTGAGAAGTGGAGCCCGAGCCGCCGGGGCACGGGCTGTTCGCCATAACGGAGCCAAGCCACTAAGTTGCCGCAGCAAGACGAGACGCGCATGTTGTGCCCCGTATGAACACGACCGCGAAGTTCCGGACCGCCGCGAGAACGGCATGAGCACGTCGCGCTTCAAACGGCTGATCATCGAGATCCACCGGCGCTCGCTTTGGCAGGTGCTCGCCGTCTACCTGCTGGGCGCGGCGGCGGCCTACCAGGTCGTCCAGAGCCTGACCGAGGGCCTCGGCCTGCCCGAATGGTTCCCCGGCTTCGCCATCGTCCTCTTCATCGCGCTGCTGCCCGTCGTGCTGGCGACCGCCGTGGTACGGGAGCAGGCGCCGCCCAAGCGTGGGCCGCCGCAGGCGCCGGGTCCGGAGGCGAAGGCAGGCGCCGAGCCTCCTGCGACGGCCCCTCCAACCGAGGGGCCGCCGGGCCGCCACGTGCTCGCCTGGCGGCGCCTGGCGTTCAGCGTCGTCGGGGTCTTCGCGCTCTGGGGAGTCGTCGCCGCCGGCTGGCTGGCTCTGGGGGGTCGCCTGCCCGGGCCGACGGCCGGCACGGGGTCGAGCTCACCGGAGATCAAGCTGGTCGTACTGCCGTTCGAGAACCTGGGCCAGCCGGAGGATGAGTACTTCGCCGACGGCGTCACGGAAGAGATCACGTCGCGGCTGAGCGAGATACCGGAACTGGGTGTCATCTCGCGCACCACGGCGATCCAGTTCAAGGGTAGCACGAGTAGCATCAGAGAGATCGCCGCCCAGCTGGATGTCGATTACGTGCTGGAGGGCTCGGTACGCTGGGAGCGCACGCTGGGCGCCCCGAGTCAGGTCAGGGTCACGCCGCAGCTCATACGCGTCTCCGACGACACCAACATCTGGACGGAACGCTACGACGCCGTTCTCTCCGAGATCTTCCAGGTGCAATCGGACATCGCCGAGAACGTAGCACTGGCACTCGACATCACGCTGCTCGGCCCACAGCGCCATGCGATCTGGGCCAGACCCACCGAGAACCTGGATGCCTACGACTACTTCCTGCGCGGCAACGATCACTACGCCCGGCGCTTTATCGAGGACGAGGCGTGGAGCGCCGTCGAAATGTACGAGGCGGCGATCGGGCTCGACCCCGAGTTCGCCCACGCCTACGCCGCACTCTCCCGCGCGCTCGTTTGGCTCAACCAGCAGTTCGAGCGCGGGGCAGCGCTACCCCGGGCGCGTGAGGCCGTCGACGAGGCGCTGCGACTGGCGCCGGACCTGGCCGAAGCGCACATGGCGCTGGGCGATTTCTACTACTACGGCATGCTCGACTTCGAGCAGGCGCTGGAGCAGTACGAGTGGGTGCAAAGTCGGCAGCCGAGCAACTCGGACGCCGTGGCGCTGATCGCCTGGATCCAGCGGCGCCAGGGCGACTGGGAGCCGTCGATCGCCAACGCGGAGCTGGCACTCGAGCTCGACCCGTTGAATACCGTCTGGCTGATCGGACAGGCGCAGAACTACTTCTACACGCGGCAGTACGAGCGTGGGGAGCCGTACTTCCTGCGCGCCATCGCCAATGCACCCGACGTGCCGTACTACTACCGCTGGGCCGCCTGGTTCTACCTCGCCTGGGACGGCACCACGGACCGGGCACACCGGTTGCTCGAGAGTGCCGTCCTGAGAATCGACCCGGGCCAGCTGCTGCTGGGCGGAGAGTCGGGCTGGATCATCCTCCACGTCTTCGGCGATGAGTACGGGCCGGCGCTCGAGCGCCTGAGCCCGGATTCGGCCGACGTCGACGCCGGCTACTACTACCTGGCCTGCGGGTACCTAAGCGCGAAGTGGGGAGACGAGGACCAGGCACGCGCTTTCTACGACTCGGCCCGCGTCGTCTTCGAGGCCCGAGTACAGGAGGGACCCGAGCAGTTCGCGCCGCACAGCGCGCTCGGGCTCGCCTACGCGGGACTGGGTCGAACCGAAGACGCGATCCGCGAGGGCGAGCTGGCGGTACGACTGCTGCCGCTCTCCCGCGACGCCATGTCGAGCACCAACAGGATCCGTGACCTGGCGATCATATATATGATGATCGGCGATCACGAGGCGGCGCTCGATCAGCTCGAGCAGCTGCTCTCTATTCCCTCCGAGTTCTCGGCCAACCTGCTCCGCGTCGACTCGTTCTGGGACCCGCTACGCTCCGACCCCCGCTTCCAGACGCTGCTCGAGATGTACGATCGAGCGGAGCCGGGTCGGAGGATCCCGCGACGCATCACCGCGTAGCCTTCTCTTCTCCTTGTCACCAGGGGCGGCAGCCGACATCTTGTAGATAGGCTTACCGAAGTCAGGGACCGCTAACCTAGCGTCCTCGAGCCTGGGGGTGGTGTGATGACGACGATGCGATCCTTCCCGACGGCGTTCCTTCTCCTGGTCATGCTGGGGACCGCGACCTCGCTGGAGGCGCAGCGCGCCGACAAGGGGCGAGACGGCTTCGAGTTCGAGGCCTACGCCGGGGTCTTCTATCCCAAAGAGCCGGCGTTCGACGCCGGCGAGATCCAGTTCACCTTGGACGAACGACAGGTCGCCTTCGGCGCACGTCTCGGCTGGACCTTCCGCTTCAACATGTTCCTGCAGGCCGAGGGCGGCTACGTCCCTCTGACGATGGTGGAGGAGGGCGGTACGGAGCGTAACATCAATACGCTGCTCTACGGCGGGAGCATCGGATACAACTTGCAGTTTTCGCCGGAGGCGCAGTTCTTCATCCTCGCCGGCGGCGGCATAATCCACTGGGACCCCGACGGACTGCCGCAGGAGAACCAGCTACGCGGACACTTCGGTGGCGGTCTCCGCATCTTCTTGACCCGCGGGGTGGCGCTGCGCCTCGAGGCACGCGACCACCTGCTGCTCAAGACGCTGAGCGAGACGCGGGGCAACCTGAACCCCGGCCTCACGATCAACGACGAGCTGACCCACAACATCGAGATCAGCGGCGGTATCACGCTCTTTTTCGGCGTGCACCGCGACGACGACAAGGACCGCATCTTCAACGAATACGACCGCTGTCCCGCCACACCTGGCGGTGCGCCCGCCGACGCCCGCGGGTGCCCGCTCGATAGCGATGAGGATGGTGTCATCGACCTGATCGATCGGTGCTCCCACACGCTGCCCGGCACGCCGGTCGATGAGAGAGGTTGCCCGACCGACAGCGACGGCGACGGCGTGCCCGACGGAATCGACCGCTGCGGCAACACGCCGCACGGCGTCCCGGTGGACGAGTTCGGCTGCCCGTTCGACGCTGACGGCGACGGCGTCGCCGACGGCCTCGACCAATGCCCCAACACCCCGGCCGGCGCCCAGGTCGATGAGGGCGGTTGCCCGGTCGACAGCGACGGGGACGGGGTGCCCGACGGGCTCGACAGCTGCCCCAACACGCCGGCCGACCGCGAAGTCGACGAGAACGGCTGCACCCGCATCCAGGCGGGCCTCGAGGCCGGGCGCCTGGTCCTCTCGTCGATCTACTTCCGCACCAATAGTGCGGAGCTCTTGCCGACCTCGCGCCGCGTCCTCGACGAGGTGGGACAGGCGCTACTCGACCGGCCGGAAGCGCAGATCGAGATCCAGGGACACACCGACGCCAGCGGCTCCGCCGGCTACAACCTGCAGCTCAGCGAGCGGCGTGCCCTCGCCGTCTTCCAGTACCTGACCGGCACCTATCCGGGTCTGGAGCGCGGCAGGTTCACGGTGCGCGGCTACGGCGAGTCGCGGCCCATCGCCTCGAACGACACGCCGGACGGCATGGCGCTGAATCGGCGCGTCGAGTTTGTTGTGAGGAACCAGTAGGGCGGTGATCGGTAGCCGGTAGCCGGTGGGACCTGTACCGGGAGGAAGGATGAACACTAGAAACGCCAGCCGACCGCCGGACCCCGGGCGTGCGAGACTGCTGGGCGCCGCCGCGGCGCTGCTGCCCCTCGTGGCGCTCGTCGTCCTTAGTGAGAGTACAGGGCCAGCGGCCGCGCAGGAGAGCGACGGCAACTGGCTGCTCGAGCTGTTCGACCACCGCGGCGCAGACATCGGCGAGGGGATCCCCATGTGGGGCTACTCGGCGTTCATCCGTTACAACGGCCACACGATCCTGTTCGACGGCGGGACCAGCGCACCGGTACTCGAGCACAACGCCAGGACCTACGGCGTCGACCTGCGCGAGGTCGGCTTCGCCGTGCTGTCGCACGCCCACGGTGACCACACGGCCGGGCTCGACTACCTGCTCGAGGTAAATCCTGCGGTGCGCCTGTTCGTTCCTCAGGACGGATACCTGGGGTACGCCACGCAGCAAGGGAGAGAATACCGGCCCGGCTACCGGTATGCGACCGACAACATGGAGTTCGTGGCCGCGAACAGAGAGGTAGAAGAAGGGATCCACCTCATCTTCACCCGGTCACCGCACATCGGCTACTTCTCCCGCTACCCACCGAACGAGGCCGAACCGCAGCTTATCGGGTTGCCGGAAGTGTCGCTGGCCCTCGAGACGCAGGCCGGCGAGCTGGTGCTGATCTCCGGCTGCTCGCATAGTGGCATCGAGGAGATCGTCAAAGCGGCAAAGCAGGCAACGGGCACCGAGGTAGCTCTGGTCACAGGCGGCTTCCACCTGGTCCCCTATTCCGCCGACTACATCAGGCAGCTCGCCGTTATGATGAAGGACGAGCTGGGAGTCCGCTGGGCCGCAGCGACCCACTGCACGGGCGACCCAGCTATCGCGATCTTCGAGGACGTATACGGCGAATACTGCGTGAAGGCGGGGCTGGGAACCCGGATTGCGTTCCCGCCCTAGGGTTTGATCACAACAGCATCCCTGGGGCCATTTCGACATTCTACAGCCGACAACTGAGCCTCAGCTTCTCCTCAACGAACGACAGTCGATATTCGACGTACGACCCTCGTGCGTCGTCTTGCCGAACGTGGAACGTCGGGCGTCGATAGTCGGGAATTGAGCCGGACGTCGATAGTCGATTGTCGGCTGTCCAATCTCGAGCTCTTCCCCACTGCCGCGACTACTCGATCTTATCCGCGCGCGTTCCCTGCACTAGGAACGCTACTACTCGGCCGTCCTCTCTGACGAAGGTCACGCGGTTGCCGGCGTCACGCGTGAAGAACACCGTATCCGATTCCGGCAGCAGCTCGACGCGTTCGAAGAAAGTCGCATCGGCCCACAGCCGCCCGTCGACGTACTCCAGCGTCACCACACCCGCAGGCGGAATGTTGTAGCGGTCCGCCAGCTCCTCGTAGGCCGCAGGGTGCAACTCGACGACGACCCGCTCGTCCTGCTCGAAGCCGGGCCAGCCGTACTCGATCCCGATATTGATGAGTATCTCCTGCGCCAAGGCGCCGCCGTTGGCCGAGTTGGTCATGATGGCCGCGCCGCTGCCGCCCTCGATGAAGGCGGTGAACGTACAGCGGAAACCTTCGTTAGAGCCGCCGTGCCCGAAGCGGGCGCCATCTCCCATGATCGCCGGCCCCAGCCCGTGATTGTTCATGTCAGGGGTCAGCATCTGCCGGGCCATCTCGGTCGACAGCACGGCCTCCGACTCGCCGGCGTTGGCCTCCTGGATCGCGATGGCGAAGCGGGCCAGATCGGTGGGCGTGGTCCAGAGGCCGGCGGCCGCCATCTCCGGGTAGATGTGCCATTTGCCCTCGACCTCTTCGCCGTCCGATTCGTAGGCTGTTGCCGCCTGCTCCCAGCGTGCTTCCGGCAGCGGCTGCTCGTAGGTGCTCTCGCTCATGCCGAACGGCTCGAGCACCGTCTCCCGCATGATCTCGGGGAAAGGCTTCCCGGCGACGTCGGTCAGCAAATGCTGCATCACCGTGTAGCCGCCGCCCGAGTAGCGCCACTCGGTGCGCGGCTCCATGTCGACGCGGATGGGATCGGTGTTCCCTTCCCCGTCCAGCACCCCGATCGTCGACGGCACCTCCTGGTCGCGGGCGTAGCCGGGGAAGCCGTGCACGGTCATGCCGGCCGTGTGCGTGACAATGCCGCGCAGCGTCACCGGCTGCGCTTCGGTGTACTCGTTCTCCGGTACCTTCCAGCTCACAAGCTTGCCGTTCACGTCTTCGTCGAGATCGATCAGGCCGTCCTGCACGAACTTGAGCGCCGCGGTCGCCGCCACCGGCTTGCTGATCGACGCCGCCTGGAAGAGCGTGGTCGTGGTGACCGGCCTGCCGCTCTCGACGTCGGCCAGCCCGTAGCCCCGCGCCCACTCGATCTCACCGTTGTTGATCACCGCGATGCTGACGCCGGGCACGCCCAGAGCTTCCATCCGCTCCGCCAGCGTCGACGTCTCCACCGGCTCGCCGCGGATCACACGAGGCGCGGCTTGAGCTCTGACTCTATTGCCGCGATGTGTGCATCTATTTCCTGCCGATCCTGCAGGGCCTGGCAGCCAACCAAGCCCGTGACTAACAACGCCCACAGCCTGGCCATAACGTTCTCCCGTTTGAGGTGGTTGATCTGAGAGTGTGGGATACTAGGCAGCGATACGAGGATCGGAAAGGCGCTGTTTCACCATCACTAGGCCGGGCGTCGCGGCAGCAGGATCTCCAGCGACTCACCGGGCCCGACCGCAGGCAACCGCACGCGCAGCCCACCCGCCCCGTAGTGCGATTCTAAGATAATGTCACCAATCTCCGGCGCCGCGAAGGTCGCGGGTTCTTCCGGCAGGTAGACGTGCAGCCAGGCCGACTCGACGGCAGACGCCCCGTTGTTGCGGACGAAGAGCAGCGCGCTGCGATCGTCGCGCTCGCGCACCGTGAGCTCCAACTGTGAGCGCGCGAGCCACCACTCGGCAATCTCCGAGGTTCGGGCGAGCCAGACGTCGCCGGCGGCCCGGGCGGCTTGCGCGACCGAGGCGACCGCTTCTGCGCGGCGCCGCGAGTCGATGAGCTGGGTGTGGGTGGTCACGAGGCTCAAGCCCCCCAACGCGCGCATCTTCTCCAGCCCGGCAACGAAGGCGGCGGCGAGCGAGTCGGGCCGGGTCTGGCCACGGGTCACGATGATAGCGTAGTCGTCGTCGACTACTCGGGGGAGCACCACGACCCGACCCGATCGCACATCGTAGATCGAGGGGGCGGCGCTACGCGCGCCGTTCGAGGCGGCCAGATAGAGACCGCCGCTCCGCCGCCACGCCTCCAGCGTCAGCGAATCGAACAGCTCGCGCGGCGGCCGGAAGCCCAGCGGCAGCTCGCCGGACCAGGCGGCGATGTCGGCGCGCGCCTGGTTGACGCCGGCCAGCTGGGCGCCCCAGACGCGGCCGCCTGTCTGGCGGTGGTCGACGCTGTGGCTACCCAACTCGCCGGCGGCTTTCAACACCCCGGCCAGCTCCGGGTGCTCGCGGGCGAGCTGAGTAACCACGAAGAAGCTCAGCGGAACGTCCAGCTCGCTCAGATCCAAGGCGAGCCGGACGCTGTTCCTGAAGCTATGCTCGACATCTTGGGTCACGGCCATGGCGGCCCGGTGGCCGGCAGGCCACGGGTCGAACTCGGCCAGCACGTGGCCGGCGGCCCAGAGCGCGGCGTTCTCGGCCAACCGCTCGAGCAGCCGCTGGTCGCGCCGGCGGGCGGCGACATCGAGACGGTAGCCGAACCAGGCGATACGGGCGCCGGAGGGGGTGGTGCGAGTGACCGCGCCGCCACCCACACCACCCTCGGGCGCTGGTAGGGGATTCAGCGCCCAATCCGACCAGAAGACGTTCGATGCGCCCGCACGCAGCGTGATCCACGGCTCGGTTCTCAATTCCAGGCGAGAACCAGGAGGGAGCCCGGCCGCGACCACGCTGCCGTGCGGAACGACCAAATAAGTGGGAGGCTCGCCCTCGAGGGTGCCGGCTGTCTCGGCGCCGGTCAGCTCCCGCAGATAGTCGAAGCCAACCCAGTCGCAGCTCTCATCCCGGGCGCCCAGCGCCCAGGTCACCAGCAGATGGCCGCCGTCCTCGACGCGACGGCGGATCGCAGCACGTTCGCCGGCCTCGAGGCAGACCGCCGCCGGGACGACCAGCAGCTCGGCGGTCGGCAGCGCCTCGATGCCCCCGGCGCCGCTCAACAGGCCGACGTCGGCGCCGATCCCGGCCAGAATCGATTCCCAGCGGTCGATGAGCGCGGGGTAGTAGTTCGGCTCGGGGAAGAAGGACGCCGAACGCTGCGACATATATATATGAGCGGCCCAGCCGACGGTCGTGGGCAGCTCGGGCAGCGGGACCGGGGCGACGAACTCCTCTACCGGGGGCGGCGCCTCTTCGGTGGCTGCCTCGAGCAGCAAGTCGATGTCGATGGAGCGCCAGAGCAGGACCGCTCCGCCGACCAGCCCGGCGACCAGCGCGCCGAGCAGTACGATCGCCGCGCCCCAGGTCCCGGCAGTACGTTCCCGGGGAGGCTTAGTTACGGGAGCCGCCATTCCCACTGTCCGTCACCGGCGTGAACCTGACGACGTGTGGCCGGCGACGCGGCACCGGGCTGTCGATCTGGATCGCACCCGCGTCGCTACCCTCGGCCACGGTCTTCCCGTTGCCGTTCACCGAGTAGCGGCAGAAGAAGCGGGGCGCCGTATCGATCTCCAGCAGCTCGATCGGCTGCCTGCCGCGTCGCAGCCAGTAGGCCGCGTAGGAGGCCACACCGAGTATCACCGTGACCAGGATCGTCACGATGATGATCGTCACCATTATCTGTATGATGCTCATATCCTTCCCACCCTTTCCAGTTTCCCCCACGTCATCCGCATGTTGAGCGCTTCTTCCAGCGTCGAACAAAGCTTCACCACATCGATCAACAGAATGAAAAAGAACCTGTAAACGAAGGCGTACGGCACGAGCGATAGCTGTTCCTCCTCCATGCCGACCGTCGCTAGCGCCGCCACCAGGTCGAGCAGCGTGAGCAGCGTCCACCAGGCGAGCAGCATCTCGCTCATTCCGAAGGCGACCGCCACGTAAGCGAAGAACAGGTGGCCGTACACATTCATTACCGGCCAGACCATCGACTCGAACCCCATCTGGATCAGCGAGAGCCAGAGCGGCAGGTCGGGCAGCGGCAGCAGCAGCGTGCGCCGGTGCTTGCCCAGCGCCTGCAGGATGCCGCGCGTCCAGCGGTAGCGCTGCTGGATGAGGTCGACCAGGCGCTCCGGCGCCTCGGTCCAGGCGACGGCGCGCGGCTCGTAGCGGATCTTCCAGCCCGCCGTCAGGATCTTGAGCGTGATGTCGGCGTCCTCGGCGAAGGTGTCGCGGTCGTAGCCGCCGACGCTCAACAGCACTTCGCGGCGGAAGATCCCGATGGGGCCGGGCACGATGTTCACCGCGGCCAGGAAGCCCTGGGCGCGGCGCGCCATGTTGAGCCCCTCGATGTACTCGAGCGCCTGCAGCCGCGTCCACAGGTTGCGCCGGTTCACCACCTTCACGTTGCCGGCCACGGCGCCGACCGACCGGTCGCGGAAATGGACGACCGCCGACTTGATCGTCTGCGGCTCCAGCCGCGAGTCGGCATCCATGCAGAGCACGATGGGATGCTCCGCCATCGCCAGCCCCGAGTTGAGCGCGCTCGCCTTGCCGCCGTTCCGCTTCGTCGTCACACGGACGCGGCAGTGACCGTACTCGCCGGCCAGCCGCGACGCGTTAGCCAGTGTATCGTCGGTCGAGCCGTCGTCGACGACGATGACCTCGTAGTGCGGGTAGTCGAGCTCGAGCAGGCTCGCGAGCGCCGACTCGATCACTTTGCCCTCGTTATAGGCGGGCACGATCAGCGAGACGGGCGGGTACTCGACGCCGTTCTTCCTCACCGGGCCGCCCGACTCGAGGTGGTGCAGGTAGCCGAACCAGAGCAGCGTGAAGTAGCGGCCGACCAGGATGATCAGGAAGAGGACCAGGGTCACGACGGAGACACGCACGATGAACGACTGGACTTCGAGCGGGGCTCGCGTCGACCAGACCAGCAGCAGCCCGCCGATCGCCACCACGATCGCCGCGGCCAGTGCCAGCAGAAACGGTCGTCTCTTCATCATCAGAACCCGCGAGTCAGTTCAACGCCGAACCGGAAGGTCCGGTATCCATCCAGGCGACTCTGTCCGTACCCCGCGTTTCCAGCGATCGTCCAAGCGCCGATCCGGCGCGCCAGGTCGAGCGAGGCGCTCAGCTCGAAGACAGCGGCCGCACCTCGATCCCGCTCGCGCAACCAGGCGAAGCCGGGGACCGCCCGCGCCTCCAGCTCCCAACCCGGTCGCAGCTCACCGGTCCAGCCGACAACCGCCGAGTTCGTCCACGACAACACAGGGTCCCAATAGAGCCGCAGCCCCGGGACCGGCGCGGGATCGCGGAAGCTCAGAGCGCGGCTCTCGTAACCCAGCGTCCAGCCATCGTCCAGTCGGTAGAAGAAAGCGATGGCGGCATCGGCCCGCAGGTTGGCCTCGCCCTGCCCGGAGAGCCATGCGAGTCGCGCCGCCATCGACAAATCGATCCGCTCCGCGATGGAACGGTAATAGCCGAGTCCCGCCACGTCGGCGCGCAGACCGGCCAGCGTCGCCTGCAGCGTCGCCGTCTCCCTGAACGCCGGCTCGTGCCGGTACTCGAAGCGGACCGCAGCGCCGCCCAGGTCGGGCGCCACGACGATCAGCTCGGCGACCGGCTGAAAGTCGGCGCCCGAGCCCGCGGCCCAGACGCCCAGCCCGGCCTTCGTATGTAGCCCTCCCTGCAGCCACCAGCGCTCGGCCGTGGCTCGGGTGTCGAGCGCTGTCACGTCGGCCCGTCCGCCCGCCGGCTCGTAGCCGGCGAGCTGCTCGAGCGCCAGTTCGACGCCGGTTCGAATCCGCGGCGACCCGCTCGTCCAGGCGCCGCGCCAGCCGGCGACCGAGAAGTCGTCGGAGTCGGCGAAGTAGTCGACGCGGCCCGCCGGGCCTACCGTGCCCTGGCGTGCCAGTTCCGCGTCGAGCTGAGCATTGAGGGCGGCGAGACCTCCAACAGCCGTGACCTCTTCCGGGGCGAGGCTCGAGCGACTGCTGATAGGCCTGCGCCGCCCCCACACGATCACCACGCCAGCGGCGCAAGTCGCCCAATAGTGCCCAAGCTTCCGCGTCGTCCGGTCGCGCCGTGACCAGCGCTTCCGTCTCCGCTTCCGCCTCGGCCAGGTGGCCGTTCCAGACCAGCAGGCGCGCCAGTCTCAGTTGCACGTCGCGATCGTCGGGCCGGCGGCCCAGGTAGGCACGCAGGCAAGCGATCGCGCTGTCCGGTGCGTCCGCTCGGTACTCGAATACGTTCGCCATCTCGAGCGTGATCGAGTCGGCGCCGGGGTCCTCCGACAGGATCACGCGGTAGAGCGCCAGCGCCGAGTCGGCCGCGCCCGCCATCGCCAGTCCGCGGGCCCGCTCCAGGAGGGTCGGCTCCGCGTCGGGGGGAGGCAAAGCGACTGCGATAGCGGCACGCAGCGAGTCGACGCTGGCGCTCTGATAGTCAGGGGGGAGGTCAACCAAGACAGCGAATGCGTGTTCCGGTCTTTCGGACCAGTAGAGGACCCGCGCCCACTGTAGACGGAGCTCCGGGTCCCCGGCAGCGAGTACGACGAGCCGGGCGTACAGGCGTTCGGCGCGGTCGTAGCGCTCGGCCCAGGTCGCGACCTCGGCGAATTCCCGCAGCAGCTCGGTATCGTCGGGTGATTCTCCAGCGAGGTTTTCGTAGATCGCCAGCGCGCCGTCCCAGTCGGCCGCCGCCGAGTATAGCCGCGCCAGCTCGAGCCGCACACTGGGATCGGCGCCGCGCTCAAGGACATCCCGATAGGCGACGATGGCCTCGTTCAGTCGGCCCGCCCGCCACAGCTCGCGGGCGTACTCGAGACGCGCGTTCAGGTCTTCGGGGAAGCGAGCGAGGTAGTCGGCCGCGAGCTCCAGCGCCGCGTCGTGCTCGTCGTCGCGGACTAGCGGCAGGTACTCGGCCCAGAACCGCTCGGCCGGCCCGCGCGGGACGGGGCGGCGGATCTCGTACGCAGGAGGAGGAGGCGGAGGAACGGGAAGCGGCGGCCTGATGACCGGGTAGGCGAAGCCGCTCTCCGAGAAGTCGAGCTCCAGCAGGAACCTCTGCGGGAGGAACCCGAAGACGAAGAAGAAGAGCAGACAGAGCGACGCAGTCGCGAGCGTCGCGAACCGCCCGAAGTAGGACCAGCGGGGGAGTTCAGCCATCCTACCTACCGTGTCATCACCTTTAGTAGTCGCTCACGATCGGTGGGCGACGTGTACACCTCCGCTTCAACTTCGTTGAACGGATCGATCATAACGCGCTTCAAGAACTTCTCGGCGTGGCTCGCCATCGCGCCGTGCAGATAGACCTCGACCTGCGGGCCGTTAATGCACATCCGATCGCCGGTGTCCTGACGCATCTGTTCCGCGACGTGGGTGGCCAGCGCGTGGAGGCCGCGCCCGTTCGTCGGCTTCAACAGCACGAGCGAGAAGATCGGAGCGCCGGGCGCCTTCAGCTGGGCGCGGACCGTGTTCCGCACTTCCTGCGGGTCGGCACCGACGCCCCGCCAGGCCGTGTCTTTGGACTCCACCGCAGCCGAAGGCCCTGTTTCCTTCGCGCCGGGCTCGACCTCGGCGCGGCCCCGGCGCAACAGCACTTCCATCCGCGAGGCCAGCTCCTCGGAGTTGAGTCCTCCGGAGACGAAATCGTCGGCACCCGAACGCAGCGCCAGCGCCCGGTCGCTCGCCCGGACGACGACCCGCGACATGATCAGGATCGGCGGCCGGCCGGCGGCGCGGCGCAGCTGCTGCATGACGTGCAGGCCGCGCTTCACAGTCCGTCGATCGATGTGCACGACGACGAGCCCGAAGTCACGCTGCGCCAGTTCGGGGAACGCATCGACGGCGTCCGTTGTGTGGACCAGCTCGAACGTTCCCTCCAGCCAGAGCCGCAACTCCTCCGGTAGCTCGCCGGCGATGTCGAGCAGCAGGACCCGCCGCCGCACCTCCGGCGTCAGGTCGCTGCGACGCTTCTGCTGCGCCGAGCCAGGCGGGACCATGCCAAGGCCCTCCCTGATGTCGAACGTTATCGGACCGGCCGACTTCGACGGGCCCACCGTCTTACGCACCACGATCTCGCGTCGACCCTCGGGGCTCAGCGTCAGGTGGAGGATCAGCGAGGCGCGCTGCGAGATTAGATCGAAGTTCGAGTCGAGGGCGCTGGGATGCTCCGCCGCAAACGTCAGCAGGACCATCGTCTCCAGCTCGCCCAGCAGATCGACCAGCATCTCCGCTCCGTTACCCGACTGACGCACCTCGACCAGCGGCCCGCAGGTGTCGATGACCAGCCGGTCCGGCACGCCCTCCTCCCTGACGAACCCCGCCAGCTCCTCGAACACCTCCTGCGGCTCGATGCTGCGGCGGTACCGCTCGCGGAAACCCGACTGGTAGCCCAGCAACAGGCAGCGGCCCGACCGCAGGTGCCCGGCCAGGTCGATGCCGATCGACTGCGCCAGGTCGATCACGTCCGCCGGCCGCGCCTGCGTCAGCATCGCCACCCGGCCGCCCGTCCGGATCCCCTCGCGCAGGAACTGGAGCGCCGCCACCGTCTTGCCCGTCCCGGGACCGCCAATCAGCGCGTGCAGACCGCCGCGCACGGGCCCGCTCAGACGCCGGTCGAGCACCTCGATGCCGAACGATTCGCTCTTCTGTATCAAGTCGGATTACCCACCCGGCGCGGTGGATACACGCCGGTCTCCTGGGTGACCGGGGGGGAGGTCAGTGGGAGGTCAGCCCAACAAAATGCCCGCCACGCGGGCCATCGGCCCGACAGGTGGCGGGATCTGTCGAATCCAATCTAATGCCTCGAAGCCCCGCTACGCAAGCTTTTCCTAGAGGCAAAATGGCGGCCCAGCGCGCCCCGTGCCACACCTCCGCAAAAAGTAGCGGACCCAAACAGAGATTGCCGAGCATTTTTCGCCAGCAGTATGTGGCCTGCCTTACGTCGGTGGCCGCCTCGGGCGGCGGTCGAGGCAGCGTCTTGACCGGGAATACGGGAGCCCCTAGGCTGAAACTTTCCACACTTTACCCGCCACCAGGAGGCAGGCCGATGAGAAGGTTAGCAGTAACGCTGTTCGCCAGCGCCGCCTTGGCCGTGGGCACGCTGGCCCTGGCGCCGGCGGTCCGGGCGCAGGAGATCGACATCCCGTACCAGCGGTTCGTGCTCGACAACGGGCTGACGCTGATCGTGCACGAGGATCACAAGGCGCCCATCGTCGCGGTCAACATCTGGTATCACGTGGGCTCCAAGAACGAGAAGCCCGGGCGGACCGGGTTCGCCCACCTGTTCGAGCACCTGATGTTCAACGGCAGCGAGAACTACGACGACGACTACTTCAAGGCGCTGGAGCCGCTCGGCGCCACCGACCTGAACGGCACGACCAACGAGGACCGCACCAACTACTTCCAGAACGTGCCGACGTCGGCACTCGACGTAGCGCTGTGGATGGAGTCGGACCGCATGGGCCATCTGCTCGGCGCGGTGACGCAGGAGAAGCTGGACGAGCAGCGCGGCGTGGTGCAGAACGAGAAGCGGCAGGGCGAGAACCAGCCGTACGGTCGGGTCCGGTACGCGGTCGCCGAGAACACCTATCCGGCCGGTCATCCGTATTCGTGGACCGTGATCGGCTCGATGGAGGACCTGGACGCGGCGTCGCTGGAGGACGTGCACGAGTGGTTCCGGACCTACTACGGCCCCGCCAACGCGGTGCTTTCGATCGCCGGTGACATCGACGCGCAGACGGCCTACGAGAAAGTCGTCGAATACTTCGGCGGCATCCCGTCGGGTCCGCCGGTGACCAAGCATGAGACGTGGGTCGCCAAGCGGAGCGGCGAGCATCGGCAGATCATGCAGGACCGGGTGCCGCAGGCCCGAGTCTACAAGATCTGGAACGTGCCCCAGTGGGGCAGCGTCGACGCCACGTACCTCGACTTGGTGACCGACGTTCTGTCCTCCGGCAAGACCTCGCGCTTCTACAAGCGGCTGGTTTACGACGACCAGATCGCCACCAGCGTCAGCGCCTACGTCAGCGCGCGCGAGATCGGCAGCCACGTCACCATCGTCGGGACGGCGCGGCCCGGGGTCGACCTGGCCGAGGTCGAGCGCGCCATCGACGAAGAGCTGGAGCGCTTCCTGCGCGATGGGCCCACCGCTGACGAGATGCGCCGCATCAAGACCCAGTACCGCGCCGGGTTCATCCGCGGGATCGAGCGGATCGGCGGCTTCGGCGGCAAGTCCGACGTCCTGGCGATGAACGAGGTCTACGGCGGCAGCCCCGACTTCTACAAGGTCACCCTCGATCGGGTCGCGAACGCCACCGCCGTCGACCTGCAGGCGACGGCCCAGCGCTGGCTGTCCGACGGCGTCTACGTCCTCGAGGTTCACCCGTTCCCCGACTACTCGACCGTCGCATCCGACGTCGACCGCTCGGCGCTGCCCGAGCCCGGCGCGCCGCCGGCGGTCAGCTTCCCGGAGCTGCAGCGCGCCACGCTGTCCAACGGGCTGGAGGTCGTGCTGGCCGAGCGCCACACCGTTCCGGTCGTCTACTTCCAGCTGCTGGTCGATGCCGGCTACGCCGCCGACCAGCACGGCACGCCCGGCGCCGCGAGCCTGGCGATGACGATGCTCGACGAGGGTACGCGGAACCGCAGCGCCCTGGAGATCTCCGAGGAGCTGGCGATGCTGGGGGCCAGCCTGGGCAGCGGCGCGAACCTCGACCAATCGATCGTCACGCTGAACGCCCTGAAGGAGAACCTGGACGAGTCGCTGGAGATCTTCGCTGACGTCATCCTCAACCCCGCGTTCCCCGAGGCCGACTTCGAGCGGCTGAAGCGACAGCGCCTGGCGCAGATCCAGCAGGAGAAGGTGCAGCCGTTCGGGATGGCGCTGCGCGTCTTTCCCGCGCTGATCTACGGCGACGACCACGCCTACGGTAACCCGTTCTCGGGCTCCGGCACGGAGGAGTCGGTGGCCGCGATGACGCGGGAGGACATGCAGGCCTTCCACGCGACGTGGTTCAAGCCGAACAACGCCACACTGGTGGTGGTGGGCGATGCGACGCTGGATGAGGTGCGGCCGAAGCTGGAGCGCCTGTTCCGCAACTGGCGGCCCGGCGACGTGCCGCAGAAGAACCTGGCCTCGGTGGATCAGCGGTCGAGCTCGGCCGTCTACGTGCTCGACCGGCCCGGCGCCCCGCAGTCGGTAATACTCGCCGGCCACGTGGCGCCGCCCAAAGCGAACCCGAACGAGATCGCCATCCAGACGATGAACACGGCGCTGGGCGGCGACTTCACCTCGCGGATCAACATGAACCTACGCGAGGACAAGCACTGGTCGTACGGCGCCGGCAGCGTCTTCATCGACGCAGAGGGCCAGCGCCCCTTCATCACCTACGCGCCGGTGCAGAGCGACAAGACGAAGGAGTCGATCCTGGAGATCTATGCCGAGCTCAGCGGCGTGACCGACGCCGAACCGCTGACCGACGATGAGCTGCGTAAAGCAATCGCGTCACGGACGCTGACGCTACCGGGTTCATGGGAGACCAACGGCTCGGTATTGGGCTCGATCAACGAGATCGTCCGCTTCGGCTACGACGACGATTACTTCAACACCTACGCCGGCCGCATCCGCGGCCTCCGGCTCGCCGACGTGAACGGCGCCGCCCGCAGGACGCTGCACCCCGATCGGGTCATTTGGGTCGTGGTGGGCGACAAGCAGCTGATCATGCCGGGCCTCCAGGAGCTGGGCTTCGGTCCGGTCCAGGAGATCGATGCGGATGGGCGGGTCGTGAGTCAGTGAGCAGTGAGCAGTGAGCAGTGAGCGGTGAGCAGTGAACGGTAGACGGTAGACGGTGGGCCAACGGTAGGCAGCCGCGTCATTGATGGTGCTTACTACCTACCGTCTACCGCCTACCGCCTACCGTTTCAACCGCCTAGCGACACCCGATCTTCTCCGTGCTCACGACTATGTTGTCGAAGTAGCGCTGCTGAGCCACCGGCGACCCGCTGTTCCAGTAGTTCTCGAAGAAGATCGCGTTGATACCGTAGGCGTCGTAGGCGCCGAGCCAGTTCATCCCGGATTTGCGCGCCTCGAGAGCATCGTCGATCCAGAATTCAAAGACCCCGTTCGCCGCACCGCTGTCGTTCAGCCGCACGTGTGCCTCGACGCAGTACCAGCGCCCGACATGATCCCAGTCGAATAGCGGCGTGGCGCCTTGCTCTATCCCCAGCCAGCGCAGGTTGTCGAAGTCGTTGTAGCGCGTCGTCTGCAGGTTCCCAGCTTCGTCGGTACCCGAGGCCGGGTCGAGTAGCAGGTAGTAGCGGCTCTCGTTCGTCCCATCGCGCGACGAGTTGCCGCTCCAGATGTGTGCGATTGCCGCCTCCGACCACTCGTCACCGGCGAAGACGATCGCCCGCGACAGTTTGTCGCCGCCGCCTCCCGTCCACCCGGCCTGATGCTTCAGGTACATGCGCCAATAAACGTCGCGGTAGTCAGCCGTGCCGTCGTCGACCGGTCGGAAGTAGGGGCCCGGCGTTCGCCCGAATGCGAGCTTCAGGCCGCCGGCGCTCACCTGGTCTGCGGCGAAGCGAACGCGCATCGCGTAGGAGTCGGCGACGCCGACGCCGTTCGCTCGCACGAAGCCGTCGCCGCCCGGGTCCCCATACTCGAAGTAACTGTCGAGACGGTCCTGCTCGAAGTCGTCGCACCAGATCCAAGCCGCGGCCGGGTTCGCGCACTCGTTCACCAGGTCGGACTCGGGACCGTATAGCTCGTCGCCCCCTTCGCCACAGCTGAACGCGGCCAGGACACAGACGACCAAGGGCGTGAGGTACCAGGCCACGCGTTGGGCTGGCGGACGTCCAATGCGCATCTCAACCTCCGCGGTCGGGTTCGGCTGCGCCCTCTCAGGGGTCAAGATGCGTGCCGCGGCGCGAGGCCGCACAGGCTAACGCGCGGCCCCCGTCACGGTGTGAAAGGGTTACCGTACGGTTTACTTATTTTCGCCGCTCTGGGCGTCACCGGAGACGGGGCCGGGAAGCTTGCGGTAGCCGGCCAGGAAGAGGAAGAGAGACACGACGACCAGGACGAAGCTGACCAAGGCCCAGTCGGTCACGCCTAGGGCGGCGTGGCCCGGTCCGCTGAACAGCGCGTCGTAGGTCAGCCACGACCAGACCGGCACGATTATCAGCTGTGCGCACCACGGCACCCATGCCGGGCAGCACACCTTTCGTACGCCGAGCATGATTCCACCTCCGCGGGAATGCTGTTGCTTCTGTAGATGTATACCCGCAGTGTCCGGTCTTTATTCGCCGGCGCCGCACGGCTAGTTTCTTTAATCTGCGACCCCGACAAAATCCGGCGCCCAATTGGTGTAAGGAGCCTGACTATGTCTTTTGAGACGCTCAGAGCGCCGCCGGCGTACCTGGCGGCGATACTCCTCGCGTCGACCCTGTCGTCGACTTCCTGCGACCCGGGTTCGCCGGTCGTGAACCAGTTCATGGCCGAGGAGCCGTTCTCGTTCACCTACGACGTGGTGGATCAGCTGCGCCTCGACCTGGAGGCGATTACCGGCAACATCAGGATCACCGGTGTCGTCGACGCCACCACGGTCACGGTCGAGGGGGAGCTGAGGGTCTGGTCGAACAGTCCGGAGGACGCCGAGGCCGGATTGGACGACCTGGACGTGGTCGTCGAGGAAGGAGCGGAAGGATTCCTGGTCCGCACCGATCAGCCGGAGACGGGCAGCAGGTTCTACGAGGTCGACTACGAGATCAGGCTCCCCGACTCCTTCGCGGTGAGTGTGGTCAACGGCAACGGGGAGATCATTGTCGAGTTCGTCAAGGAGAGTGTCTCTGTCGCCAGCGTGGTTACGATCGTCGACCTCCAAGAGGTCGAGGGGGACGTGTCGGCCCAGATAGTCAACGGAAGTATCGGCGCCGAGGTCACCCTCCAGCTGGATGGCGTCGTGGACATAGCCGTCGCGAACGGCAACATCACGCTAGAGATCCCCACGGATACCTCTGCCGAGGTCGTCCTCGAAGTCACTTGCTGCGGCTGGAGTTTCAGCAACCTCGACGTGCAGAACCTGCAGGAGAGTAGTCCCGGTGTATTTCCACCCACCGTCACCGGTACGCTCGGCGCCGGTCAGGGCACCATCTCGCTGAGCGTAGGTAATGGAATCATCACCGTGGTCGGGGTCTGAAACCCGCCCGGCGTCGATCTCGTTAATGGTCTTGGCGGCGAGCATGTGGCCGATTTCCCCCAAAAGGAGCGCCAGGCGTGACAGACAGGGTCCCATGTAGAGTCCACCGCGGTCTCGTACCGCTGTTGCTAGCAGCAGCCGCCGCGAGCGCCGGCTGTTTCGCCGACATCTTCGGAAGCGATCACAGCCCGGCCACAGCCGAGGAGCGGTTCGAGTACGGCATCGAACTAGCACGCGAAGTCCGGCTCGTGGTATCGGGCAAGAGTGGGGACATAACCGTGAGGGGCGTCCCCGGCAGCGATTCCGTCGTGATCCGCTCCGTGCTCCGGGTTACCGCCGACAATCCCGATGATGCGGAGGCGGGTCTGGCAGAGTTCTGGGTGGACGTCGACCTGTCCACGACCCAGATCATCGTTCAGACCGCTCAGCCTTCGACACTCGATACCCGCGAGTTCGTGGCCGACTACGAGATCAGCGTCCCTCTGCTCATGAACCTGAACATAGCGAACGTCGTCGGCGACATAACCGTAAGCGATGTCGGCGGCACCGTCAGCATCGTGAGCGCTAGCGGAAACGTTTGGCTGCTTGACACGTTTGGGGATGCCCGCGTCGACATCGGAAACGGGTCGGTCGATGCCCGCGTGACAATGAATCTGGGGGCCACGCTCAGCATCAGCACCGGAAACGGCAATATCGACCTCGACGTGCCCATCTGGACCTCGGCCTACATCCTCGCTTCGGCTGCCAATGGCACGGTCAGTGTCTCTAACCTGGACATCGACTACCAATTCAGGACTGAGAACGCGATCGCCGGCACGCTCAAGGAGGGTCTCGGCTCCATCCGGTTGGCGAGCGGCAACGGCAGCGTGAGCTTGCTCGGCTACTGAGACCTCAAGCCTGCCTGGCGACCTGGATGATCGGCTGACGCGCCGCCCGGCGCGCCGGGAAGAAGCCGCCGATCAGCCCCATCACCAGCGCGAAGACGACCCCGCGCAGCAGCAGGTCGGGTGTGACGCGGAAGGCGAACGCCACCTCGCTCATCGAGACCCAGTTCGTCGTGCTTGTGACGATCCCGTTGAGCGGCAGCGCGAACAGGCAGCCCAGCACGCCGCCGATGAAGGCGATGACCAGCGCCTCGAACAGGAACGACGAGAGGACGCTGAAGGGCCGGAAGCCGAGGGTGAGCAGCACGGCGATCTCGGGGGCTCGGGCGCCCACCGCCGCGTACATCGTGTTGACCGCGCCGAACACGGCGCCGATCGCCATGATGCCGGCGATGAAGACGGCGGCGAAGTTGAGGATCTGGGTCAGCAGATACGACTGGTCGGCGTAGAAGTCGTACTCGCGGTGCGCGTCGACCTGTAGCCGCGGGTCGTCGGCCAGCGCCTGACTGATCGACTCGAAGGCGGCCGGATCGCGCATGCGGAACGTCACCGACTGGAAGACTTCGCCACGGAAGGCGGGCATGAACTGCTCATTTTCGCCCCAGATCTCCGACTCGAATGCCGAGCCGCCGGCGGCGAAGTGACCGACCACCGTCCAAGCGCGGTTTCCGAAGCTCAATTGATCGCCGATCTGCGTATTCGCGAAGCGGCCGACGATGCTCTTGCCGACGATGATCTCTGAGGTGCCGGGATTGATCATTCGCCCAGCTACGATTTCGACGTTATGGCGTACCTCGAAGACCTCGGGGTTGATCCCGCGGGCGACCACCAGCGCCTCACCGACGCCGGGACGGTCGAGGCTGACCAGCACGTAGACCTCGGGACTCACCAGCGGCCGGCCGCCGGGCCCGTCGGCGACAAACGGCATGCCCGCCAGGATCTGCGCCGTCTCGCGGCTGATCCCGCTCACTAGTTCGCTGTCGGCCCCGGTGCGAACCACCAAGACGTTCTCCGTCGAGCCGGTCCCGGTGAGCGCGGCCCGGAAGCCGCGGGACAGAGCCATCATGGCGATGAAGACGAGGACGACGAGCGCCATCCCCAGCGCTGTGGTCAGCGTGGAGACGGGTCGTTGCCTGACGCTTCGTATGTTATAGATGAGCGGGATCTTCATCGTGTTCTCCAGGTACGGTCTATGCCACGCGCCGCAGTGTTCCGGCCACCGGCAGGCGCGTCGCCTGCCAGGCGGGTACTAGTCCGCTGACCAGTCCGAGTAGTACGGCGATCGCCATGCCGATTGCGATGGTGGCCCATTTGACCTCGAAGCCGGGCAGGAAGCCGGCGCCCTGGAACTCGGTGCCGTCGAAGAAGAGCTTGGCGCTGAACACGCCCAGCAGGCCGCCGCCCACAGTGATCGCCGCCGCTTCCACCAATACCAGAACGAACAGCAGCCGGTCGCCGAACCCCAGTGTCTTCAGCACGGCCACCTCGCTCATCCGCTCGCGCGCCGCCATCATCATCGCGTTGGCTGCGACCAACAGGATGGCGAAGAAGACTGCCATACCGATCACGTTGACCAGCATCCCGACGTTTCCCCACATGGTGAGGAAGCTGGTCTGGAAAGCGCGCTCTGTCTCGGTCTTCGTCCGGGCCCGCGAGTTCTCGAACTGCTCGTCCACCGCCCGGGCGACGGACGCGGCCAGCGCCGGGTCCTCGATCTGCAGGACGTACCAGCCCGGGGTCATGCGGCGGCCCGTATTCTCGTAGAGATACTCCCAGTGAAAGAAGAACCACTCGTCGCCGACGGCCGGCTCCGACGGCTCATAGACCGCCCGGATGGTAAACGGCCACTCCTGACCGGGCGCGAAGATCGTGCTGCGCAGGCTGACCGTCTGGCCGAGCCGCCAGCCGAACCGCTCCATCAGGCCGCTGCCGACGATCGCCGCCGTACGCTCGGCCATGAAGGCCTGCCGTTGCTCCTCCGGCATGATGAACTCGTGGTACATCGGCAGATAGCTGTCGGCCTTGATCGCCAGGCTGGCGAACCAGTCGCGCGGGTCGCGGTAGACGCCGCCGAACCAGGCGGCCCAGCTGACGCTCTTCACCCCCGGCACGGCGACCAGCCTGTTGTAGTAGGCTTCCGGCAGCAGGAAGGCGATGGAGATCGCGTTGCGCGTGATCATACGCGTCTCGCTCCCCACAGCGGCCGCATCCTCGAGCGCCGTGACCACCGAGCGCAGCGAGACGAACAGGAAGAGCGCCGCCGCCACGCTGAGCGCCGTGAGGATCGTGCGCCGCTTGTTGCGGGTCAGGTTCACCCAGACGAGTCGCGCGTACTTCATCGCTCTACCTCAAGCCACCCGGCGTAGCGTCCCCGCCACCGGAAGCCGCGCCGCCTGCCAGGCCGGCACCAGACCACTGATCACGCCGAGCACGATGGCGATCGCCATCCCGACCATCGCGGTGCTCAGCTTCACCTCGAATCCGGGGAGTAAGCCGGCGCCCTGGAAGTTCGTCCCCTCGAACAAGAGCTTGGCGCCGATCACGCCCAGCAGCCCGCCAATCGCGGTTATCGTCGCGGCCTCGGCGAGCACGAGACCGAACAGCAGCCGGTCGCTGAAACCCAGCGTCTTGAGCACCGCGACCTCGCCGGTCCGCTCGCGCGCCGCCATCATCATCGCGTTGGCGGCGACCAGCAGGATGGCGAAGAAGACCGCTATACCGACGGCGTTCATCAGCAGGCCCACGTTCCCGTACATCGAGACCAAGCCGGCCTGAAAGGCTCGCTCGGTCTCGGTGCGCGTCGCGTAGCGCGAATTCTCGTAGTGCTCATCGATCGTTT
>JABAOH010001160.1_pt1 | contig 29889 bp, 28 predicted proteins | sample 7062181 | NCBI WGS metagenome assembly JABAOH01 (sample SAMN14538630, study PRJNA623070) | marine sediment metagenome | biome: marine biome [ENVO:00000428]; feature: marine pelagic biome [ENVO:01000023]; material: deep marine sediment [ENVO:00002113]; isolation source: pool of 5 deep marine...
TATTAAAGAATTCCTGCCCACCTGGTAATTTTCTCCTAAGTGTGGTTTAATTATTTGAACTAATGAAAATTGCGGTTTTGTCAGACATCCATGATAATATTTGGAATCTTGAGAAAGTTCTAAAACGAGTTAAAAAACAAAACTGTCAAGCAATCATCTTTTGTGGTGATTTTTGTGCTCCTTTTTCCGCGGTGATGTTGGCTGAATCAGAATTCCCAGTTTATGCGATTTTGGGTAATTCATACGACGCCTTTAACACACTGGGGGCCACAGATAAATTTAAGAATTTCAATTTATTTTCTGAGATAGGAGAAATAGAGCTAAATAAAAAGAAAATTGCCATCTGTCATTATCCAAAGCTTGCTCGAGGGTTAGCTTTTACCGGAGAATATGATGCAGTTTTCTATGGACATAACCATGAGGCCTCTAGTGAGTTAGTTAATAAAGTTCTCCTGGCCAACCCAGGTGAAGTGATGGCAAGGTATGGAAAGTGCACTTTCGGGATTTACGATACAAAGTCAGGAAGTTTCAAAACAGTAAGAGTTAAGTAGTTTATGGATATTGTTAAAGCTGCAGAAAGATGGGTGAAGAGTGCCGCTTTTAACAAGGATCATCTTATAAGAACTGGTTAAAGAAACTTAATCCCAAAGCAGATTCAGCCAGTCTTCTAGCCATTACTCATGATATTGAAAGAGCTTTTAATAAAAGGAGAAAGCCTCCATCGCCAGAGTTAAAGGGAGCTGATTGGGAGGATGAAAGGTATAATCTTTGGCACGGAAAAAGATCGGCAAGATTTGTTTTAGATTGGCTTAAGAGAAAAGGGATCAATGATGGGGAATTCCTTCGTAAAGTAAAACGTCTAATTATCTATCATGAAATCGGTGGAGATAGGGAAATTAACTTAATTAGAGATGCGGATTCGATAAGCTTCCTTGAAATAGCCGCGCCATATTTTGTTAATCTGGTTCCCAAAGAATTAACAAGGGAGGAGACGAGAGAAAAGTTAGACTATATGTTTAATCGGATTTCTAATAAAAAAGCAAAGTCTTTGGCAAAACCATTCTACGAAAAAGCAGTCCGAGATTTAAAATCAATTTAAGTTGTTTTCAAATGAACCCTAAGCAAAAACAAAAAGAACTTCAGAAAATTGCCCGAGAAGTTGAAAAGTGTCAGCGGTGTCCGCTTTATAAAAGAGCTAATCGGGGAGTGCCTGGTGAAGGCAATCCTGATGCTCGAGTGATGTTTATTGGTGAAGGTCCGGGATACTGGGAAGACCAGAAGGGAATTCCCTTCTGCGGTGCCGCCGGCAAATTACTTGATAAGCTACTTCAATCAATTAAACTAGGCCGAAAAGAGGTTTTTATCGGTAATATGATTAAACATCGGCCACCGGGCAACCGTGACCCCCTACCTCAAGAAATCGAAGCTTGTCACCAATGGCTTGATAAACAGATTGAAATCATTCAGCCAGAGATTATTGTTACTCTTGGTCGATTTTCGATGGCCAAGTTTTTACCTTCAGCTAAAATCAGCCGGATTCATGGCCAATCGCAATTGATTGAATTTCAAGGGCGAAAAGTGACTCTTATGCCGATGTATCATCCGGCTGCTGGTTTAAGAAGAGGAGAAATTTTAGAAGATTTGAAAAAAGACTTTTTGAAACTTGGGGAGATTTTAAAATCGCCTTCAACGGCCGAACCTTCACGAGAACAGTTAAGTTTGGTATAATCTTCTAAGATGCAAATTAACCTGCCATTACCATCATCTCGGTCTCGTCGTTATCTCCGACGCTCCTTTAGACTGAAACTCAAAAAATCTACTCTTTTCAGTATTGGCACGGTCACTTTCCTTTCTTTAGGAGGCCTGATTATGGTCTCATTCATTCGCCAAGGAAGTTTGCTGATTGAACTAAACAATCTTATCCTCAGATTTTTTGGCTGGACCGCTATTCTTCTTCCTTTTATCTTAATGGTGGCTGGCCTCTTGTTAACAAAATTAAAAACACCTATTAATGAACCTAATGTTTTAGTTGGTGCCATTCTCTTACTCCTTTCTTTAATGGGCCTTCTTCGTCAAGGTATTTTGGGAAAACAAATCTGGGAGGGAACGGCTAGCTTAATTACTGGCTTAGGAGCTTTAATTATTCTTCTTGGTGGGTTTTTAATCTCTTTAATTGTTTTGTTTAATACCTCAATTGATCGAGTTGTCCATTTTTTCTTGAAACTTCTAGTCATCATTAAGACTTATATTTTTGGCTTAAGAGCAAAAGATAAATTTCCGGAGGCCAAACCAAAGGTTAAGATTTCCGGGATTGCGCCGGCTAAAGAACCTGAGAAAAAGACTGAGGAATTACCCGGTTTAACCAAAACAATCCCCGCAGTTCAAACCAAAATTTGGCAGTATCCGCCATTGTCTCTTTTGGCTGACCAGTTTGGAGGCAAAGCAGACCGAGGTGATGTTAAGGCCAATGCCGATATTGTTGAGAAAACCCTGGATTCTTTTGGTATTTCCGCCCGAGTGGTTGAAGTCAATGGTGGTCCGGCAGTGACCCAATATGCTCTGGAAGTAGCTCTAGGGACTAAGCTTTCCAAGATTACGGCTCTATCTAATGATCTCGCTTTGGCTTTAGCAGCGCCAACCGGACAAATTAGGATTGAAGCTCCAATACCCGGTCGTTCTTTAGTTGGGATTGAACTTCCTAACCGTTCACCTGAGTTTGTTACTCTCAAAAAGATGCTTACTGCCGAGGCGATGAAAAAGGCCAAATCAAAATTGACGGTTGCCTTGGGCTTGGATGTCTCCGGTAATGCTGTTGCCGCTGATATTGCCCGGATGCCCCATGTTTTGATTGCTGGAGCGACAGGAAGTGGGAAGACGGTCTGTTTGAATAGTTTTATTTGTAGCATGTTGTTCCGAACTAGTCCCAATGAGGTGAAGTTTATTTTGGTTGATCCCAAGCGGGTCGAGTTAGTCCAATACAACGGTATTCCCCATCTCTTAACGCCCGTGATTATTGAACCAGAGAAAGTTGTTTCTGCTCTTAAATGGGCAATTGGCGAGATGGATCGTCGCTATAAACTTTTTGCTGAAACTGGAGTAAGAAATATCGATGCCTATAATGAACTTTCTGGCTTCGCTGCCCTTCCTTATATTGTCATTATTGTTGATGAGTTGGCAGATATTATGCTTTTTTCTCCAGTTGAAGTGGAAGACACTATTTGTCGTATTGCCCAGATGGCTCGGGCGACTGGGATCCATTTGATTATTTCTACTCAAAGACCTTCGGTTGACGTTTTGACCGGTCTGATTAAAGCGAATATTCCCTGTCGGATTTCTTTTGCCGTTTCTTCGATGGTTGATTCCCGAGTGATTATTGACCAGGTAGGAGCGGAGAAGCTTTTAGGTCGGGGCGACATGCTCTATATTCCGCCTGAGCAAGCCAAACCAACTCGGATTCAAGGTGCTCTTGTTTCTGAGCCAGAGATCCAGAAAGTTATTGCTTTTTTGAAAAAACAAGCCTCCCCGGCTTATACCGAAGAGGTGACAAGGATGCCGGTCAAGGCTAAGAAAGGTGGAGTCATTGCTCCAGAAGAAGAGAAAGACGAACTTTTTGAAGAGGCGGTGAGGACTGTTTGTCAATATGACCGGGCCTCAGCCTCTTTACTCCAACGCCGACTTTCAATTGGGTACGCGAGAGCCGCAAGGATTCTAGATCAATTAGAGGCAACTGGAGTGGTCGGGCCTGCTGAAGGCTCAAAAGCGAGAGAGGTCCTGATTAGGAGTCCAGAACAAGCTCTGCCGCAAGGCGAATGAAGATTAATTGACTTCTTTAATTTTTCATGAAAACTGTTGGCCAAATATTAAAAGAAACGAGATTGGAAAAAGAGCTTTCTCTTGAAGAGATTGAAAAGAAAACGAAAATAAGAAGCCAATACCTGAGGGCGATTGAGAGTAATGATTTTAGTCACATTCCTGGAGGGATAGTGGTCGCCAAAGGGTTTATTAAAAATTACGCTGAGCATCTTGATTTATCGTCCAAGAATTTACTGGCTATTTTTCGTCGCGATTTTGGTAAAGAACAGAGAAGGGAAGTTCTTCCAAGGGGTATCTACAAACCCCTTGACAAAATCGGTTTCTCTTGGACGCCAAAAACAACCGCTATCGTTGGCACTCTTATTTTTATCTTTTTCTTTGTTATTTTTTTAGTTTATCAATTCTTTCTTTTTTTAGGACCGCCTAAATTACAAATAATTAGCCCTCAAGAAAACCAGGTTTTTCAAGAATCAATGATTGAAGTAAAGGGAAGGAGTGATCAAGACGCAGTTGTCTATGTTAATGATCAGTTAGTTAACCTCGATGAGGGGGGAAATTTTTCTGATCAAGTGAGTTTGACTCCAGGAGAAAACAAGATCCGGGTCGAGGCAGTTTCTCGAAGAGGCAGAAAATCGATTATCGAAAGAAAAATCTTTTACCAATTTCCATAAGAAGATTATTGACAATAAATTATCCAGTCTTTAAACTTTATCTAACACCCTACTTATGGAAATAACTCAAATTTTACTTATTATTGTTGTTTTAGCCCTAACCTCGATAGTTTCAATTGTTGGTGTTGAAGTTTTCTTTATTTTTAGAGAAATAAGACGATCAATGAAAAAGTTCAACAAAATGCTTGGTGATGTAGGTTTAATTACTGAGTCTGTGGCTAAACCGATTGCTGGTTTTTCTGGTTTTATCAGTGGAATTAAGAGCGGCGCAGACGCAATTAAGCTCCTTACTGAGGGTAATAAGAAGAAGGAGAAAAAACAAAAAACTGCGGCTAAGAAATGAGCAAGGAAAAACAAGATTCTAGTGGTTTCATGGCAGGATTAGTTTTAGGTGCGATTGTTGGTGGTGCCATGGCTTTGTTCTTGGGTGGTGAAGAGGGAGATGAGGTAAGGAAAAATCTTAAAAAGAGGGGAAAGAATGTTTTCAAAAATTTGGGTTTCTTAATTGACGAAACGATTAACGAAGGAACAGGAGCGTTGGAAGAAACCAAGGGAGAAGTCAAGCAAGTAGTAACTGAGAGTAAAGAAGAAATGGAAAAAGCAGTCGATGTCGTCAAGGATGAAGGAAGAAGATCTGTTCGTCGTTTCTTCAAAAGAGCAGGTAAAAGACTCTCCTGACCTTGCTCTTAGCTTCGAATTAGCGTATACTTTTTCATAATGACCGCTAAAGAATTAAAGAAAAAATATTTTGATTTCTTTATCAAGAAGGGACATAAAAAACTTCCTAATGTTTCTTTAGTGCCAGAGGATGTTTCTTCATCGGCTTTATTTATCAGTGCTGGTATGCACCCCTTAATCCCTTATCTTTTAGGTGAATCCCACCCTCAAGGTAAAAAATTAGTCAGTAACCAGCGATGTATTAGAACTGGTGACATCGAAGAGGTGGGTGACCCACTTCACTTAACTTTTTTTGAAATGCTGGGCAATTGGAGCTTAGGAGACTACTGGAAGGAAGAGGCGATTTTATGGAGTTATGAATTTCTAACTAAAGATTTAAAGATTCCTTCAGAAAAAATCTCTGTTTCTTGCTTCACTGGTGATAAAGATGCTCCAAGAGATGAAGAGTCAGCCAAGATTTGGCAGAAGCTAGGAATCCCCAAAGAGCGGATTTACTTTTTCGGCAAGAAAGAAAATTGGTGGGGACCCATAGATGATACAGGACCCTGCGGTCCAGACACTGAGATGTTTGTCGACACTGGCAGAAAACCATGTGGTTCGAAATGTGATCCAAGCTGCCAATGTGGAAAATATTTTGAGGTTTGGAACGATGTTTTTATGGAGTATAACAAGACAAAAAAAGGAGAATTTGAATCATTAGAACAAAAGAATGTGGACACCGGTATGGGTGTGGAGAGGGTTTTGGCGGTGACGCAAGGGAAAGACGATATTTTCTTGATCGATGGACTCGAACCAATAATCCAAAAAATTGAAGAGATTTCTGATAGGAAATATGACGGAGAAAATAAAAAATTAATGCGGATTATTGTTGATCACTTGAGGGCGGCAGTTTTTATCATTGCTGATGGGGTGGAACCTAGTAATGTCGAACAGGGTTATGTTTTGCGAAGACTTATTACAGAGGCAGTTGAGTCAGGTGAGCAGCTCGCGATTAAAGAACCATTGATTAATTCGATTGCGACTAAAATAATCGAAACAATTAAAGACTTAGATGATGATTATTTACACATCAGTGAAGACAAGAAAGGTATCATTCAAAAAATGGAAGCTGAGGAGGAGAGAATTATTAGGGTCAGTCGAGCTCCTGCCCCGCAACTCGAAGAGTTTGGTGAAAAGCTGAGGGAGGGAGATCAAGAGCTAATAAGAAGAGCAATTGATGAATCTATACTTTCAAAGTACAAGAAGCAAATGGAGGACTTTAATTCATTCTTAGGGGCAAACCCCAGCGTTGTTTCTGCGCCCTCTGGGGTGGCTGGAACAATTGCTTTTGATCAAAAAAGTACTTTTGGGAGACCAATCGAAGGAACCAAGGGTATTCTTAAGAATTATGTTACTATTGATGAAAAAGAATTTAATGAAGCAGTTCAGGCTTGGCGTAAACAACACCAAGAAATTTCCAGAAAAAGCCTTGAAAAGAAATTTGCCGGTGGATTGGCTGACCATTCGGAAGAGGTAACTAAATTACACACCGCTAATCACTTACTCCAGGCAGCTTTGAGACAGACCTTGGGAGAAAAAGTTTCTCAAAAAGGATCGAACATTACTGCCGAAAGGTTAAGATTCGATTTTTCTTGGAAGGGAAAACTTATCTCAGGGCAGATTAAGCGAATTGAAGACTTGGTTAACCAGAAGATTAAGGAAAATTTACCAGTAGAGATGGAAATGATGCCCTTAGAAGAAGCGAAAAAGAAAGGGGCCTTGACTGTTTTTGGTCAAAAGTATGGTCAAGAGGTAAAAACTTATCGAATTGGAAAAGAAACTGAGCCCTTTTCTTTTGAGGTCTGTGGTGGTCCCCATGTTCGCTTTACAGGAGAACTAAGAAAGTTTAAGATAATAAGACAAGAAGCGGTGGGCGCTGGAGTTCGCCGTTTGTATGCTGTGCTTGAATAACTGCTCAAATGGCTCTGCCAGACATTATTAGTAAAATTAGTCAAAAAGAAGATAAAGAAAAAAGGGAATATCTCCTGGCGATTGAGATTTGGGACGGTGAAGTTAAAAGCGCTATCTGGACAGTTGAGGGAGGGAAAACTCGAGTTGCTGCCTTGGGTAGCCACGAAAGATGGGCCGAAAAAGAAGAATTAATCGAGGCTGCTGACCGAAGTCTTTCTCAGGCATCAGAAAGATTTACTGAGACAGGGAAAGAACCCTCCAAAGTGATTTTTGGTTTGCCAGAAAAGTGGACCGATAATAAAGAGATAAAACCTGAATATCAAAAACTCCTTAGAGAACTTTATCAAAAACTCGAACTTAAACCAGTCGGTTATGTTTTAACCTTTGACGCCCTAATTCACCACCTCAAAAGAGTTGAGGGTATTCCTCCTTCTGCTATCTTAGTTAAGTTATTAGAGGATAAGATTCATTTGGCCATAGTTGAGGTGGGAAAAAAACTGGGGGCAGAAGAAGTTAGTCGGAGCCAAAATTTAGCTAGCGATTTGGGCGAAGGCTTAGTAAGGATTTCTGAAGCAGAGACATTGCCCGCCAGGCTTTTAGTTTTCGACAGCGACGAGATAGAGAAAGTAAACCAAGAGTTAGTGGCCTATCCTTGGCTGAAACCTCAACCTGGGGGCAAAAAACTTCCTTTTCTTCACCTACCCAAAATTGAGATTTTACCGACCGATTCTGATATTAATGCAGTTGCTTTGGCTGGAGGAAGTGAGGTGGCGAAGAGCTTAGGATTCGAAATAAAAGAGGAAATCAAAGAAACCCCTGTTGTTGAAGAACCAGAAGTTAAAGAAGAACCTCAGGCTGCGGAGGACGGGGAAGAAAAGGCGGTAGAACCAGAAGTAGACTTTGGTTTTGTTAGGGGTAAGGATATTAAGGAAGAAGAACCAGAGAAGATTGAGCCAAAAGAGATAGAACCAGAAGTAGAGGAGGAGACTACTTCTGGTCCGCCATCAGTCGATGGGCTTTCTGCTGAAATATCAACTAAGAGGGAGATGGAGGAAGAGACTACTCCTAGCCAAGAAGGTTTTGGTTTGGTGGCATCGATCTTTTCTGTCTTTAAGAAATTACCAAAACTTTCTCGATTGAGAAGTCTTCTTCCTTCAATTCGCCTTCCGTTTACTCCTGGTTGGCCGTTTTTTACTGCCTTAATTGGTGGAGGAATCTTAGTTTTAGGAGGTTTATTTTTGGCTCTACTTTGGTTTCTTCCTCGGGCTGAAGTTGTTGTTTTTATTAAGCCAAAAGTTCTTGAGGAAGAACTCAAGCTGACCATTGATCCAAACCAAGAAGTGATAGATCAGGAAAACCATATCTTACCTGGAAGAATTCTTCAAACTGAAGAAAGCGGCGAGAAATCAGCTCCAACAACCGGCGAGAAGACTGTCGGAGAAAGAGCTAAGGGTGAAGTGACTGTCTATAATCGAACTGATTTATCTAAGACTTTCGAAGCAGGAACAGTCATTACTGATAGTGGACTTCAATTTGCTTTGGACGAAGAAGTAAATGTGGCTTCAAAGACGCCTGACCTCAATACTGGAGTGGATAAGTGGGGGGAAGTTAAAGTTGGAGCAACAGCAGGGGAAATTGGGGCTCAATATAATTTGGCTGCTGGAACCCAATTTTCGGTTGCAGATTATTCTTTTACTTCTTTCTTGGCTAAAAATGAATCAGACTTTAGCGGCGGGACGAGCCGAAAAATCCAGGTTGTCTCAGAAGAAGACAGAGAGGATCTTTTAACAGGCCTATCAGATGAATTAGCTGATAGAGCTGAAGGAAAACTTCTTTCCGAAGTGCCTCTTAATCTAAGTTTAATTGAAGAATCGATTTTGACTGAACCCAAAAGTCAAAATTTTAGCCACGAGGAGAATGAAGAAACCCAAACTCTTAGTCTCAAGTTAATAGTCGAGATCAAAGCTCTTGCATTTAATCGGGAAGAATTTGTTAAATTGATTGAACCAACAATCTCTGATTCCATTCCTGAAGGTTATCGCTTGAAAGAGGATGAAGTTCAAAGCAAGTTTGAAATTGAGGAAGAAAATGAAGATGGCAGCATTCTTTTTAAAACTCAAGTTAAGGCTAACCTTTTGCCAAAGTTAGAGCCAGAAGAAATTGCTAAGGACATAAAGAGTAAATATCCCCATCTTGCTGAAGATTATCTTCGAACTATTCCAGGTTTTGTTAGAGTCGAGACTAATATTTATCCTCGTTTACCTGGGTTTTTGGCCACTTTGCCTCGAAGAGAAAATCGGATTAAAGTAGAAATTAGGAGTCAATAATGCATTATCAGTATTTAAAAACGTCATCAATATCTGTAAAACATTGGAAGAATTTACCTAAATTACGGAGGACATTCCCCTTGATCTTAGTCCTTTTAGGCGTGGTTCTAGTAAGCTTTGTTATTGTCCCCATCGCTTCTTATCAGTTTCTAACTGCACCAAAATTTTCTTCTCCGATCGAGCCGATCTCTGATAAAAGCTCTCCACCAACGGTTTTGGCTGAGGAGACACCTGATTATACTCAGCCCATCAATTGGTTCCCGACTGCACCGAGGTTACTACCTAGACCATCCCGGATTACCCATTATACTCTTTCTATTCCAAAGTTAAAAATTAAAGAGGCGATAGTTGAAATTGGCAGTGAGGATTTAAAAAATAGCCTTATTCAATACGAAGGGACTGCTTTTCCTGGCCAATTTGGTAATACTGTTATCTTTGGTCATTCGGTCCTACCTCAATTTTTTAATCCTGAAAATTACCTGACAATTTTCTCCACTCTACCGACCCTTGACCTAGGAGATGAAATTTTGGCTGACTTTGATGGTGTGCATTATCGTTATTTAGTTAAAGAGATGGTTGAGGTAGAACCTGAGGATATCTCTATTCTCGAACAACGCTATGATAACTCTTGTTTGACTCTAATCACTTGTGTTCCTCCTGGGACTTATTTAAGAAGACTGGCAGTCTACGCTTGTCTGGCAAGAGACTAATGAATCTTTTAGGGATTGACTTTGGTGAGAGTAAAATTGGTTTGGCACTGGCTGTTAGTCCTTTGGCCGAACCGATAGGAGTAGTGAAAGACATCGAAGATGTGGTAAAAATTTGTCGAGAGCAGGAAATTGGCAAAATTATTATTGGTTTAAGCGAGGGAGAGATGGCGAAAAAACAGCGGAGGTTTGGCCAAAAATTGAGTGGGCTAACAGGTTTACCCGTCGAATTTCAAGATGAAACATTGACGACTAAAGAGGCAATTACCAAAATGAAAGAAGTAAAAAAGAAAATTAAAGACAAAGAAGAAGACTCTTTTGCTGCAAGCTTGATTTTGCAAGACTATCTTGATAGAATGGGCGAGTAAATATGTTCAAGAAAATTATTGCTCCAGTCCAGGCCTGGCTTTTGTCTCAAGGAAAATGTGTTGGTTGCGGAACACCCCTGTCTAAAGGTAAAAAACAGTTACGGAAAGACGGAATGGAGAAAATAACCTGTAAATGTGGCCGAATTTATATTTACGACAAAAAGGCTAAAAAGTATCGTCGGGCCCTCTTCGAAGAAGTGTGAGAAAAATCAAGCCCCAAATCATTTTCATTGTCGTTCTTATTCTAGTTTCTTCCGTTTTTTCTTTATGGTTTTTTTGGGCAGCTAAACCAGCTTGTTCAACTAATTGCCAAAACAAAATTTTTGTTATCAAGAAGGGAGAAAGCTTAGGAGAGATTGCTCAAAATTTAGAAGATGAAGGTCTTATTCACTCTTCTTTAGTTTTCCAGTTTATTACTGTTAGGCTGCGAATCACTCGGAAAATTCAGGCTGGTGACTTTCGTCTTAACCCCCGGATGTCGATGGAAGAAATTGCCCAAGAATTAACTCATGGAACTTTAGATCGCTGGGTGACCTTGATCGAAGGTTGGCGGAGGGAGCAGATAGGTAGAGAATTGACGGCTGAATTAAAAGGGGAACAGTCCCAGTTTAATGAGGCAGAATTTATTGATTTGACTAAAAATTTCGAGGGTAAGCTTTTCCCCGATACTTATCTAATTCCCAGGGATGCCGATGCCCCAAAAGTAGTGGATCTTCTAACTGGCAATTTTGAAAAGAAGACTGAAGACTTAAACTTAGATCGTCGGACTCTAATTTTGGCTTCGATTGTTGAGAGGGAGGCAAAATATCCAGAGGATCGGCCGATTGTTGCTGGAATTCTTCTTAACCGCCTGAATTCTGGAATGCTTTTACAAGCTGACGCGACTGTTCAGTATGCAATAGCAACTAAGTATTGCTCTTCAGACACTGATGGTTGTGAAGAATGGTGGCCAAAGAACTTAACTGGAGAGGACTTAAAGATTAATTCACTTTACAATACTTATGTTTTCGCTGGTTTACCTCCAGCTCCAATTTGTAGTCCGGGTTTAGATTCCATCAAAGCTGCTCTTAATCTTCAAGAAACGGACTATTGGTTTTATCTTTCTGACAAAGAAGGTAAGATGCATTACGCTAAAACCTTCGAAGAGCATAACCAGAACATTGAGAGATATCTTCGTTGAGAACCTTCAGAATTTCTTGACAAAACTGGATTAACTATGGTATAAACTTGGCAGTCTATTTTTGGGTAGGCGAACAGTTTTGTTCGCTTCTTTTTACGTCTTTAGTTTGAATGGCTAAACAAAATAACTCTCGAGTTTTCCTAGGTAAAAAATTTCCGAACTTGCCCCCACTTGATTTAATTGCGGTTCAAAAAAAATCTTGGCATTGGTTTCTTAATGAGGGAATTAAGGAAAGTCTTGAAGAGATTTCCCTAATTGAAGATTTTACTGGTAAAAACTGGGTCCTTGAATTGAAAAACCCTGTTTTTTCTAGACCTAAGCTGACTCCGACTGAAGCTAAGCTAAAAGGTTTGACTTTTGACATCGCTCTAAGTGTCAAAGCAACTTTGACTAACAAACAAACTGGTAAAAAGGCCACTCAGGAGGTTTTTTTAGGGGATATTCCCCAGATGACTTCCGAAGGAACTTTTGTTATTAATGGCATTGAAAGAGTAGTTGTTAATCAAATCGTCCGAGCGCCGGGCGTTTTTTTTACTGGTGATATTGACCGAGTGACAGGCCGGATGCTTTATCAGGCAGAAGTTAGGCCTATTCGAGGTTCTTGGCTTGAATTTTTTGTTTCTCGGAAGGATATAATTTCAGTTAGGATTGACCGTCGAAGAAAATTCCCCGTTACTATTCTTCTTCGTGCTCTAGGAATTGCTACGGATGAGGAACTTTTTAAAGCATTTGCTGAGGTTGATAAAAAGGAACGGTCCTTTATTGCTGCTACGATTGAGAAAGATCCGACTAAAACTCGAGAGGAAGCTTTTGTTGAAATCTACCGCAAGATGCGGCCAGGGGAGCCGCTGGTTCTTGAGAATGCTAAGGATCTGATTTATAACATGTTCTTTAACCACCGACGTTATGATTTAGGTAAGGTCGGTCGGTATAAGGTTAATAAACGTCTTAAACTTTCAATTCCTAATGAAAAGGAAAATAGGATTCTTCGCCCTGAAGATGTGGTAGCGACAGTTGCTTATTTGATTCAACTTCAAAATGGAAAAGGAAGAACAGATGATATTGATCATTTGGCTAACCGACGGATTAGGAGAGTAGGTGAATTAGTTGCTCAGACAGCTTTCCGAGTTGGTCTACTACGTTTAGAGAGGGCAATTAAGGAAAAAATGTCATTGATTTCAACAGATGAAGAAATTCGCCCAGTTAACCTGGTTAATGCTCGTCCAGTAATTGCTTCGATCAACGAATTTTTCCGTTCTAACCAGCTTTCGACTATTCTCGATCAGGCCAATCCTCTTTCAGAACTTGATAACCTTCGACGACTAAGCGTTTTGGGTCCGGGAGGGATTACTCGAGAAAGAGCTTCATTTTCAATTAGAGATATTAATAGTTCTCAATATGGCCGGATTTGTCCAATCCGCTCGCCTGAAGGGCCGAATATTGGCTTAGTGACTTATATGGCTCTCTATACCCGAGTTAATGAATATGGCTTTTTAGAAACCCCCTATCTGAAGGTAATTAAGGAGGAAAGAAATCGGAAACGAAAAAAAGAAACACGAATGAGGGTCGCTGGCGAAACTGTCTATTTACAAGCCGACGATGAAGAGGAATACTTTATTACTCACGCAGGAGTTAATCTCGACAAGAATGGTTATATTACTGACAGTTGGGTTCCGGTTAGATATCAAGGGGAGTTCTCTGAAGCACCAGTGGAGAACGTTTCTTTTATTGATATTGTACCGAGGCAAATTGTTGGCACCTCTGCTTCTCTAATTCCCTTTCTTTCTCACGATGAAGCCAACCGAGCTTTAATGGGCAGTCATATGCAATGCCAAGCCGTTCCTTTAGTGTCCCCTGAAGCACCTCAAGTAGGAACTGGTATGGAGAAAGCAGTTGCCCAAGCAATGAACAGGACTTTAAGAGCTAGACATAGTGGCCGAGTAAAGTATGTTGATGCTGACAAAATTGTTATTCGACTTGATAAAAAACCCAGTGATGATTCAGAGGAAAGAGAGAACATCGCAATTGAAAATCGGGATGAAATTTATACCTTATTCAAATTCCAAAAGACTAGTCCTAGTTCTACTTGTTACAATCAGCGGCCAGTGGTTGGGGTAGGCCAGAGAGTTAAGATTGGTGACCTTATAGCTGATGGTCCGGCAACTAATCAAGGAAAAATTGCTCTGGGTAAGAATTTATTAATTGCTTATTCTACTTTTGAAGGCTTAGGATTTGAAGATGCGATTGCTGTCTCTGACCGCTTAGTAAAAGAGGACATTCTGACTTCCATTACGATTGAATCTTATGAGGCCAGTGTGGTTGAGACCAAATTGGGGCCTGAAGAACTAACTCGAGACATCCCGAATGTGGCCGAGACCGATTTAGCCAATCTTGCTGAAGACGGAATTATTGTTATTGGGAGTGAAGTGGGGCCAAATGATATTTTAGTTGGTAAAATTGCCCCTCGGGGAGAAACCGAACTAACAGCAGAGGAGAAATTACTCCGGGCAATTTTTGGTGAAAAAGCACGAGAAGTAAGAGATACTTCCTTACGGATGCCTCATGGTGAGAGGGGGATAGTAATTGATGTCCAAGTTTTAGATAGAGAGAAAGGCGATGAACTAGAGCCAGGAACTAACAAGAAGGTAATTGTTAAAGTGGCTCAATTAAGAAAAGTAGTTGTCGGTGACAAATTAGCTGGCCGACATGGTAATAAGGGAGTGATCTCTAAAATCGTTCCTGAAGCAGATATGCCCTGTCTTGAGGATGGAACGCCGATTGATATTATTATTTCTCCACTTTCTGTTTTAGCGAGAATGAATCTTGGTCAACTTTTGGAGGCCAATTTAGGCATGGCTGGTTATAAACTTGGTAAGTCTTTTGATATTCCCGTTTTTGAAGAGATTCCTGAGGATAAAATCAGTCAAATTTTAAAAGAGGCAGATTTACCGATTTCAAGTAAAATGACTCTTTATGATGGCCGGACCGGCGAGCCCCTTGATAAACCGGTAATGGTTGGCATGGCTTATATTATGAAGTTAATCCATATGGTTGAAGACAAAACTCATGCTCGTTCAACTGGGCCCTACTCTTTAGTTACCCAACAACCTTTAGGTGGAAAAGCTCAGATGGGTGGCCAGCGCCTTGGAGAAATGGAGGTTTGGGCTTTAGAGGCTCACCGAGCGGCACATACTCTTCAAGAAATGTTGACGATTAAGTCCGATGATGTTGTTGGTCGAGGCAAGGCTTTTGAGGCGATTGTTAAGGGTGTCGATGTCCCCCAGGCTTCAATCCCAGAATCATTTAAGGTCTTAGCTAAGGAACTTAACAGTCTTTGCCTTTCGGTGATTCCTACAGGAGTGGTGACTAAAAAAGAAAAAATGGAGCTTGAACTAGATAAGGAGGGACAAGAGCTAGCTAAAGCGGCTGGTGCGGAAACAGTCCTAGAGGAAAAATGAGCAATATTGATTTAAGGGACATTGTTGATTTTTCAGGTTTAAGTGTAAAGCTAGCTTCACCTCAGGAGATTCGTTCCTGGTCACACGGTGAAGTGACTAAACCTGAAACAATTAATTATCGGACTTTAAGAGCCGAGAAAGATGGTCTTTTCTGTGAACGAATTTTTGGACCAACCAAAGATTGGGAGTGTTATTGTGGGAAATATAAGAGAATAAGATATCGAGGCATTGTTTGCGATAAATGTGGAGTGGAAGTAACTCAGAGTCGAGTCAGGCGAGAGCGCATGGGCCATATTACCCTTGCTGCTCCTTGTGCTCATGTTTGGTTTTTTAAAGGAGCCCCTTCTAGATTATCTTTAGTATTGAGGATTAGCCCTCGAGCCTTAGAGGCAGTAATTTACTTTGCTCAATATTTGGTTTTGGATGTTGACGAGAAAAAGAAGAAAAAGGCTGTCGCTCAACTAGACAAAAACTTTAAAGAAAGGATAGAGGAAATGCGAGAAATGACAAAAAAGCAGATTAACGATCTTAAAAAAGAGATAGAGGAGGAGAAAAAGGAGGCAAAAAAGAAAATTAAAGACAAAGATCAATTAGCCTTGGCTCTAGAAGAGCTTGAATTGAAGAAAAAACAGAAAATTCAAAGCTTAAGAGATGAATTGATTACTACTCGAGAACAGGCTGACGAGATGTTTAAGGGATTGATCAAGAAGGTAGAAGATCTAGAGAAACTAAGCCTTTTAACAGAAGATGAGTATCTTAAATTACAAGATTATGAAGCAGCAGACTTTTTCGAAGTGGGGATGGGAAGTGAAGCTATTCTCAAAGTGATTAAAACTCTCGACTTTGATCAGTTAATTGTTGATCTCCGTAAAGAGGCTGCTAAAACGAGAGGGCAGCGTTATGTTAAAGCGACTAAGTCTCTTCGGGTTATTGGGGCAATGAAAAAAGCAGGGGTTGATCCGGCCTGGATGATTCTTAAGATTCTTCCAGTCATTCCTCCGGATCTAAGACCAATGGTTCAACTTGCCGGGGGAAGATTTGCCACCTCAGATCTTAATGATCTGTATAGGCGGGTAATTAATCGCAACAATAGACTTAAACACCTAATCGATCTAGGAGCACCAGAGATAATTCTCAGGAATGAAAAACGTATGCTTCAAGAAGCAGTTGATGATCTGATTGATACTTCTCAAAGAAGGAGACAACAGCGACGTTTCCGCCGTCGTCCCCTGCGGTCTCTTTCAGATATGTTAAAAGGCAAGAAAGGAAGATTCCGGCGTAATCTGTTAGGAAAAAGGGTTGATTATTCTGGTAGGTCGGTGATTGTCGTTGGACCAGAATTGAAGCTTAAGGAATGTGGTCTTCCGAAGGAAATGGCTTTGGAAATGTTTAGGCCCTATCTCTTGAGAGAGATGATTCTCCGGGGCCTTTCTCCTAATGTTCGTTCGGCGAAGAACATGCTCGAACACCGACCGCCTGAAATTTTTGATATCCTCGAGGAGATTACTCGGGAACACCCGGTTCTTCTTAACCGGGCACCGACTCTGCACAAGTTGGGAATTCAGGCTTTTTATCCTATCCTTATTGAGGGTAAGGCAATCCAAATCCACCCAGCGATTTGTTATGGTTTTAACGCTGATTTTGATGGTGACCAGATGGCTGTTCATATTCCTTTATCAAAAGCAGCCATGAAAGAGGCTGTTGAGTTGATGATGCCAGATAAGAATATTCTTAAGCCGGCTGATGGGTCACCGATTGCCATTCCTGAAAGAAAGGAGATGAGTTTGGGAGCTTATTATCTTACCTCAATTGGTCCCAATCTGAAGCCGGTCGGAACGATCTTCAGTGATAGTCAGGAGGCGATTTTGGCTTTCCAAACTGGGAAAATAAAACTACGGCAACCCGTGAAAGTTAAGTTAGAAAAAGAAATGGGTGGTGACGGCAAGATAGTTGAGACAACTGTAGGAAGAATATTGGTTAATGGAATTATTCCAGAGAAACTGAGGTTTTTTAATTATGCTTTAAGTAGAGATAATATCCGAAAGCTTTTTGATAAAGCCTTTACTGTTTGTCCTCGTGAAGAGCTAGTCCAGTTAATTGATGATGTTAAGGATCTAAGTTTTGATGCAGGAACGATTTCTGGTCTCTCTTTCAGTATGATTGATAATCAGCTTTATCCTGATAAAGAGAAGATTATTGGACAAGCGAATAAGAAAGTGGCTGAAATCGAAGGTAATTATCGTCAAGGTTTGATTACTAATGAAGAGCGACGGAGATTAGTCCAAGAAGTTTGGCTAGATACGACTGAAGATTTGACCGACAAGACTTGGGATTCATTCGACCCTGCTAATCCAGTTAAATTAATGATTGACGCCGGTGTTGGCCGAGTTTCTCGGGATACTTTAAAACAGCTCTCAGCGATGCGGGGATTAGTGGTTGACCCTTTAGGAAAAATCGTTGATTTGCCAACAAAATCTAATTTCCGAGAGGGCTTGAGCGTTTTCGAATACGTTACCTCTGCCCGTGGGTCTCGGAAGGGGCTAACTGACACAGCCATAAAAACCTCTGATGCAGGTTATCTAACACGGAGATTAGTTGATGTGGCTCATGACGTCATTATTAGAGAGAAAGATTGTGGCACCCAAGGAGGGATTGAAATAAGCACGAGTGGTACTCGAGGGGCAAAGTTTAATCAGCGCGTTTTAGGGAGAACCTTAGCTCAAGATGTGACCGAGCCCAAGTCTAAGAAGGTGATTTTGAAAAAAGGTGAGGAAATTAATGAAGGAGCTTTAGCTGTTATCGAGAAGGCGAAAATTGACCAAATAATAATTCGTTCTCCCCTTATTTGTAAAAGTCGATATGGGATTTGTCAACTTTGTTATGGTTGGGATTTCTCTAATAAAAAGATGGTTGAGATTGGAACACCGGCAGGGACAATTGCTGCCCAATCGATTGGTGAACCAGGAACCCAATTGACTCTAAGAACAAAACACACAGGAGGAGTAGTTGGCTTAGATGTAACTCAGGGCTTACCACGAGTTGAAGAGCTTTTTGAAGTGAGAACACCAAAGAAACTTTCTCCTCTGGCCGAAATCTCCGGTCGAATCGCCGTCTTAGAAACTGATGAAGGTTATAAAGTAAGGATTAGAAGTTTAGGAGTTAAGCCAGTAGAGGAAAGAGAATATATTATTCCCTTAACGAGCACTCTTTGGGTGAAAGACGGGGAGAAAGTTGAGGCAGGGATGCAGCTAGCTTCCGGCGCCTTAGATGTTAAGGATATTTTGGAGGTTAAAGGTTTAAAAGCGGCTCAAGAATATCTAGTTCGAGAGATTCAGACAGTTTATGAGTCTCAGGGAATCCCTATTAATGACAAGCATTTTGAGGTGGTGGTGAGAAAAATGAGTAATAAAGTTAAGATTTCAAATCCTGGTGACACAGAGTTCTTAATTGGTGAAATAGTCAGTCGGTCGCATTTTGAAGAGGTTAATAGTGAAACAATCGCTGAGGGAGGGGAACCAGCAACGGCTCAAGTTATTATTCTAGGTATTACTAGAAGCGCAATTAATACTGATTCTTGGCTTTCCGCTGCTTCTTTTATTAACACGACCAGCATTTTGACCGATGCCGCTATTTCTGGTAAGGAAGACCGCCTGCTTGGCCTAAAGGAAAATGTTATTATTGGCCGGCTCATTCCTGTTTCTCCAGAAAGAGCAAAGTTGCCAGCTTGAGTTTTAGCCTCAATTTTGTTAAAATTTTCTAGACATGCCAACTATTAGCCAACTAATTAGAAAAGGTAGGAAAAAGCCGACTAAAAAAGTTAAGGCAACTGCCTTAAGAAGGCTTTATAATGCCCGGACTGGTCGTTACACTACGCTTCCGAGCCCCTTCAAACGAGGGGTAGTTACTTTAGTGAGAACGATGCCTCCGAAGAAGCCAAATTCGGCTTTAAGAAAGGTAGCCCGAGTTCGACTTTCTAATAAAACAGAGGTCACTGCCTACATTCCGGGTGTAGGCCATAATTTAGCCGAGCACTCGATTGTTCTTGTTCGAGGCGGCCGAGTTAAAGACTTACCAGGGGTGAAATATCATGTTGTTCGGGGGAGGTATGATACAGCTGGAGTGGTGGGTCGGAAGACTTCAAGGTCGAAATATGGGACAAAGCAGTCTGGCGCAGTTACTCCTCCAAGAATAGTCGGCGGTGGCGAAGAAACAGTAGAGACTCCAGCCACTGAGAAAAAAGAGGTTTCTAAAGAAGAAGCCACTCCGGCTCCATCTGCAAGTTAAATAAAATGCCAAGAAAAGGTTCAGTTAAAAAAAGAGAAGTTAAGCCTGATCCTGTTTATGGATCAAAGTCAGTGATGAAATTGATTAATGGTTCAATGAAGCATGGTAAAAAAAATATCGCCCAAAAGCAGGTTTACCAGGCTTTTGACTTGATTAAGGAAAAGAATAAAAAGGATCCTTTGCAAGTATTTAAACAAGCGGTTGATAACGTTAAGCCGAGTATGGAAGTCAGGCCGAGAAGGATTGGTGGAGCTGCTTATCAAGTGCCGATGCCTGTTAAAGGGCCAAGGAAAGAGTCATTGGCAATCCGTTGGTTAATTCAGGCGGCTCGATCTAGGTCAAACAAAGAATTTCATACCTATGCTAAAAAACTTCAAGCTGAACTGGCAGATGCGGCTAATAATACTGGTGGAGCGGTTCAGAAAAAAGAAGAAGTCCACCGTTTAGCTGAAGCAAATAAAGCCTTTGCTCACTTCAGATGGTAGTTGGTAAGAGTGACTAGGATAAAAGAAATCTCAAGTCCTAGTTGTGGCATGAGATGGTCAATTTTTCTTCTGATTGTTTAATTTTAGTTTTAGGTCGCGTTTGAGGCTAAGTTATGGTATAATTAAAATATGGCCAAGACGAAAATAAAAAATATTTTAACAGTTAAAGAAGCCTCAAAAGTTCTTAAAAAACATCCTGGGACTATCCGCCGCTGGATTAAAGAAAAGAAACTCCCAGCCACCAAGCTTAGTGGTAAATACGGCATCTATCTTATTACCCGCGAAGACCTTCTCGAATTCATGATTCAGGGGTTAATGGGAGAGTAAATAAGCTTTCTTCTTTTATCTTATTCTATTGAAAGCGGGGTTAAAGCTCTGATATGATTTCTTTGAGTGAAAAAGACGGATAGAAAACAAAAACTTATTTTCCCGAAGAATTTTCTCTGGGGGGCAGCGACCGCCGCTCATCAAGTCGAGGGGAATAATCTTCACAGTGACTGGTGGGCCTGGGAGAAAAAGGGTGGCGGTACTGAACCTTCAGGTGTTGCCTGTGATCATTATCATCGCTTCGAAGAGGATTTTAAACTAGCTAAGAGACTTAATCATAATGCCCATCGTCTCTCTATTGAATGGTCAAGAATTGAACCCGAAGAAGGAAAGTGGAATCAAGAAGCCATTGAGCATTACAAGAGGGTTCTTGAAAGTCTCAAACATAAACAAATAAAGACTTTTGTTTCTTTGTTCCACGTTACTCTGCCTTTATGGTTTGCTCAAAAAGGTGGTTTTGAAAAAAAAGAAAATATTGAGTATTTCAAAAAGTTTGCTCTTTTAACTGTTAGTGCTCTGGCTGACAAAGTTGATTTTTGGGTAACCGTTAACGAGCCTAAAACCGTTATCGCAGGAGCTTATCTTCAGGGTCTTTGGCCACCACAAGAGAAAAATAAATTACTAGCTCTTCGGGTATACAGAAACCTCGCTCTAGCGCATAAAGGAGTCTACCGGGCGTTTAAGAATGAGTTTCCTGGCGCTCAAGTTGGCGCAGTTATCAATATGCCGGCCTTGCACTACCATGGCCACCGGATTCTAGGAAGATTTGTACCCCAGTTTGTTAGATTTTTCTTGAATCATTCCTTCTATCTTCTCACCGGTGACACTCATGATTTTTTGGGGTTGAATTATTACCTCTTTCACAATATTCGCCTTAAAGATTTAACTACTAAGTATACTAAGAAGAAACTTGAGCAGACCATGCTTCTTGAAAGATCAGATCTTGGCTGGCCTATTTATCCTTCGGGAATTTATGAGGCACTGATGAGCTTGAAAAAATATAATTTGCCTATTTACATTACTGAAAACGGCGTCGCCGATGCTAAAGATAAACATCGAGAAGAGTTCATTCTTAATCACCTTCAGTGGGTTCATCAAGCACTTGAAGAAGGAGTTGATGTTCGAGGTTATCTCCATTGGACATTGATGGATAACTATGAGTGGGCTTTTGGTTTTAAACCAAAATTTGGTTTGATTGAAGTTGATTTTAAAACCCAAAAAAGAAAGATTCGGAAAAGCGCTCTTGCTTACTCTAAGATTTGTAAAGAGAACGCGATTGTTTTATAAAAATCACCCTTGAATTGGGGACAATTTTTTGTTAGAATAATTTTGAGGCAGAAACTGCTTCTTAATAGAAGCGGTTTTTTGTGTCAAAAAAGTGCTAAAATATTATCATGGCTGAAAAAAGTGAAACTGCTAAAAAAAGAAAAGTTCCAATTGAAAAAGTTCGGAACATTGGGATTATTGCCCACATCGACGCTGGTAAGACAACGACCACCGAGCGAATCCTTTATTACACTGGTAGAACCTATAAAATTGGGGATATTGACGAGGGGACAACCCAGATGGACTGGATGGACCAAGAAAGAGAAAGAGGTATTACGATTGTGTCTGCGGCGACAACCACTTTTTGGCGAGACCACCGGATTAATATTATTGATACTCCTGGTCACGTTGATTTTACAGCTGAAGTTGAGCGTTCTCTAAGAGTTTTAGACGGAGGTGTGGTTGTTTTTGATGCTGAGGAAGGAGTTCAATCTCAATCAGAAACAGTCTGGCACCAGGCTGACCGCTACCATGTCCCCCGCCTAGTCTTTCTTAATAAAATGGACAAGCTTGGGGCTGATTTTGAACGGACATTAAAAATGATTAAAGAACGTTTAGGTGCTCAACCAGCGGTTATGGCCTTGCCAATTGGTAAAGAGCAGGATTTCAAAGGCGTGGTCTTAGTTTTAGAGAGAAAGGCCCTAATCTGGCCTGAAGAGGGTACTGGTGAGAAATTTGAAGAAAAGGAAGTTCCTGAAAAGCTCAAGAAACAACTAGACGAATACCGCTATCAATTAATTGAAGATATTTGTGGTCAGGACGAGAGTCTCTTAGAGAAATATTTAGATGGCCAAGAACCTTCAATTGAAGAATTAAAGAAAGTTCTTCGTCGGGCGACGATTGCTGGTAAACTAGTGCCTACTTACCCTGGTTCTTCTTTAAGAAACAAAGGAGTTCAACCTCTCTTAGATGGGATTGTTGATTTTCTTCCTTCTCCTCTAGAGGTTCCTCCAGTCGAAGGTACTAACCCTAAGACTCAAAAAAAAGAAAAAAGAGAACCTAAGGATAACGAACCTTTCGCCGCTTTGGCTTTTAAGATTCAGACTGACCCTCACGTAGGTAAGTTAACCTACTTAAGAATTTACTCTGGGACTCTTAAGTCTGGCTCAAGCGTTCTCAACAGTGCCAAAAATAAAAGCGAGAGAATTGGAAGATTGCTCTTAATGCATGCTAATAAAAGGGAGGAAATTAAAGAGGCCACTGCAGGAGAGATTGTCGCTGTCATTGGCTTAACTCAAACCGCCACCGGTGATACTCTTTGCCAAGCTGACCACCCGATTATCTTGGAAGCAATTCGTTTTCCTGAACCGGTGATTTCTTTGGCGATTGAGCCGAAGACCAAGGCTGACCAAGAAAAACTTGGCTTAGCTCTCAACAAGCTTTCTGAAGAAGACCCCACTTTTCAGATTAAGTCAGACCCTGAAACAGGCCAGACAATTATTTCGGGAATGGGCGAGCTTCATCTGGAAATTTTAGTTGAACGGATGAAACGAGAATTCGGTGTTGAGGCCAATACTGGTAAGCCAATGGTTGCTTACAAAGAAACAATTAGAAAGATCGCTCAAGGAGAAGGGAAATACATTCGTCAGACTGGTGGCCGAGGTCAATATGGTCACTGTCTTCTTCGGGTTGAGCCAAAAAAAAGAGGAGAAGGCTTTGAATTTAAATCAGAAATTAGAGGGGCGGCTATTCCTTCAGAATTTATCCCTTCGATTGAAAAAGGAGTTAAGGAAGCAATGGAGAAAGGCGTCTTGGCGGGTTATCCAATGACCGATGTTAAAGTGGCTGTCTATGATGGTAGTTTCCATGAAGTTGATTCTTCGGACATTGCCTTCAAGATTGCTGGCTCGATGGCTTTCCAGGATGCGGCTAAAAGAGCGGACTTGACTCTCTTAGAGCCAATTATGAAAGTCGAAGTTACCACTCCTGATGAGTTTATGGGTCAGGTAATTGGTGACCTTTCTTCTCGGAGGGCCCAGGTTCAAGGAACTGAAGTTCGGGGGAAAATGAGGGTGATTACCGCTCTTGTTCCTTTAGCCGAGATTCCTGGTTATGCTACTGTTCTTCGTTCTTTGACGCAGGGAAGAGCAAGTTATTATATGGAGCCATCCCATTATGAAGAGATGCCCAAGAATATCCAAGAGAAGATTATTAGTCAAAAAACCGGCAAATAAGCAGAATCTTGACAGAAAAGCGAGTTTAGATTAAAATTATGTCTAAGCGAGAGAATCGCCGTCTTTTTTTGAAAAATGGCTGAAGAAAAAACAAAAAAGAAATTTGAAAGAACCAAACCCCATGTTAACATCGGGACAATTGGTCACGTGGATCATGGTAAAACGACTTTAACTGCGGCCATCACTCAGGTTTTGGCTAAGCAACCTAATAATCCGACTAAATCTCTTGACTTCTATGATATTGATAATGCTCCAGAGGAAAAAGAGCGAGGGGTGACGATTAATATTCACCACTCAGAATACGAAACGGACAAACGTCACTATGCCCACATTGACTGTCCTGGCCATGCTGACTTTGTTAAGAACATGATTACCGGAGCAGCTCAGATGGACGGAGCGATTTTGGTTGTTTCTGCACCTGATGGACCAATGCCTCAAACCCGAGAGCACATTCTTCTGGCTCGTCAGGTTAATGTGCCAGCAATGGTGGTTTTCCTTAACAAGACTGACATGGTTGATGATCCAGAATTGCTCGATTTAGTCGAGATGGAAATTCGTGAACTTTTGACTAAATATAAGTTTCCAGGTGACAAAATTCCCATTGTTCGGGGCAGTGCTCTAAAAGCGCTTGAGGGCGATGAAAAAGAGCAGAAAAACGTTCTTGAGCTAACAAAGGCAGTTGACGAAAACATTCCTACTCCTAAACGAGATACAGACAAGCCTTTCTTGATGCCCATTGAAGATGTTTTTTCAATTAAAGGTCGGGGCACAGTCGTTACTGGCCGGGTTGAACGAGGAGCACTTAAGCTTAATGAGGAGATTGAGATTGTCGGTATTAAAGAGACTAAGAAAACAGTGGTTACCGGAATTGAGATGTTCCGGAAGTCTTTAGATGAAACCCAGGCAGGTGACAATGTTGGTATTCTTCTCAGGGGAATTGAGAAGAATGAGGTAGAAAGGGGTCAGGTTTTGGCTAAGCCAGGAACGATTACGCCCCACACCGAGTTTGAAGCAGAAGTTTATATTCTTACCAAAGAAGAGGGTGGTCGACACACCCCGTTCTTTAGTGGTTACCGACCTCAGTTCTATATCCGAACCACAGATGTTACTGGTGAAGTGACTCTACCTAAGGGAGTAGAGATGGTCATGCCTGGCGACAATGCTAAAATGGCGGTTAAACTCATTCAGCCAGTGGCCATAGAAGAAGGCCAAAGATTTGCTATTCGAGAGGGTGGCCACACCGTTGGAGCTGGAGCGGTTAGTAAGATAATCAAATAAGACTAGAAATGGCGTATAGGATAAAATTGTCTAATCCATACGCTTTTTTAGTAAGGAGAGGTGAAAATGGTTAAGGCAGGACGGATTAGAGTACGTTTAAAATCATACGACCATCGAGTCATTGATGAGGCGGCCGCAAAAATCATTGAGTCGGCCATTGCTTCTGGTGCGAAGATCTCTGGCCCAATTCCTTTACCAACGAGAAGAAGACTGATTCCTGTTAATGCCAGCCCGTTTGTTAATAAAAACGCTCGGGAGCACTTCGAGATTTTAATTCATAAGAGGCTAATTGATATTCTTGAGCCGACCAGTCGGACAATTGATTCTCTCCAACACCTTGATCTACCCGCAGGGGTGAACATCGAGATAAAGATGTAGTAAAATTTCATTATGATTACTTTAAGTTCTGCTTGCAGTTTATTTACTTTATTATCCTTCGTAATACTCGCCATGTTGATCTGGAACTCTTGGAAATACAGAAAAAATTCCGAGCTGGCTAAAAAGGAAGGTAAGCCTAGCCCGCCATGGTTTACAAAAAAAGTGGCGATGCTGTTTGTCCTTTTATTTATATTTTATCTACTGGGGGTTATTTGTAGGTCTAAACTATTTGATTTAGAAGTCTCTCGAATCCTCCAGAAATAAACGCTTAAAATGTAACTAGATTTTTTTCCCAAGGATTGTTTTTACAAGAGTTTTCAATTGGTTGATAGTGTTCAGGAATGACTACAAATTGATCTTTGTTTTTAACCTTTTCCAAGAGAAATCTTCGCCAAAGAACATCAAAGTCTTCAGTTAGGCCTCCAGTTGTGCTTTTTTCGAGATCTTCATTGACCACCCGGGCACTATAATAATTGTAATCGTAGTATTCTTCATCTCCACATTTCCAGAGATAGATAGGTCCTGGGACCTCAGGTAGTTTATCTGAAGGAGGAATTTTTTCTAAATAAGGATAATTTTTGAAAACGAGTTTTTCAAGTTCTTCAGTGGATAATTTTTCTAAATTTTCCAGATACTGTCTTTGTTGATGTCTTTGATAGGTGATAAAGGAAGCAAATAGAACTACCAGTATAGCTAGAATAATTAAAACTATCTTTCCAACCTTCTTGAGCATGTAATTATTTTAGCTTCCTTCTCCTTTGTAAAATTAAGGCAAAAAACCCTAAAATTAACATAATCAGCCAAGCCAGATTAGCCAGAAACTTCAAAATTTCTGGAGAGCCAATTCCAGAGAACTGTAAAAATCCGTCTAACCCTGCAATTATTCCCGCGATAAGGATGAATAGATAGAGGCGTCGAACCGTATCTAATCTTTTGAAAAATTCCATTTTATCACCCCTCCTTATTATTCTAGCATTTTTATCAGAGTAATCATTATCGCCCAGGAATAATTTGTGAAAACAATTATCAGTATTGTCAAAAACACCAACTTACTGAGGAAAATTACTTTAGGATTAGTGAGGTAAGCTTCCTTTAATTGCTTTCTCATTGACAAAAAAATCACCCCTACTGTTAACAAAAAGATGATTGATATTAATAAGACAAGGTCTCTAATATTCATAAAAACTGTGACTGAGTTTTGTCTGTAAAGATAGCCAATTAACAAAACTGTATAAGGTAAGATTAATAAATTAAGAGGATTAAAAAATATTTTTCTGGCGAGAGGAGAAAGGGAGAAAATGGCTAAAAGAAACAAGAGAGTGGTAATTAATCCGCCACCGAAGAAAGTGAAAGACAATAGGACAATTCCTACCCACACCCACCTTTTCTGAAAAAAAGATTTTATGTTCAGCTCTGGCATTTTTTCAAAAGACTACTTGAATGACTGTTATGATTGTAAGCAGAATAATTTCTAGTTTAACAACTTTTGAGGAAAGACCGAGGAAGTTGAATCTTTTTAATAATTTATAAGCAATTATTGGTGCGATACAGGCATAAAAGAAAAGGAGAAGATAGCTCTGGTAGAGGTAGAAATTATTCTCAAACTGAACCCGATACAACCAGGGATAATGAGAGAGATTCATATCTCCATAACGAGTATATTGTCGATCATAGTTAAACTTTGCTAGAAGAGGAAGTAAAACTAAAGGAATGAAAAAGATTAAATTGATACCTCCATAAGTCAACAAAACTCCAAAACCCCTTAATAGTCTTGAAAATATTTTTTTCATTAAGGATAAGTTTGCATTTCCTTCCGTCTTTTTGGCAAAATTAGTAGGCCAATTTAATTTTATCCTTTCTGTAGGGCAAAACATAATTAATTTTTAGTCCACACACACGCAATTTTTCAATTCGCCATTTTCTACCTCTCCATAACACCCGAAAGTTGCGTGGTATTTTTCGCAATATCCGAGTCCAGTAAAGAAGGGAGGAAGAGACTCTGTTATACACCGACCTTCGCATTCAGAAGAGTCGGAACAGGGCTTGCCTCCGTCTTTGTATTTTAGATTGCAGAAGAGCCGGCCCGACAGCCCGGCAACCATGTATTCTCCACCGTGAACTTTACAGGCAAGTCTGTCTAAATAATAGTAAGAGACAAAAGTGGCTAGGCCCAAAATAACGAGAAATAAAAAAAGAGCGATCAGTCCTAGGATAAACTTAATAAGCCCCATTTTTCTAATCTTAAGCAAGAACCAAGCGATCAGGGCGGAAAGTGGGATAAAAACAAAAAAAAGATAGATTAATAAAGTAAACCAAATTTCTGTTTTATAAAAAAGGGACTGACCTAAAAAGGTGCCGGGAAAAATGGAGATAAAGATTACCAAAAGCAATCCCAATACCCGCTTCTTCTGGAAAAGAGACTTCAAGTTTAAATTGGGCATTTTAAAAATTATGCAGATTCTTTCCCTATCACCACCGCAAGGCCTTTTTATTTGCACCAAAAGGGGCAGACCATTTTTCTGTTATCAGAATAAGTGCTAAGTGTTGTATTTGTCAAGTAACTACCCGGAAGCATAGTTATCCACAATTCAGCCTAGATTTGCATTCTACTCACATTTCTTATATAATTTCTCTAGTAACATGGAGGTGAGAGGAACCTAAGTTCGAGCTGGCATATTCTGTCAAACAAAAGTGCCTCCAGGCACTTTTTTGATGGTTAAAAAAGGAGAAGAATGTTAAAAGGTATTTTAGGGACCAAAATTGATCAAACCCAGAAGTTTACCAGCCAAGGCGAAAGAATTCCGGTTACCCGGATTCAGGCTGGTCCTTGTTCTGTGGTTCAGATTAAGACTAAAGACAGAGATGGTTATTGGGCAATTCAGCTTGGATTTGGAAGCAAGAAAAAAGCCCAAAAATCACTGGAGGGGCACCTTAAAAAATCTAAAATTAAAGCCCCTCCTCTTTATTTACGGGAGATAAAAATTAGGGCGCCTGAAGAGGAACTCGATCTTAAGCCTGGTGATATTATCACTGTTGATAAAATTCTTAAACCTGGTGATATTGTTGATGTTACCGGTACTTCTAAAGGTAAAGGCTTTACTGGTGTGGTTAAGCGTTGGGGTTTTGCTGGTGGTCCTCGAACTCATGGCCAGTCTGATCGGGAACGGGCTCCTGGTTCGATTGGCGGAACAACTACTCCTGGCCGAGTTTGGAAAGGTAAGAAAATGCCAGGACGGATGGGAAGTCAAACAAAGACAATTAAAAATCTTCAAGTCTTTGCTATTGAACCAAAAGAAAACCTCCTTCTGATTAAAGGCTTAATTCCTGGGCCAAGAGGAGGTTTGTTAATTATTAAAAAAGTTGGCGAGGGAGAATCTTTGATTAAAGCTGAGGTTAAGGAAGAAGAAAAAGCAAAAGAAAAATCTGAGAAAAAAGAAACAGAAAAGGAAAAAGATGCAAGTTAATATTTATAACCTACAAGGTAGAAGTACGAGTAAGATGACCCTGCCCAAAACTGTTTTTAGAGAAAAGGATAATCCCCAATTGTTAGCCCAAGCGGTTCGGGTTTACCTTGCTAATCAAAGAAAAGCGAGAGCCAAAACTAAAACTCGGGGTGAGGTTAGAGGTTCAAGAAGGAAAATCTGGCGCCAGAAAGGCACTGGCCGAGCTCGTCATGGCGACCGTTATGCACCAATTTTTGTTGGCGGAGGGATTGCTCATGGCCCGACCGGTGAAGAAAATTACAAGAAAAAGATGCCCCGAAAGATGAAGACCAAGGCTTTGGCCGTGGCCTTGTCTAATAAAGCTAAAAATAAAGAAATAAAGGGGATTACTGGCTTAGAGAAGACTAAAGGCAAGACCAAAGAGATGGCTGAATTCTTAAAAATTCTCTTTAAAAGAGAAAAGTTAGAAAAGAAGATACCTAGAGTTCTTTTGGTTTTACCAGAAAAAATGGAGAATGTTGTTCGGGGAGGAAGGAATATACCTAATTTGGAGATTAGTCTGGTCCAGAATCTAAATACTTATCAAGTTTTGAACAATGATTTGCTTCTCCTTGATAGAGAAGTGGTCAAAAAGCTGGAGGAAAGGATTAAGAGAAAATGAATTTAGCTTACGTTCTTAAAAGACCGATTGTGACTGAAAAAGCACTGAGTTTATCAGCTTTAGGTAAATATGTTTTCGAAGTTGACAAACGGGCAAGTAAAGCTGAGATTAAGAAAGCAGTTAAGAGTGCTTTTGGAGTTGATGTTATTAATATCCAAACAATTAGTGTTCAGGGAAAAACAAGGAGATTTGGTCGGAGGCGAAAGCAGGTTAGACTTGGAGATTGGAAAAAAGCAGTTGTTCAACTAGCTCCGGGCCAAAAAATTGATGTCTACTCTGTGCCTGATGAAATTGAAGGAAAATCTACTAAAAAGGAGGCAAAAAAGAAATGACTTCAGCGACTAAGAAAAAATTAACCTGGTCTAAAAAACAAAAAGCTGG
>JABAOH010001136.1_pt2 | contig 29864 bp, 32 predicted proteins | sample 7062181 | NCBI WGS metagenome assembly JABAOH01 (sample SAMN14538630, study PRJNA623070) | marine sediment metagenome | biome: marine biome [ENVO:00000428]; feature: marine pelagic biome [ENVO:01000023]; material: deep marine sediment [ENVO:00002113]; isolation source: pool of 5 deep marine...
AGTTGTTAACTGAAGACTTCTAACTCGCTAGTTCGGTTGCATGCGTAACGTAGAAAGCGAATTTCGGTACGTTTATAAAATCATCATCAGGGCATAGACGGTAAGGCTGATTAAACCTTGAATGAGGTCTCCTTCAGCTGAGCGCGCCCGCAGATGTATCCCTTAGCATTTTATCTAGTACCTGATTGAGAGATACATGTCCTCCCAGTTACGGAAAAGATAGGAGAATTCCGAAGCTGAGCATGCACGCAAATCCGAAGATAAAAATTACATTCCACACTTTAACGATCATTTTTTGAACCTGTTCTATCTCACGATACACATTAAGGTGTGTGATGGATCTGAAGAAGGATGAAATATCCAGATTCTGTGACTTAGCTGTTCAGCTGGGCGGTATAGATCCCAAGGTCATAAGAGCCGATCAAGTTGTTGTCAGGAACTGGACCCGATGGAAATGCCAATTTGGATGCAGTTCCTACGGAAAATCGCTGAAGTGCCCCCCTCACACACCGACCCCTGAGGAGACAAGAGTACTTTTAAAAGAATACGAATTCGCCTTACTATTCCGTTCAAAGCATTCAAATCCCCAGACTCTAGCGGTGGAGCTTGAGAGGCGAATCTTCCTAGAGGGCTACCCCGCCGCCTTGGCTTTCGCAGCCGGTCCTTGTAAGCTCTGCGAAAAATGCAACATTGAAGGAGGTTACTGCATTAAACCATTCGAATCTAGACCCTCCATGGAGAGCTGTGGAATCAGTGTCTTCGAAACCGCCAGAAACGTGGGCTACGACATCGAGGTGCTAACGTCAAAGGATCAGGAATTTTTAGCCTACGGCCTAGTTTTCATATGCTAGATCACATCTTCATTCTAAAATAACTACGCACGCAGAGATTAGAAGAGTTAATCAACGCCTTGAAGGCGAGTCTGAGGGATAAACTTGAGAGATCTATTGGGTACGTTAAGGTTAGCAGAGAAGAGCGTGAGGCGCTATACCTCTGAGGCGAAGCGCGCGCCATGTTCTTCCCGCACAAGAACTTGGATAAATATCCATATACTGTGGAACTGTTAGGAGTTTAGATCGCATCAGTTTAGAAAAGATATTCTCATTTTTTATCCACATCCCACGCTTACGCTCAGTACTCGATGCCTTTCCGGGCCCCTACTCCTTCGTTGAAGGGATGTTTTATCTCAACCATCTCGGTCACTAGATCCGCCGCCTCGATTATGGCGGCGGGGGCCCCACGACCGGTCAAGACGAGCTCGACTTTTTCGGGCTTGTCCTCGATCAAGGCCAGCACCTCTCCTACCTCCAAGAGCTTCAATGACATCGCCGCGTTGATCTCGTCGAGAATTACGATGTCATACTCTTTGCTCTGCACTATCTTTTTAGCGTGCTCGAAGGCCTCCCTCGCGAGCATCAAATCCTCTTCGGTCGGGCTCTCCTCTTCTATGAACTGTCCGCGTCCATATGCGGCCAACTCGAGGCAAGGGAGGTCGTTCACGACGTACAGCTCACCGTAGTCGAAGCCCCCCTTTATGAACTGGATAACATAGACTTTGAGGCCGCGCCCTATGGCGCGCAGCGCTAACCCAAAGGCAGCGGTGGTCTTTCCCTTCCCCTCCCCAGTGTAGACCTGCGTTATGCCGAACTCTAAGCTTGGTTTCTTCATCAGTCAACCTTCTAGACAGCAAGAGATGTTCATATGTTAATCATCTTTAAAAGGATCTCATCCACTGCGGTATACGGATCTGTCTCAAGGTTTAAGACCCTTTTCACGATTTCTTCAAACTCTCGACTTTCCTTAGGCATGCTTAGAAAATGTTCAGTGGCTCTGTCCCGGAGGACTGACACGATTTCTTCCTCGACTCTCCGCCTGTGATGTTCTCTCGGCTTATCGTTTGTATATATTCTCTTTGTTGAGATATTGTGTCTAGAAGTTCGATCTTCCTCAGTAACTCGAGGGCTGCGGTTCTTGCTCCTATCTCCGCTGAAAGTTGATCGTCGGCAAAACCGACAATGACCACGTCGTTCGTCTCAGGCCTCAGTTGGTCGAGCATGAAGGAAACGAGGGATGCATCAAGAGCGACAGCTAAACCTGGTATATTGAAGCGGGTACCGTTGAAGATCAAGGTCGTAGCTCCTTCCGCCCCTGCCTTGATTGCAGCATCCCTTTGTTCGACGCCAATAGCTACCCTTTCAGCAGCCTGTTTTACCATTGTGGCGTAGTTCCTCGAGCCGAAGGCTACGACAGTCTCCGGCACCTCTATGGACACCATACAACTCCTCAACTCCGATAGGAGTTCAACCCCTGACTTCGTGAGAGTTATTCCCCCCTTGGAGACACTGACGAGATTTTGGCCCCGAATCTTCTTAATCATCGTCCTAACAGTTCCTTCCCCTAGTCCAAGAATTATGGCGAGTTGCTGTCTACCGACTTGCCTCCTATCTCCTATGGTCTCAAAGGCCTTTAGGACGTGAGCGTGAGTGTAGGCGGGTGGCCTGCCACGGGCAACTTTCCCCGTTATCCTATCGACGATCGTCATGAATTCCATTTTTCGATTAATAATACATGGAGTTTAGTGATTTAATTTATATGGGAAAAAATATGGTAAATTTAGAATTTTGTATATATCCACAATACTACGTCTCCGTTTCTCAGCACCCACTGGTCGCAACCCACTGGACCTTGAACAAAGCTCCCTGAGTCCCTATCCAAATAACTCCAAAGCCAAAATGTGTTTGGATCCAAGCCGATATTGTTTATCTTGTTGACGAAAGCGCCTAGCTCGCTGACGGAATAATCAACATCAACAACAGTTGTTGTGGCCGTGAGGAGGCTCGCGTCTAGAGGCACCCTTGTGTTATTGAACCAATTTTCCGTTCCGTTGCCGTAGTCGATCTTCATGTTTACGACGATCGTTAAATCCTCGAGGTCTTCCATCAACGCCTGATAATTCCTCTTATAGGACTCAGCTTGAGAGTAATAATTCAGGGCTGCATAAGACGTACCTATAGTTATGCATAGAAGTGCAGCGGTAACCCACATCCAAGTTCTACTTCCACTCATTTCTGATCGAACCGTCCGTATAGAGGCGCCCGATTGCTTTGATGAGCGGTAACGCCCCGACGAAGAAGAAAGCCGTGTTCGATACCTCGTGAACGACCGCGAAGGGTATTCCTGTAACGATTGCCACGTTGACAGGTAAGCCTACAACTACTCCAGAGACAATGTTGGTAAATAAATCATACACGAATGTCAGGAGGAACCCGACGATGGCGTATTTGATGTTAATAAACCATAGTCGAGGGGTTGTTATTTTATCATCGTTCTTTGTGGATCTGAATCCGAGTAGACCTCCTATTATTCCGTACAGGCTCTCTCCTGCGCAAGTGGCCACCAGTATTGGCAGAGAGAATCCGTAGGGATTGAGAGTCCCATACACAAGCCATGTAAGGATGCCTACGCTCGCTCCCACTACAGTGCCGAAAACGATGCCTGAGACGAATACGATGATGTCCATAAACTTTATGTTGACAACCCCTATCAGGAGGTAATTTGTTGAGACGCAGAGGGCGGTCATCACAGCGATGACGCTAGCCTGTCTCGTCGAGAGCGTCGAACCCACTGACAAGGCTCGCCTCGTTGGATATATTAACCAACAATTTAATAAAATTAACCATTAACATAAAGAAATCATCGTCCAGATAATTTAAAAAAAAATAGCGAATAAAATGCTAGCAATCCCTCTTTTTTCCCTAAATTTAATAAAATTTTTAAGTTAATAACAGTTATGTCGATTCCTGGGATATGTTATGAAGAGGTTTCTGATAGTTACCAATCATGGACATGAGGACATTGAGAGAGCGACAATCCCCTTCGCTCTAGCGAACGCTCATCTAAAGGCTGGGAACGAGGTTGTGGTATTCTTGGCTTCAAATGCAGTAGAGCTCATAAGGAAGGGTGAAGCTGAGAAGATAAACGCCCCAAACTTCCCTCCACTTATAAAATTACTGACAAATTTATTGGAATCAAAAACTAAGATCATATCATGCATACCTTGCTCAAAAAACAGAGACATTGAGCCCGAAGACACTGTCTCAGGGGTTACATTTGGCGCTGGACCAGAACTCGCGTCTGAGATGGCCATGGCAGATAACGTCGTCTCGTTTTAAAAAAATCATGGAGAAACTAAGAGTAAAATATTGCAGGCGTTGGTAGGTTTGGGCGAAGCTGAGGCGAAGAAGAAGTTAGGAAAGATGGTTTCTCCAGAAGTGCTTGCAGACGAAACCCGGTTTGAGATAATGAAGGCTCTGTCACGAGGTGATCTATATTGCGCCCAACTCAACACCCGCTTCCCAAACGCAAGCAAGCATCTGATGATCCTTGAGAAAGAAGGGATCATCAAAACAATGAAGAAAGGCTTCTTAACGTTCTATAGCCTCGCCAACGCCGAAATTGCAGATATCTTGAATGCTACCTAATCTTCTTTACATGCGAGCGCGACTTTAAAGCTTGAGAATAAATGGTTAAACATTCCCTTTAATGATTAATAATTTCTAAACTTGTCTCTGGGTGTGTTCAATACATTGGATAGAAGCTTGTCCACAGCTGAGTATGGGTCTAGCTCCAACTTTGTTACCTTCTTAACAATGTTATCGAATTCGCCGCTTTCTTTCAGCGAACTCAAAATGTACTCCGTTGCCTTCTGTTGGATTATTGATGTTATCTCATCCTCGGTCCTTCTCCTCCGAAACTCTCTGTCGTCGCTGTCTAATGTGTACTCACGGTGTAGCAATATCTTCTCAAATAGCTCATCAACTCCTGCACCGGATACGGCTGAGGTTCTGACGACAGGTGGTCTCCAACCAGTTTCCGAGGTCTGCAGGTTCAGCATGTCTCGTACGTCGATCACAACTTTATCTGCGCCCTCAAGATCAGATTTGTTTACTACGAAGATGTCCCCTATCTCCATCATGCCAGCCTTCATGGCCTGGATATCGTCGCCCACAGCCGGGGATAGTACGACCACCACCGTCTCGGTTATCTTGATGATCTCGACCTCGGATTGTCCAGCGCCGACCGTCTCCACTATCACGAAGCTTGTCCCCGAGGCGTCAAGCACCTTCATCGCGTCTTTCGTGGCTCTGGCGACCCCGCCGGGGCTTCCTCTCGTCGCCATGCTGCGGATGAAGACGCCCACGTCCGTACTAAGGTTCTGCATCCGGACGCGATCTCCTAGGAATGCCCCACCTGAAAAGGGGCTTGTCGGGTCAACGGCAATCACACCAACGGTCTCCTCTCTCCTTCGTATCTCCCTGACAAGCTTCTCTATCAGAGTGCTCTTCCCCACCCCTGGGGGGCCCGTTATGCCGATGGCGAAAGCCTTGCCGGTGTGTGGGTAGATCATGGAGATAGCCTTCTGCGCCTCGGGGAGGCGGTTTTCGACGATGGTTATGAGCCTGGCTATGGATCTCTTGTCGCCTTGTAAAACGCCCTTGGAAAGTTCCTCGACGCTTGCCAACTTGATTCCAGCTCGTCTAATGGCCCTTGCCTCTTTCTGCCATTTTTTGATGGATAAGTTTTACAATCTCATTTGTCGTGGTGCCCGGCCCCATGATCTCCGATATGCCGCCTTCCTTCAGGGCCTGTGTGTCTTCCTCAGGTATGATGCCCCCTGCCAGCACGATGACATCGGCCATGCACTCCTTCTTCATGAGCTCCGTCACCGCCGTGAGTAGGGTCATGTGGGCTCCTGAGAGGATGCTCAAAGCCACGACATCCACGTCTTCCTGTAGCGCCGCCGCGACTATCTGCTCGGGTGTCTGCCTGAGACCTGTGTATATGATCTCCATCCCGGCATCCCTGAGGGCCCTTGCCACGATCTTTGCCCCCCTGTCATGGCTGTCTAGGCCTGGTTTTGCCACCAAGACACGTATCTTCCTACTCGTTGACATTTTCACGGCCCCCTAGATCACTATCAGCTCCTGGTACTCTCCGAAAGTGTCAGTAAGAACCTTGCAGATCTCCCCTAAAGTGGCTTTGACCTTAACCGCATCGATGATCAGCGGCATGAGGTTGGCTCCCTTGTCAGCTTCACGACCTATCTTGTTCAATGCCTCATCGACCTTTATGTTATTTCGCTCTTTTTTCAGATTCTTCAGACGGGCCACTTGGAGCTCACCGGCTCTCGGATCGACCCTCAAGAGCTTCGGCCTCCACATTTCTTCGGTCCTATATTCGTTGACTCCTATTATGATTCGCTCACGGTTTTCTATCTCTTTCTGATATTTGTAGGACGAGTCTGCGATCTCCTTTTGGAAGTAGCCTCTCTCGATGGCCGAGATCACGCCACCCATGTCCTCGATCTTCTCAAGGTATCTCATTGCTCCCTCCTCCATCTGGTCTGTCATGGCCTCGACGCAATAGGACCCCCCAAGTGGATCTATGGTTTCTGTCACACCGCTCTCGTGGGCGATTATCTGCTGCGTCCTTAGGGCGATCTTCACAGCATCCTCAGACGGCAGGGCCAGGGCCTCGTCGTAGGAGTTCGTGTGTAGGGACTGTGCTCCGCCCAGCACGGCGGCCAGCGCCTGGAAGGCGACCCTCACGACGTTATTGAATGGCTGCTGAGCCGTGAGGGTACATCCGGAGGTCTGCACGTGCATCCTCATCCACATGGATCTCTTCTCCTTCGCTTCGAATCGGTCCCTCATTATCCTGGCCCAGATCCTCCTCGCCGCCCTGAACTTCGCCACCTCTTCTAGGAGGTTGTTGTGGGCGGCGAAGAAGAATGAGAGCCTAGAGCCGAAGGAGTCTACCTCCAGACCCCGCTCCAGCGCCGACTCGACGTAAGTTATGCCGTTGGCCAGCGTGAAGGCGAGCTCCTGCAGAGCGTTAGCACCCGCCTCTCTTATGTGGTATCCGCTTATGCTCACTGGGTTCCATCGCGGGATGTTCCTTACGCAGTACTCTATTATGTCGGTGACCAGCTTGACGGAGGGCTCCGGCGGGAATATGCATAGCTTCTGGGCGAAGAACTCCTTCAGCATGTCGTTCTGGGTCGTCCCCCTCAGCTCTCCTCTAGGGACCCCCTTCTCGTCGCCAAGGGCGGTGTACATGGCCAAGAGGATGGCGGCCGGACCATTGATCGTCATGGACGTGGAAACCTTGTCTAGGGGTATGCCATCAAAGAGGATCTCCATGTCCTCGATCGAGGAGACGGCTACCCCGCACACGCCCACCTCCCCCCTTGATAACGGATGGTCTGAGTCGTAGCCCAGAATGGTTGGATAGTCAAAAGCCACGCTAAGCCCGGTCTCCCCCTCATCCAAGAGGTACTTGAAACGCTTGTTCGTCTCCTCGGCCGTGCCGTAGCCTGAGAACTGCCTCATCGTCCACAGCCTCCCCCTGTACATCGTCGCGTGGAGCCCTCTGGTGAAGGGGAAGTCGCCTGGGAAACCTAGGTCTCTCAGATACTGGTCATAGGCCAAGTCCTTCGGGGTGTACAATCTTTTAATATCGAAGCCAGAAGTTGTTTGAAATTCGTCCTTCCTCTCCGGAAGCCTTCTTAGCCACTCCGAGACAACCTTTTCTTCCCATTCAGCCTTCTGTCGGATCAATTCTTTGAGTTTACTCTCTTCAAACGCCATTCCCATTCTCGATTCTAACTATCGTCAAATGTACACAAAAGATTAATCCTATACAGAGAAGCCAATCTAAAGCTCATTGAGTGGATATTAAATGGTTTTGTACACAAGTTCGGTTATGTCCAACACTTTTATCGATTCCTCACATCCAGCGGTCAATATAGCGTCCTCTACCGTTGATAGGCAGAAGGGGCAGGCCGTGGCAATAATATCAGCCCCCATCTCCATGGCATCCTTTACGCGCCTCTCGGCTAGCCTTTCGCCTGGGACATCTACCCACATCCTTCCGCCGCCACCCTCGCAGCAGAGGCTCCGCTCCCTAGACCTATCCATCTCGACAAAATTCGCCCCCGGCAGGCTCTCCAAGACCTTCCTAGGCTCCTCGTAGATTTTGTTCCTTCTCCCAAGGAAGCATGGGTCTTGGAAGGTAATTGTCTTCTCGATGGCTCTTTTGAGATTGAGTCTTCCTGAATCGATCAACTCGGCGACGAATTGAGTGTAATGCTGGACCTTGAAACCGACCTTCCCGTATTTATTCTTGAAGGCGTCGAAGCAGTGGGGGGAAGTCGTCACGATGTGTTCGACTCCATGATTTTCGAAGAGCTCGAGGTTGGCCTCCACGAGGAACTCAAACAGGCCCGTCTCGCCCATGTCGTGCACCGAGCTGCCGCAACAGGTCTCGTCGTTCCCGAGAGTCCCAAACTCGATCCCTGAGGAGTCGAAGATCTTGACCATGGCCCTCGCTGTCTCCTGGCACCGGGGGTCGTAGGAGGGCGAGCAGCCGACGAAATATAGGATGTCATCCTCCCTCGTGAACGATCTCACGCCTAGTCCCTCCGCCCACTCCGTCCTCTTGCTCCTGATCCTGCCCCATGGGTTGCCATGCTTGAAGACGCCCTCGAGGGCGTCCCTGATGGTTGGAGCGACACGTCCCTGCTCTATTACAATCCCGCGCATGCCAACGATGACATCGAAAGGTATCAGGCCCTTGGGGCAGCGCACCTCGCATGTGGAGCACGTCGTGCAGCTCCACAGCGTGTCGTCTGGCGGGATGTCAACCCTGTTGGAGAACTTGATCTCACGCATCATCCGTCTTATGTTGAGCTGCGACTTAACGGAGACCGGGCAGCTCCCGGTGCAGACGCCGCACTGTATGCACTCGAGCAGCTTGTAGTCGTCGATGAAGCTCTTGGCTTCGGCTTCCATCCCATCTAGTTCCATTAGACTTGAATTTAATGTTTCCCAGGTGACTTTCCAAAATTGATTGGCTTCCTCACAGCGCGAATGCTTTTATAATTAACGGTTTCGATGAGCATAAGAACAATTATGGCTGAGGACGCTGAACAGGCTAGGGTTGGAATCTTTCTCTGTGAGTGCGGTGGGAACATCGGAGACGTTGTCGATGTGGAGGCCGTGCGCAATTCCGTCAGGGAGTGGGACAACGTCGTCGTCTCCAGGAAAGACAGCTACCTCTGCTCAAAACCGGCTCAGGACACGATATACGATGACATCAGCAGACACGATCTGAATAGAATCATAGTCGCCTCATGTACGCCGAGGATGCATCTTCCCACTTTTCAGAGCGTGCTGGAGAGGGCAGGGTTGAACCCGTATCTCCTGGAGTTTGTAAACATCAGGGAGCACTGTTCGTGGGTTCATGGCCCCCATGCGTCTGAGGAGGCCACACGGAAGGCTGTGAGCCTCGTGAGGGGTGGCTACGAGAGGAGCTTCGAACTCGAGCCCCTTGAGGAGATAATCGAGGAGAGTTCTAGGGACGTGCTGGTTGTCGGTGGCGGGATAGCGGGCATCACCGCCTCCCTCGAGCTTGAGGAGCAGGGGTACAAAGTCCACCTCGTGGAGAGGCTGCCCAGCATCGGCGGGCACATGGCGAAGCTAACAAAGGTCTTCCCTACCCTCGACTGTGCCCAGTGCATCCTGACACCCAGAATCGCAGAGGTCGGGAGGCGCCCAAACATAGATCTCCTCTCATACTCAGAGATTCAGGCAGTACGGGGGCGCCCGGGCAATTATACTGTCGAGATCTTTAGGAAGCCAAGGGGCATTGACGTCGAGGAATGCAGGGGGTGCGGCGTCTGCGCCAGGGTCTGTCCTGTATCATGCCCGGACGAGTTCAACGAGGGCCGATCTCAGAGGAGCGTGGCCTACATACCCTTCCCCCAGGCCGTCCCTTTTGCTTATGTCATTGACTTCGAGCGCTGCACGAAATGCGGGAAGTGCGCAGACATTTGCCCGAGCAAGGCCATAAACCTGGATGACGTTGGCGAGATCATCGAGCTGAATATTGGGAGCATCATCGTGGCGACCGGGTACGAACAATTCAACGCGGAGGACCTCAAGGAGTACGGCTACGGGATCTACCCCGACGTCATCACGATGATGGAGCTTGAGAGATTGACTTCCCTGTTCGGACCTACGAAGGGAAGGGTGGTGAGGTTCAGCGACGAAGAGAACGTCGAGCGCGTCGCCATAGTCCTATGCGCTGGCTCTAGGGACAAGAACCAGTATACCCCCTACTGTAGCCGTATCTGCTGCATGTACTCCATCAAGCAGGCCATCCTCCTGAAGGAGATGCTCGGCATAGACGTGTGGGTCTACTATACCGACGTCAGGGCCACCGGCAGGGGCTACGAGGAGCTGTACTGGAGGGCACAGGAGGCGGGCATCGTCTTTGTGAGGGGGAAGGCGGCCGAGGTATGGGAGAACAGGGGCAGCAAGAAGCTCGTCGTCAGGGCGGAGGACACGCTGACGGGAGACGTGATGGAGGAGGAGTTCGACATGGTCGCCCTAGCCGTCTCGATGGTGTCCCCCGGAGGCCTCGACGGCCTGGCCCAGATGATGGCTCTGCCCCTCGGGGAGGATGGCTTTGTCCAGGAGAAGCACCCGAAGCTGGATCCAGTCAACACCCTCAAGACAGGCATTTTCGCGTGCGGTTGCTCTTTGGGACCGAAGGATGTGAGAGACACTGTGTCAGACTCCCTCGGCGCCGCCGCAAAGGCTGCCTCCTTTTTGAAGGAGGGCATAGTGACGGCTAACCCTGAGAAAGCTTTTGTGGATACTGAGTCTTGCGACGGATGCGGGGAGTGCATCCAGGTATGCCCCTCGAACGCCATAGCCATCACCAGCGAAAAAGTTAGCATCGACCCGCTCCTGTGCTCTGGGTGTGGCGGGTGTATACCGGAGTGCCCGGTGGAGGCGATAGACTTCAAGAACTCGACTAGGCTCCAGCTTGGGGCCTCGATCAGCGGCCTTCTCCGGGATAAAGAGGAGGACGAAGTCAGGTTAATAGCCTTCGTGGAGAAGAACATCGGATACACCGGTGTGGACTTCCTCGGGCTCGACAGGACATCGTATCCCGCGAACGTTAGGGTGATCCCTGTACAATCAACGGCCATGTTAAGCATGAAGCATATATTGCAGGCCTTCGCCCTCGGCGCGGCCGGTGTCCTTGTCATCGAGGGGCAGCATGACGTAGACGAGCGATTCACTAGGGAAAGGATGTCGGACTACAAGGACCAGCTGGACGACATCGACGTCGACAGCATGAGGCTGTACTACAACCTAGTCCAGCTGCCATCGTACAAGAACATCGCAGGGATATTCAAGCTATACACGTCGACGGTGGAAGACCTGGGGCCCCTTGAACCCGAGGAGATCGATGCCGTAAAGGAGAGCCTAAAAGCCTAGAGTAGATTTTTAATATATTCTGGATTCTCTCATTACTATTGTCTAAAATGGAAATAATCATTTGCGTCAAACAGACTCCTGACACTGCGGAAGCCGAACTTTCAATTGACGAGTCCGACAGACGAATAAAAATCGAAGGACTTGTTTTCGACATAAATGAGTGGGACGAGTATGCACTAGAAGAGGCACTCATCCTCAAGGAGAAACTTGGAGGCTCGGTGACGGCCCTAACGATGGGGCCTAACGGTGCCGATGCCGTGCTTAGAAGGTGCCTAGCGAAGGGAGCTGACAGGGCGATATGGTTGAAGGACGAGGCGTTCGAAGGTTCCGACGCATATGCCACAGCTAGAACCCTTCAAAGTGCGATAAAGGACTTGAGCTTCGACCTGATCCTGACCGGAGCGCAGTCCAGCGACTACGGGAACTCTGCGGTCGGCGTTTATCTTGCCGAGCTCCTTGGCATCCCACATGCATCCATGGTGAAGAAGGTAGATGCGCAAGGTGAGAGTTTGAGGGTCAACAGAGAGCTCGAGGGAGGCTTGGAGGAGGTCATCGAGCTTGGAACGCCAGCCCTGCTTACGATACAGACAGGCATCAACGAACCGAGGTACGTCTCGATAATGGGCATCAGGAGGGCGAGGAAGAAGGAGATGAGGGTTCTCGGGCTCGACGACCTGGATCTAGCAAGGGGGGATGTCGGCGAACAGGGGTCTTGGATGAGGGTCGAGAGGATGTTTAGGCCGCCAGTTGACAAGGAGACAGAGATCCTGAGTGGCAGCCCAGACGACATGGCCACGAAGCTTGTCGAGGTGCTTAGGGCGAAGGGTCTGGTTTAGATGAATGAGATACTCGTTCTTGCCGAGCACAGGATGGGAGCGCTGAGGGACATAACATTCGAGATGCTCTCCAAAGGCAGAGATCTGGCAGATAATTCGGGCGCAGAACTGGTAGCTGTACTCTTGGGGCAAGATGAAGATGGACTCACGGAGAAACTTGCAGAGAAAGCCGACAAGGTACTAGTTGTAGAAGATGTTGATTTGAAGGACTTCAACGCGGAAGCCTATCAGAAAGTGTTGAGAAATCTTATAGGCGAACACAGGCCTACGCTGACGATGATCGGAAATACCTCCTTCGGCATGGACCTCGCCCCAGCCCTCGCGGTAGAGCTCGGCATACCACTAGCGACGGACTGTATTGAATTGGAACTCGAGGAAGGGGGCGTCAAGGTTACACGGCAGATATATGGGGGGAAGATAAACACTGAAGTCATACTTCAAAAGTCTGATAGTTACCTCGTCACCATCCGTCCGGCAACATTCGAAGTGACAGATACAGCTCCTATCAAAGGTGAGATTATCAAACTAGACCCGCCGCCCGGGCTAAGTTATGAGTATAAGAAGTTCGTCGGGTATGTCGAACCACCGCCAGGGGAGGTAGACATTGCGGAGGCCGATATCCTTGTATCCGTAGGGAGGGGCATCCGGGACGAGAAGAACATGCCCATCATCAAGGAACTGGCGGCAGTCCTCAAGGGCGAGGTCGGGTGTTCACGGCCCATAGTGGACAAGGATTGGCTGCCAAAAGAGAGACAGGTCGGCTCTTCGGGGAAGACGGTAAAACCCAAGCTGTATGTCGCTGTTGGGATCAGCGGCTCATTCCAGCACGTTATGGGGATGAAAAGCTCAGGCCTCATCGTCGCGATAAACAAGGACTCGAAAGCGCCAATCTTCCGAATTGCTGACTATGGCGTTGTCGACGACCTGTTTAAGATAGTTCCAACCCTTACACAGAAGCTGCAGGAATTTAAACAGTTGACTAACTAGTTCGTACGGGGAAAAATTGCCCAGGGAGAAGAGAAATTGCCCACTGTAGAAGTTGATGATCACATAACCATGATCGAGCTCCAGCCTCACGGAATAAGGGGATTCCTTTCGACCTACCTCGTGAGTGGGGAAGAGATCGCCTTGATAGATCCAGGCCCCTCTTCTGGCATCAACATCCTCGTTGAAGAACTGGGAAAATTGGGAGTAGACACGGGAGACATTAGATACATCATGGCGACCCACATACACATCGACCACGCAGGGGGTGCCGGGAAGCTGCTCAAGAAGACGCCGAACGCCTCCATCATGGTACACAGCAGAGCGGCCCGCCACATGGTGGATCCGACGAGACTTTGGGAGGGGGCGTTGAACGCCCTCGGCGAGCTGGCGGCACTCTATGAAAGGGTCGAGGGAGCCCCAGAAGAGAGGGTGAAGGTTTTGACCGAGGGGATGACCTTGGACCTAGGAGAGGGTGTCAAACTCGAGGTATTGGAGACGCCTGGTCACGCGTCACACTGTGTGAGCTTCTATGACAAGAGAAGTCAGGGCATCTTTACTGGCGACGCCGCAGGGTTATATCTGAAACCTCCAAGCGCGGTGTTCCCAACGACCCCACCACCTTTCTTCCTCGACAGCGCCCTTGAATCAGTGGATAAGATGATCGCAAAACGCCCCGAGAAAATCTACTATGCGCATCTTGGCTACGCAGATAAGGGCCTTTCCAAGCTGGAGCGCTACAAGTTACAGCTGAATCTTTGGTTCAACATTGTCGCCGAAGCTGCTGGGAAAGGCGAAAGTACTCCAGAGATTTACAAAAAGTTGGTAGAGATGGATGAGATGGTGAAGATGGCAAGGGAAGACTTGGAAGGCAACCCAATGTTCAGAGAGAATCTACTGCTCAGCATAGAGGGCATGTTAGGCTATCTACATAGAATTTCCTAATGAGCGAAATGACAAGTGTTATTTTGTGAGATAATATATCATCTTTTAACATTGGGGGTGCATGAACGGTAAGACTGAGCCACCTGATCATACTTCTTAGTGCTTCTGTAAATATATTTAGTGAGAGGTGGATAGAAAGCCTCATCGGGGAATTACCCCTTAATAGATAGGTGGGACTTAAGCATGGCTAAGCCCAGAGGCCGAAGACACAGTTGGGAGAGGGAGGGCGACTGGGCAACATGCACAAACTGCGGGTTGAAGGTCGAGGCACGGCTCATCAAGAGGGGGGGTCTACCCCCCTGTGACGAGGTCATTGAGTCCAAACCTCAAGAGATCACCACTCCGGGAAAGCCAAAGTCCTTTTTCCAAGACTACATCGATAGTTACCATAAGGGGTGCGAACGTTTCGGAGTGTGGTGGAAACTGTTCACGTTTTCTATGCTCGCCTTCGCTGCAGTATTCATAGCGGTGGCATTAATCTTAGCCCTATTGTTCTTGTAATAGTTCTCTCGTCTTAAGCGCTCAGACAACTTGAAACGGATGAATTATACTCACTCTAATGCCTTCCAGAGCCTGTCGCCAACGTAATGAAGGTTCTTCACCGCCTTTCCCTTCTTGGTGCCCCTCATCCCCTCCGAGGTCGTGAGCGATTGACCTACGGCGAGTGCCTTCCCGTGCCTGATGTCCCTTACCACGACAAGTGACCCCTCATCGAATTCGCCCTTCACCTCTACTATGCCCGGAGCCATCACGTCGGCCCCGTTACAGACATAGGGTACGGCGCCCATGTCTACAACTACAGAAGGCAGCTCCTCGACGATAGTGTTTGTTAAAGTTGGAAAGAGGACATCCCCCTTCCTAACGAGGCGTATCACACCATTGACGAGATAAACGATTGTCCCGTCTTCGGTCTCCGCCTGAATGAGCGTCTTTGACTCAAGGCCCCCCAATATGGCCTCGGCCTCCTCTTTCAGCCTGATCGCATCTTTCCGGCGCATCACTCGCCTCCTTCGTAGTTTTGGACCAGAATTTTCGCTCAAAGTTGGTCACCGATTAATAAAGCTAATAAGCAAATGGGAGCACTAAACCAGTGAACACCCCCAGACATGGCGATCGGGGGTCGTATTTGGATGGGACACCGTTGAGGGGCGTAATCGACAAGATAATTGGCAAGCCTGAGACCAACGCTGAACCCGTTGGAGAGATGTACATCAAAGCGATACCGCTCAGGGCGTATGAGGATGTCGACATTATTAAGTCTGAGGTGAGGGCCGGCAACATCGTTATAACAAACGTCTCACCGCTTGCGAAGCACAGTATCGAGGACGTCAAACGAGCTATAAATGAGCTCAACGAGTATGCGGTCCTAATAAGCGGAGACATCGCCCGTCTTGGAGAAGAGAGGGTCATCCTCACGCCCAAGACGGTCAAGATATGGCGCGCCTGACTCGAACTACTTCATTTTTATGCCAAAAGGAACGTCTCAAGCAAATTGGGGGCAAATCCCCTGACTCCTCGGAACCTCGAGACCGTCCTGGCCATGTCATCGCACTTGGACTCCTCGCCGTGGACGAGGAATACCCTCCGGGGAGTCGGCCTGAGCTTCCTCACGTAGTTCAAGAGTTGGCGCCTGTCGGAGTGGCCTGAGAACCCCTCTATCGTGTGGATGCCTAGTCGGACGTTGGTTACCTCCATCTTCCCGTCCCTATTGAAGGTCTGCACAGACCTCATCCCGGCCTGCAGCCTCTGCCCCAGAGTTCCCGTTACCTGGTAGCTGACGAAGATCAACCCGTTCTCCTCCCAGGGCGCTAGGCGTTTGAAGTATTCTATTACTGGCCCCCCCTCCATCATGCCAGCCGTCGCCATGATGATGCAGGGCCCCCCCTCTGCTATCTCGTCCCTGCTGTCGTACTGCTTGACCACCGTGAAGTAATCGGACTCGAAGGGGTTCCTCCCCTCCCTCAGTATCTGATCCCTGAGCTCCGACGAGAGGTAGCTAGGATATGCGGTATGGATCCCAGTGGCCTCGGAGATCATCCCCTCGATGTAGACAGGGACCTCTGTGAGCTCCCCCTCCTCCATGTACTTATTTATGACCATCAGGATCTCCTGGGCCCTACCAACGGCTGGGACCGGTATGATGACCTTACCCTGTTTCAGAATGTGGTTCGCCATCTTGACGAACTCGGCGTCCGTCTCCATCCGGGGAGGCGATACATTGTTCTGCCCTCCGTACGTGCTCTCCATGATGAGGGTCTCGACCCTGGGGAACTGGGAGACGGCGGGCGCGAGGAGCTGCGTGTGGCCATACTTGAAGTCGCCAGTGTAAACGATGTTGTGCAGCCCCCTCCCGACATGGAGGTGCGCGATGGACGATCCTAAGATGTGGCCGGCGTTGTGGAGCGTCAAACGTACATCGGGAGAGACGTCGGTGACCTCGCCCCACGCGAGCGGGATTGTGTGGATTATGACTTCCCTTATGTCGTCACCCCCGTAGGGTGAGACCCGCCCCTCCTTCGTCATGACGTCGAGGTAGTCTCCCTGAAGGAGGGTCATCAGGCTACCCGTGGGCTCCGAGCAGTAGACTGGGCCGTCGTAGCCGTACTTAAACAAGTACGGTACGAAGCCGCAGTGGTCGAGGTGGGCGTGGGTGACCACCACTGCGTCGAGTCTGCTGATGTCGAACTCCTCAACGTCGAGCCTGGGGAACGCCTCTATGGGTCTGCTCGTTCCGGGGTTGATCCCGCAATCTAGAAGCACGCTGCTCTCCCGGGTCCTTATGAGGATAGCCGAGCGACCGACTTGCCTGCTGCTACCAAGGTATGTGACGCGTACGTCGCCCGTTGCGTTATGCATGGGTCTGAAGATGGACTCGCCAGCTTCCCTGAGGAACTTCTCCCTCTCCTTGCTCTTGGAGTAGATGTATCCCCGAATCTGCTTTATCGTCAGGCTTGGAATGGGAGGCGACCTGACGACATTGGGGTTCCAATGAGTGGCCTTTATGATCTCAAGGAGGTTGGATCCGCCTTTGCCGATGGCGACGCCGGGCTTCTCCACCTCTAGGACCACCTCCCCTAGGGTGGGATCGAAGTAGCTCTGGACCAGGCCGGCCTCGTCGGTGACTATCTTCTTTATGGCCCTCTCGGCCTCCAGCTCGGAGACCCTGACAGAGGGATCCGAGCGTATCACTATACGCTTCTTTATCAGGCCGGCGATCTCCGCCACTATGTGGCTGTTCTCATGAAGTGTCTCGGGCTGCTGAGTGTAAATGGCAAGGCGGGGGCCCTCGAACTCTATCCTAGTTATGCCTACTTCCGGGGGTATCTTCTCCAGTATGGTGTTCCTTATCTCCACGTACGAGAGAGCCTGAGGCTTATGCATCGGGATCTAACTCATGAACCTAGTAGAGCTCGCTTCTCCTCTTGAGAGAGCTCCCTGTAACCCTCCGAGGTTATGACGGCGACGTCGAAGCTGTCGCCGCTGGCCGTGTCCCTCTTCATGGCCGAGTCGAGGGCTTTAACGATGATTGGCGTCATCTCGAGTACCGCGCTGTCTTCCTTGAAGCGGTCCTCCAGGACTCCGTAGGCGAAGGGCGATCCCGAGCCCGTGGAGACCATCTTCTCCTCCGTGAGGCTCCCGAAGGGGTCGAGGTTGAAGACGTGGGGGCCCGTCTCGTCGAAGCCCCCGATGAGGGCCTGTAAGGGCAGGGGCATCCCCACCTCCCTGTTCGAGAACAGGACGTTGGAGACCAGCCTCGCGGCGGCGGATACGGGCATCGGCCGACCTTTCTGCAGATCGAATAGCTGGGCGTTCACCTTCAAGATGTCGACCACCCGTTGGGCGACAGCGACGCCGCCGGCTATGGTCATGGCGAGACGATTCGTGATCTTGTACACCTTCTTCGCATGCTTACTCGCCACGTAGTTGCCCATGGTGGCCCTCGTGTCGGTTGCGAGGATTACGCCGTCGCTACAGACGGCTGCAACCGTGGTGGTCCCTCGGTATTCGCCTAGGCTGTTCTCCATCTTCAACGCCTCGATCAATATTATGTGATAGTAATCCTAAGAAGGAAGACCAAGTAACATAAAAATGTGTTCTTTAAAAACTTTCCTAAAGGGAATAATTAACCATTTATTATGTAAAAAATTAATTAGAGCTGGGATATCGAAAAAACCTTATTTCAACATAGAGTAAGCTAATAAAGCTGGTGCAGGGTTGAACGAGGTACACAGGATAGATCTACCGCGAATCGTGCTCGTCGGAAGAGGAGTCCTAGAGTTAATCGGCGAGGTCTGTGAAGAGCTTGGGCTGCGACACCCGCTCATTGTCACAGGGAAGAAGACGTACAGCATTGCTGGCTCGAGAGCCAAGGACATAATTGACGAGTGCGGCCATCAAGTGGATGTCGCTTTTGTGAGCAACGCAGATCTGGACACCGTCGAAAACGTCAGGAAGGACGTGACGGCTCTGGGCTCCGACGTCGTGATCGGCGTCGGCGGCGGGAGAACCATCGACATCGCAAAGCTTGCCGCGAGTAAGAGCGACACCTTTTTCATAAGCGCCCCCACCACTGCTTCGCACGACGGCATAGCGAGCTGCCTCGCATCGATCAAAGGCCTCGGGAAGCCATACTCGATGAAGGCGAACGCACCGATCGCGGTTCTAGCAGACTCCCGGATAATAGCGGAATCCCCTTACCGGTTCACGGCCAGCGGGTGCGGCGACATCGTATCGAAGGCGGTCTCTGTCAGGGACTGGAGGCTCGCCCACGAGGTCAATGATGAATATTACGGAGAGTACGCCGGGAGCCTGGCACTCATGAGTTCCAACCTGATCATGAGGAACGCCCACCTGATACGGGAACGCCAAGAGGACGGATACAGGACGTTGCTGGAGGCCCTCGTGAGCTGCGGCGTGGCGATGAGCATCGCCGGCAGCAGCAGGCCTTGTAGCGGATCAGCGCACCTCTTCAGCCACACCTTGGACATGATCGCCCCCGAGCCCGCCCTCCATGGCGAGCAGTGCGGTGTCGGCACCATCATGATGGCCAGGCTACACGGTCTGGACTGGAGCTCCATCAGGGAGACCCTTGGAGTCATAGGCGCACCCACGACGGCTCAGGATCTGCGAATAAGTCAGGAGATAGTGGTCGACGCTCTTGTGAAGGCGAGAACGATAAGGCCGGAACGCTACACCATACTCAACGATGTGAATCTGACCGAGAAATCGGCGAGATCGCTCGCAAAAGAGTGTATGGTCATATGATCTTCTTATTAATTTTCCTTATTTGCACAGACTAATGTTTATAAAAGGCTGATCCCAAATCTCTCAAAGGCTATGTGGGTGAACCCCCTTGAGCGCCATGCAACTTAAAGTAGCTGAGGCGAAGCAGCAGAGGGACGTGGGCAGGAGCATCGCCAGGATAGACTCCGAGACCATGAAGGCCCTCGGCGTCACGGTGGGTGACGTCATAGAGATCTCGGGCAAGAAGGTCACCGCCGCAAAAGCTTGGCCAGCTTATCCCGAAGATCAAGGGCTCGGCCTCATAAGGGTAGACGGTTTCATACGGAAGAACTCTGGCGTCTCAATAAACGAGTTCGTAAACGTGAAAAGGGCGGAGGCGGAGTACGCGTCCTCGATAAAGCTTGCCCCAGTGGACATCCGCATCAGCGTAGACAATGACTTCATCCGCTTCGTCAAGGACAGGCTGATCGATAGGCCAGCGACGAGGGGCGACACGCTTCTGATAATGATGCTTGGGCACTCGGTCCCGTTCCTAGTCGTGAATACGAGGCCAAACGGCATCGTGAAGATATCGCCGACGACGGACATCAGCATAATGAGCGAGCCTGTACCAGAGCTCGAGATACCGAGCAGGACGACCTACGAGGACATCGGCGGACTCGATGAGGAGATAAGGAGGATCAGGGAGATGGTCGAGCTGCCGCTGAGGCACCCCGAGATATTCCAGCGCCTGGGTATCGACCCTCCGAAGGGTGTTCTGCTGCACGGCCCGCCTGGCTGCGGGAAGACCCTCCTGGCTAGGGCTGTGGCCAACGAGTCTGAGGCCAACTTCTATGCTATAAATGGCCCGGAGATCATGAGCAAGTTCTATGGCGAGTCCGAGGCCAGGATGAGGAAGATGTTCGAGGACGCCGAGAAGAACGCGCCGAGCATACTCTTCATCGACGAGATCGACGCCATAGCGCCGAAGAGGAGCGAGGTCACCGGCGAGGTGGAGCGACGTGTGGTTGCCCAACTGCTGGCCTCTATGGACGGGCTCAAGGGCAGGGGGAACGTTATAGTAATAGGCGCGACAAACCGGCCCGAGGGCCTCGATCCAGCGCTAAGGAGGCCCGGCAGGTTCGATAGGGAGATCGAGATCGGCATACCTGACAGGGAAGGCCGCTACGAGATCCTCCAGATCCACACGAGGGGGATGCCGTTGTCGGGAGAAGTCGACCTGAAGAAAATATCTGAGATCACGCACGGCTACACGGGCGCCGACCTCGAGGCCCTGAGCAGGGAAGCCGCCATGAAGGCTTTGAGGCGGTACCTGCCGAGGATCGACCTTGAGGAGAAGCGGATACCCCACGAGGTACTCGACAAGATGGTCGTGACAGACGACGACATCCTCGGTGCCTTCAGGGAGGTGACGCCGACGGCGATGCGCGAGGTCTTCATCGAGACCCCCAACGTCCAATGGTCTGATGTCGGTGGCCTCGAGGAGGTCAAGCAGAACCTTATTGAGGCTGTCGAGTGGCCCCTAAAGAACCCCGAGAGGTTCAAGCGCCTCGGCATCACGCCACCAAAGGGGATACTGCTTCATGGGCCGCCTGGGTGTGGGAAGACGCTTTTGGCGAGGGCGGTGGCCACAGAGTCTGAGGCCAACTTCATCACGATAAGGGGCCCTGAGATATTCAGCAAGTGGGTCGGGGAGTCGGAGAAGGCTATCAGGGAGACCTTCAGGAAGGCCCGAATGGCGGCGCCCGCCATCATCTTCTTCGACGAGTTCGACTCACTAGTCCCCATGAGGGGGGCCAGCACGGACTCTCATGTCACGGAGCGGGTCATAAGCCAGCTGCTCACCGAGATCGACGGCCTCCTCACGCTACAGAACGTACTCGTCATAGCTGCAACGAACCGGCCCGACATTATAGACCCGGCGGTCCTCAGGCCCGGGAGGTTCGACAGACGCGTGTACGTCCCGCCACCGGACGAGGAGGCCCGACTGAAGATTCTGGAGATAAAGACGAGTGAAATGCCTCTGGACAAAGATGTCGATCTGAGTGACTTGGCCCGCAAGATGACGGGTTACTCTGGCGCAGATATAGACTCGGTCTGCAGGGAGGCCGCCCTGAACGCCCTCCGCAGGGACACGGAGGTGGAGAAGGTTACTCTGAAGGACTTCGAGGAGGCCATGGCCCAGACCACTCCCTCGATCACTCCTGAGATGGAGAGGTGGTACCTAGATACGTCTAGGAGGTTCAAGGAGCGTGAGAAGCCGCCTATGGCCATCGCATAGGTGAGGATGTTGAATGAGAGGCTAGTGACCACTACCATCATCGACACCCTCAGGAGAGACGGCGCCCTCAAGGTGGATGACCTCTTCAAGCAGGTCCAGAAGCTCCACAGCGGCGTCGAGAAGAGGTTCTTTGATGAGAACCTCATGGTGTTGGAGCTCCAGGGCCTCATCAGGGTCCTGAGCATGACCCGCGACCAGCGCAGGGTCGAGTTGGCGAAGGGCTGAGATTTGGGGGTCCAGCTAGGGGGTCTCGTGGAGGCGAGGAAGGTCGCCATCGAGGACCTCGCTGGACGCAGCGTAGCCTTCGATGGGCACAACATCCTCTATCAGTTCCTCGCCATAATCAGGGGTCGAGACGGGAGGCCCTTGAGGGATCGGGAGGGAAGGGTGACCAGCCACCTCAGCGGCCTGATATACAGGAACTCTAATCTCATGGAGGCTGGGATACGCGTCGCCTATGTCTTCGACGGAAAGCCACATCAGTTCAAGAGGAAGGTCGTGAAGGATCGGGGCAGGGCGAGGAGGGAGGCCAGGGTTAAGTACGAGGCCGCGCTGAGGGAGGGAAGGCCCGAGGAGGCGAGGCTATACGCCCAGCGGGCCGCCTCGGTGGGCACCGACATCATTTCGGACGCCAAGAGGCTCCTCACCCTCATGGGGGTGCCATGGGTCCAGGCGCCTAGCGAGGGGGAGGCCCAGTCGTCCTATATGGCGATGAAGGAGGACGTCTGGGCTTCTGCGAGCCAGGACTTCGATTCCCTCCTCTACGGCTCCCCGCGCCTCCTGCGGAACCTATCCATAACCGGGAGGAGGAAGCTCCCTAGGAAGAACGTCTACATCAGGATAGAGCCCGAGCTGATCGAGCTGGCCGGTTTCCTGAAGGAGCTGGACCTGAGCAGGGACCAGCTCATCGACGTCGGCATCCTCGTCGGGACCGACTACAATCCCGACGGGATCAAGGGCATCGGGCCCAAGACCGCCCTCAAGCTCCTTCGGAACCATGGGAGCCTCGAGGAGGCCCTCCCCCACATCAAGAACGCCGAGTTCCCCCACCCGGTCGGCGAGATCAGGCAGCTCTTCGTCGAGCCGAGGACCACCGACGAATACTCCCTCGAGTGGCGGCCCCCAGACGTTGATGGGACCGTGAAATTCCTCTGTGGAGAGCGCGACTTCGACAGAGGCAGGGTGCTGAAGGCCGTGGAGAAGATCCAGAAGGGATTCTCGACGAGCCGAGAGCGGACAACGCTCGACAGGTGGTTCAGGCCCTGAGTTCGTCACAATAATCGCATGCGTTGATTTTTACCCGTTATAGATTGATGCTCCAAAGAGGCTCGTGTCTCTCTTAAAGCTATTTAATGAAGCCGCCGTGGGTATGTAGGATAATCTTTGGGAGAAGGGAAGCTAGGGGCCCTCAAGCTCTTGGTGGTCGTCCAGCTGACCCAGAACTTCAGGGGCGGGATCATCTCGCCGATCCTCGCACTGTTTATCCGCAGGCAGGGGCTCTCGGTGGCCCAGATCGGCCTCCTCGGTACCACGGGCATGCTTGGCTGGCTCGTCTTCGAGCCCATCTCAGGCGTGGTCGCCGACAGGGTCAGGAAGAAGTACATGATCCTGTTCGCGATCGCGGCATCCACCTTCATCTACGCCTCGTACCCTTATTCCAGCAGCATCCTGCACTTCGCTCTCCTGGCGTTCTCCATGTCCTCCGTGATGTCGTTCTACGCCGTGTCGGTCAAGGCGTTGACGGCAGAGCTCCTCCCCGTCTCTGAGAGGGGGAAGACGTACGGTCGTTACCTCTCCGTCATATCCCTTGGTGGTATCATCGCCCCCTTCTTGGGGGGGTACATATCGGAGACTGTCAGCTACACCGTACCCTTCTTCATCTCAGCCGGAATCGGAGTCGCAGGCATTTTTGCGGTTCTCATGATGAGGTACGAACGGAGATCGATCGAGGAGGATGTAACCGTCGACGATGATCCGGAGAGGGGGAGGCTCTGGACGAGGCCATTTGTCAGCATCCTGGCGGTGAGAACCCTCTTCATGTTCAACCTCCTCTTCAGGCATCACTTCCTCCCCATCTACCTCCACGAGAGCCCAAGGTTCGGGGCTTCGGAGGCGGAGATTGGGGCCTTCATGACCATAGTGCGCGTCACCTCGGCCCTCTCTCAAGCGTTCCTGGGGGATCTGACGGACAGGGTAGGGTGCAAGGCGGTTGTGGGTTCTAGCGTGGGCCTGATCGGCCTGAGCTACTTGGGCATGGTTTACTTGAGCGGTATCCTACCTCTGTATCTACTGGGTGCCATCCAGGGGGTGATAATCCCCGCCGCCAACATGGGCATGATGATCCACCTCATGGAGATTATGCCGGAGGGGAGGACGGGGATGGTGATGGGCGTCTACTCCGAGGCGGAGAACGTCGGGGGGATGGTAGCCTCTCCCTCGCTGGGCCTGATCTACGAGGTGTACGGGCCGACTGCGTCGCTGCTCTCCGTCTCCGGGATACTGATCTCCACAGCGATCCTGGCTGCCATTGTGATAGGAGAGGATAGCAAAGATCGAAAATCTAAGCATCAAACGATGTCTGACGAGAGCACTCACGAAAATTAGGGAATCGGTACTTTTTTCATGTTACAGGGTCTCTGCTCCTTATTCACAGGTGCAAATTCGTGAAGTAATAATGTACATGATTAATACGTCTTTGAGCTATTTTTATTGACGGGAGCAGGTAATGGAGATGGCTCATCGCCTCGAAAAAGGAAGGTTGAGAGTTTGCTGTCTGATCGCTAGTTTGGTAACCATCTCGGGGCTGTTCCAGCCATGGCTCTGGAGGGGCTACGACTCCTACTCTGAGTTCAACCCAAGGACGAGGAAGCCGGAGACTCACTATCACGTTGTCACGACGGTTTCGCCCCTTCACACATCGATATTTAGAGACGGGAAACTGGTGATGGCGAAGTGGTTCATGGATCTCGAGACGTCATTTGCAGGGGCTGTGCTTGTTTCAGCGGCTCTCCTCTCGATCTTCAGGTACGATAGGAGCTGGTTTAAAATTTTGCTGTCTCTGACCTGTTTTATTGCGTGTGTCTTCGCGCGCGCGCGCGAACCAGGTGCTCCCTGAGGAATGCGGGGTGTACAAAGGAGGAGCCCGTCCTTGAGGAGGTGGGAGAGGGGCACTATGTGGCTTGCCCCCACTTCAGAGAGTACGTCATGGGAGTGCGGTGAAATTAAAGAACGAAGAGGAGGCCGGGCTCACCTTAAAGGACATAATTGCGTTCATCATCGCACTGCTCAGCACGCAGCTCCTCCCGCTGATACTCATCATCGTTATCGTGATCTTCTTCACAGTCATCATATTCCAATTGACTTAGCGTGGAGTGCGTAAGCGCGACATTTTCATCGCAATAAAGTCGATCTGGAAAGAAGTCATGCACCTACAATTGTAGGGCCATCACGTAGTCGTCCCCGTAATCCCCTGTGACGTAGTTGTAGTGGTCCCTCTCCAGCCTACCCTCGACCTTGAAGCCGCACTTCTCGTAGACTCTGATGGCCCGGTGTTTCTCCGTCACCACCGTCAGGGAGATCTTCTTCAGGCGCTTCGATCGAGCTATCTCGATCATGTGCCTCGTCATGGCGGTGCCCAGGCCGAGGTTCTGGTAGTCGTCGTGCACCGTTATTCCGAACTCCGCCTTGTGCCTGAAGGCCTCGATCGGGAAGAAGGAAAGCGTCGCGCCTGCAACCATCCTCTCCGTTTTCTCGCCCTCCTTGATTAAGGCGAGAATTGGCAGCACCCTGTCGTAGTCCAGGTTCTCTATCCAAGACTCCACCCTTTCCCTGGTGAAGGGTATGGGGAGGTACCTCAGGCTCTCCTCGCTCAGGGTGGAGTACATCTCCCAGATCATCTCGAGGTCGGAAGCTGTCTCGGGCCTGAGGAGGACCTCCCTCCCGCCCCTCAGCTCTACCAATTTGGTCCAGCCCTCGGGGAGGCTACCGGTAGTATTCAATTCGATGGGTTAGATGAATGGAGGCGCTTAAAAAACAGTGTAAAAGAAAGTATGAAAAAAGATTATGGGCTTGGGCGCTAGGGCCCTTTGTTCTTCGACTTTCCCTTGTTCCCCTTCTGTGATTTATTATTCCATTTTAAATTGTTATTATTGCCTTGGCCTTTTCCACTGTTTTTATTGTCGTTCTCTGGAGTCTCGAAGGGCCTGAAGCGTCCCTTGCCGGGGTTTATCACCCTTATGGTGTCTTCGCCCTCGAAGGAGGTTTCGTCCGTGTATGCTCCCGTTAGCTTTACCTCCACCGATTCGCCCGGTCCGACGATCCTCTGGAGGTCCTCCCTGCTGAACTTGACCATGAGGACGCCGTCATGGACCCTGCCCCAGGAGGCGTTGACGACCTCGTCCCCGACACGTAGCTTCAATGTGTCGATGTCGATCTCCTCTGCTGTGCGGCCCGAGGGTGGCGTTATGTAAACGGTGACCCACCGACCCATGCTCCTGAGGTTCAGCGTGTTCGGTTTGATGTCGACGCTCAGGGCGGAGACGACGACGCTGAACGTGATGGACGAGTTCTCGCCCACGACGCCGAGCTCATTCTCGGCCCACGCGTAGAACGTGTAGTCGCCGACGGGGAGGTAGTGCATCACGGTCGGCTGGGTGTAGGTCCGGTTCTCGGAGTAGTGCCATCCCCCACCGTCCTTCTTTACGTTGAACCAGATGCTGCTCACGCCGAACAGGTCGTGGGCGGATACCTTCACTGGGATGTTTATGTGCTCGTATGCTTTGGACTCGGGCCTTATCACCTCGATCTCTGGGGGCCGAAGCTCGGAGATCAGGAGCTCCTCATTCAGCATGACCTGGTCGATGTATGCCTCGGATGGGCCTAGCCAGTTGTCGACCTCGATCTGGATCTCGAGCACCACCGTTGTCTCGTTAACTGGTGCGAGGGCCGTCCCCCCGATGACCTCCACGTCGCCGTCCTTGAAGTCCTCCAGCTTCCCGAAGTAGCCTCCTGGGTCATCTGGGTATGGGCCGGATAGACCCGAGGAAAGCCAGAAGACCGTGTCATCGGATACGTTCACTGTCAGCAGCTCCGCGGTGTCATTCTGGAAGGTTCGGACCCACGTGTCGTACTTTGGGTTGTAATACGCCGCCCCTTGACCTTCAACGTAGTGACCGTAAGGGACTCTTGGTGAAACATAGGCGTACCCTGGGCCCACGTACGGCTGATACGCGAACTCGGCTACCAACGCATCGTCGGATACGCCGTCATCGTCCAGATCGAGAAGTAGGTCGACGTGCGGCGGGTAGCCTGAGACGGTTCTGACCCACCACTCGATCGACTCGATGTCTTCTAGAGTTGTGCCGCTGGCGAGCTTCAGGACTATCCGCCCCTCGTTGACCTCATCGCTCTTCGTCGCTTTGCCGGGCGCCTTCAGGTGAACAGACCAGTCGCCTTCGTGAGCGTAGTCATCAGACCACTCTGAGACGCCATCGCGCAAATGAGTGAGTGCCGCCAGGCTGACCAGATCGTCTGCTCCAGGGTCTGCCAACGCCGCGAGTGTGAAGCCGGAGAGCGGGATCAGCAGAGCCAGTAAGACCGCCAAAACCTTTGTTGAAATACCTTTCCTCGACATTTGTTACCGAGTTGATCTGGAGCGCCTCGGTATTTCAGGAATCCTATGGAACGATCTGAAACACGTGTTCCAAGTATGGAGTGATATAACGTGCGCTTCTTCCATACAGAGAAGCCTAATTCGTCGCCCGAGCTTGGTTGAACCATTGTAAAAGATGGGGTTAAGCGAGAAGCAGGCCAATTTGTTCAGGAGCGAGTTTGAGTTTAGAGCACGCGCCAGTAAAAACCGTTTTTTCTGCTAAAAAATGAAAGGTGGAAATCGATCTACCTGTGGCTCTCAGCATGTCAGGTGTAGTGCTGCGACGACCTTCTTTCCCTCCCCAGCCAGGCGGTTGAACTCGTCCTTGGCAATGTCAGTCTTTTCAGCTATCAAAACGATGTTTCTCTCCTCCAACAGCCTTCTGACCTGGTCTGTGATCTTCATTCGTTCCAGGGTTCCCTGACCCACCACGAGGATGTCAGGCTGGAAGTCTATCACATCATCGATATCTTTCTCTTTTAGCCTGTGGCCCTCCTCCCTCCACCAATTCTCTTTGACATGGTCAGGGAAGATGACGATATCCCTGTAGTAGTCTTTTCCATCTACGGTGATCTTCCCGAACCTGTAGGACTCTATCATCGTTCTGACATCGTTCCGGGTCGGGAAAAGGCTTGCGGGCGCCTATATCAGCAGGCTCAGTTCATCAAAGAGCAGTATCCCTAGCGTGTGGATCATTAGGATGGAGAGTCCCTCGTCGAGCGTGAGCCTGTTGTCGTCTATGATGGACTTCTTCACGATCCAGAGGGTGACGGCGATGGCGAGGAACTGGTACAGGACGTAACCGTCGAGGTGGACGGGGACAATGATCGCTAGTATCGGGAATATCAACATGATGCTCTGGACTATTCCGGAGAGCAGATTCGAGACACCCATCTCCACCTGGCCCCTGCTGGCACCGATGAGCGCAAGGCCGTGCTCCGGTATGCTGCCGGCTAGGCCTATCAGTGTCGCCGCTATCACGACGTGCACGTCGAGCCTATGGACCAGATACTCAGACGATCCCGATATAAGTTCTGCGCTGATGAAGATCCCGACGAGGCCGATCAGGATGGGGTAGAGCCACTTGGATCTCTTGGACTCAGTCTTTTCTGTTTCATTGTCCCTTTGGCCCCTGGATATGAAGTAGAGGTATCCGAAGTAGGATGCCAGAAGGAATATCGGGACCTCTTTTGGGAGGTTTGCGCTACGACTGGGGTTGAAGACGTTGAGGATTATACCGGCGCCGAAGACGATCATGCAGAGGGCTATGGCTATCCTCATTATCTCTATGTCGTGCTCCATCGCCTCCTTCGGCAGCTCTATCACCCCTCCCCTGTAGGTTAACATAAGGACGAGGATGCCGAGGAGGAGCCCGTTGAAGGCCGAGGCCAGCATCACGGTGAGGATCGCTACCTCCCTCAGGTGAGGGGAGAGGATCATGAACATCGTCATCACCCCCTCAGGGAGGTTGGAGGCGAGGCTGGAGATGATCCCCGTCACGTGGCCCGATAGCCCCGTGTGCACGCTGAACTCCTTCAGACCCTCCACCATCGGCTCTCCGACGAGGACCACTATCGCCAATCCCATGATCATTGAGAGAACGGAGAAGGGCACGCCCTCGGGCCCGAGGAAGACGAGCACGACTCCTATGAGCAGTATGAAGCCGACAAAGGCGGGGTTCTTCATAGGATGATCTCCCCTATATACAGTTGAATGGAGACATATGCCCATAGCATACTTATCTATCTATCCAGAGCGCCTCCTAAAATTGGGTAGATATTGATCTTATAGCTTGCTTTTTTGTGGGTTTGAACGGATTCTGCTGTCTTATTCGCCCTCTTAATCGTCCATTATTAAAAGTAGATGGACTTGAACTCTCGCTTTCGATAACTGAGTTGAAAGGGTTAAGTTAATTTGATTTATAGAGGCCACCCACTAGATAGCAGATGTGCATGTAGTGAGTTTAGAAGCTGAAGCCATGGGCGTGGAAGATCTTAGAGACGGTGGCTCCCTCTAAGATCGGCACGAGCTCCCACTTCTCCTCTGGGAAAAAGTGCATCACTAGGTGTATGAGTTGCTCCTCGTTCTCGGATTCTACGATCCTGAAGCCTTTGCAGCGCCCAGTCATGTATGAGTGGTGGAGCCGGGGGTACTTCTCCGGGTACTTCCTCATCTTCTCGTCGAGCTCCTTGTTTTTCTCGCTTACCTTCTCTGCGTCCTCTGGGTTGAATTCGTAGAACCAGATGAACCTCACGTCTCCACCTTCTGTACTTTATTTTGGTTTGGACATCGCCTATCTTTATCTTTTGCTTGTAGTAAGCATACACAAACACAATTGTGGAGATGTTGTACCTGAAAACCTTATGACCACCCACTGAAGCGACAGAAACCCGCTAAAAGTGGCTACAATTGCACTTTGGTGGGCCGGGCCGGGATCGAACCGGCGACCGCCGCCACGTCAAGGCGGTGTCATACCACTAGACCACCGGCCCCGGACACGGGAAAATACCGCGGCCAGACCGTATATGTCTATCGCTCCGCGTACTCCACCAGCCCCATCCTCCTCAGCCAGT
>JABAOH010003421.1_pt1 | contig 29861 bp, 27 predicted proteins | sample 7062181 | NCBI WGS metagenome assembly JABAOH01 (sample SAMN14538630, study PRJNA623070) | marine sediment metagenome | biome: marine biome [ENVO:00000428]; feature: marine pelagic biome [ENVO:01000023]; material: deep marine sediment [ENVO:00002113]; isolation source: pool of 5 deep marine...
GAGACTTCACGGGGAAGTACACCGTCTTTAAGCGGTATGGGATTGACATTGCTAGGGAGCCCATATTGATCTATCCGACCCTTCACTATCAGAATGGTGGGTTGCACTATAACGAGGAGTGCGAGAGCTCTATCCCGGGATTGTACGTCGCCGGGGAGGTTGCGGGCGGTGTTCACGGTGAAAATCGCCTCGGGGGTAATTCCCTCATGGATGTGCTCGTTTTCGGAAGGATAGCGGGGAGGAATGCGGCCATATACGCCCGCGAGAGGGCAAAGGAGGGGAGGTTGACCCTGGAGCATGTCCGGTCATATCATAGGGAGCTGAAGGAGGCGGGGATCGATAACGGCCGGGTTTCTCCCATGCTCCTGCCGGATTATTCCAACCCCAATGTGAGGAGGAGACAATTGACCACTCGCTACGTGGGGACACTGAGGTAGAAATGGCAACCGCTGAAGTCGAATTTGGGATGTTCCAATGGAGGCGGGTGGGAGGAGAATTCTCAGGAGGAGAGGGACCATGTCTATTTCTCGGGAGTTTGCGGCGTTCATCTCCGGTCTGAACTATGAGGATCTACCGGAGAAGGTGAGGGTCCTGGCAAAACATTGTTTTCTGGATTGGCTCGCATCTGCCTATGCGGGGAGCAGGGATGCGCCCGTGAGGATGATACTGGAATTGGTAAAGGGTATGCCCGGGAAGCCTGAGTGCACCCTGATCCCTGATGGCTCGAAAAATATCTGTCTCCTTGGGGCATTGGTCAATGGCGCCTCTTCCCACATGGTGGAAATGGACGATCTCCATAGGCCTTCCATCTTCCACCCGGCGGCCCCCATCATTCCTGCCGCTTTGGCCGTTGCGGAAAGGGAGCGAAGGTCCGGAGGGGATCTGATCACCGCCATCGTCGTCGGATATGAGGTTGGAATTAGGGTGGCTAAGATGGTGGGAAAGTCGCACTACCATTTTTGGCATACAACGGCCACCTGTGGGACCTTTGGAGCCGCGGCGGCCGCCAGCAAACTTCTCTTGCTGAATCCTCAACAGATCATTTGGGCCTTGGGAAGTGCGGGGACACAGGCCTCGGGGCTCTGGGAATTTCTCTCGGAAAGCGCCATGAGCAAGCAGTTACATCCGGGAAAGGCGGCCCTGAATGGTATTTTGGCCGCCCTGCTTGCTCAGCGGGGTTTTACTGGAGCCGAGCACATTTTCGAGGGTGAGAAGGGATTCTTCAAGGCTACCTCCAGCGATCATGATTTCCGTGGGGCGATGGATGACCTCGGAAGGGAGTATCAAATGGAGGGAAACTCCTTTAAATTCCATGCTTCGTGTGGTCATACTCATTCCGCCTTGGACGCGTCGCTGATTCTGGCAAGGGAAGGGGGCGTCACTCCGGAGGAGATCCAGAAGGTGAGAGTGAAGGTGTATTCCGCCGCCCTGGATCTCCTCCGTAATGTTCAGTTAACCGACCCATATATCGCCAAATTCCATCTTCCCTTTTGTGTTGCCACGGCCCTGAAATTTGGGAAAGTGGGCCTTGAGGCCTTTACCGAGAGAAGATTGAATGACGGTGAATTGAGGGAGCTCATGGCCAGGGTAGAGCTCAGTTCAGACGAAGAACTGGACAAGGCATATCCCGAGAAATGGGGGGCTATCGTCGAGGTCAGAACCAAGGACGGGCGTGTCCTTTCTCAAAAGGTGGAATATCCCAAGGGGGACCCTCAAAATCCCTTGTCCGGGCAGGAGTTTTCCGACAAATTCACAAACTTGACCGAGGGAATCCTCACCATCGAAAAATCGAAATCCATGCTCAGCCGGATCTTGGATCTGGAAGAGGTGGAGAGGATCGATCATCTATTGCAGCCAGCCGTTTCGTGAAAAAGTGATTTTTCCATTGACTTGAGGCTCAAATTGAGTTAACGTTAACGCAAAAAGAGTAAGGGTGCTATGGGACGATATACCACCATAAAGGACATAGCCAAGCTGGCGGGAGTTTCCCACACCACCGTATACAGGGCCTTGAACGACAAGCCCAGGATAAGCCAACCCACCAAGGAGCGAATCATCTCCATCGCCCGGGAGTTGAATTACCAGCCGAATGTACTAGCCCAAAGCTTGGTTTCGGGGAGGACGAAGACCTTAGGGCTCGTTATCACCACCATTGTTAATCCCTTCTACCCGGAATTGGCAAGGGGGATAGAGGATACGGCCCGGTCCCTTGGATATAGCATTATCCTCTGTTGTACGAACTTCGACCCATCGTTGGAGAAGCAGTACATCGATATGCTCCGGAGCCGAGGAGTTGATGGGATTATCTTCACCTCAGCCCATATTCATGATCCCAACATCAGAAGCCTCGTGGAGGACCATTTTCCCCTTATCCTGGTGAATCGAAGGGTTTATGGAGATCCCGTGATCGATAGCATCGACTACGTCGTGGTGGAGAATGCCAAGGGCGGGTTTCTTGCCGTTGAACACCTCATCAGAATGGGACACGAGAGGATAGGGGTCATTTCGGGGTCTGGAGACTCCTCGGCCGCAGTGGAGCGGCTGGAGGGGGTCCGAAAGGCCTTCATGCAATACGGTTTGCATCCAGCTTCACCCTTGGTTCTAGAGGGAGATTTCTTGAAGCCCTCAGGATATGAGGCCGCAAAGAGATTTCTCACCATGGGAGACCCCCCCAGCGCCATCTTCGGGGTAAACGATTACATGGCCCTGGGTGCCTTCGAGGCCATCCTGGATTCGGGTCTCCGGGTTCCCGATGATGTTGCTCTCATTGGATTCAACGATATCGAATTCTCCTCGTTGAAGACCGTGGAATTGAGCACCATCGGCCAGAGAAAGTATGAGATGGGTTCCATCGCCGTCCATACGCTGATTGAAAGGATCGAGGAAGGAGATGGGGATAGGGTGAGGCAAACTATCCTGGAGCCGGAATTGATCATCAGGAAATCGTGTGGTTTCCATTTAAGGGGTTATACGATTTCCCCCCAGAAAGGAAAAAACGACATATGAGGAGGAGCTCGGAGAAAGGAGGTCGATTATGAGAAGGAAGAAGATTTCCGTCATCGGAGCGGGCAATGTGGGGGCGACGGTGGCCAATAAAGTCGCGGAAATGGAGCTGGGCGATATCGTAATGGTTGACATCATCGATGGTCTTCCCCAGGGGAAGGGTCTGGACATGTTTGAGTCGGCACCTATTGGAGGATTCGATTCGGCCATCCTTGGAACTACCGGTTATGGGGAGACGCGGGATTCAGATGTCGTCGTCATTACCTCAGGGGTTCCCCGAAAGCCCGGGATGAGCAGGGAGGATTTGCTGGAGACCAATAAGAAGATCATTGATTCAGTGGTTGCCCAGGTAGTGGAGAATTCTACCAATACCATGCTCATAATGGTGGCCAATCCCCTCGATACGATGACATATCTTGCATTGAAGCGGAGCGGTTTTCCGAAAAAGAGGGTGGTGGGTATGGCGGGCATCCTCGATACGGCCCGGTTCAAGACATTCATCGCCATGGAATTGAATGTCTCCGTAGAGGACATTCAAACCATCATCCTCGGGGGCCATGGGGATCAGATGGTTCCCCTACCTCGGTATACCACGGTGAGCGGAATCCCCATCTTGCAACTCGTGCCCGAAGAAACCGTTGATCGATTGGTCGACCGGACACGTAAGGGTGGCGGGGAGATCGTCTCACTTCTCAAGACGGGAAGCGCCTTCTACGCCCCGGGGGCTGCGGCAGCCCAGATGGTGGAAGCCATTGTGAAGGATAAGAAGAGGATCCTTCCCTGTTGTGCCTACCTGGAAGGTGAATACGGCCTGTCAGACATCTGCTTTGGTGTGCCGATCAAATTGGGGGCGGATGGCGTGGAGGAGGTTATCGAGGTGGAATTGACCGGGGCAGAAAAGGAGTTAGTCTCCAAGTCCGCGGAGGCGGTCAGGGACAGCATTGCGGCATTGAAACTATGAAGACATCTCACGAATTTCGATGAGGAGGGGAAGCAGTGAGGGAGGTCGATGTCGGGATCATAACTGAAAAGGTGAGAAGCCTTTGCATGGAGGCCAATTTCGACCTCGGTAAGGACGTCCTCGATGCCTTCAGGATGGCCAAGACCGAGGAGGAATCCCCGACTGCAAGGGAGATTTTGGAACAATTGGAGGAAAACGCGTCCATCGCCCGAGAGGAGAGCGTAGGAATCTGCCAGGACACGGGAATTGCCGTGGTATTCGTAGAGATAGGACAGGATGTCCACCTGATCCGTGGGGATCTTAATCATGCCATATACGAAGGGGTGAGGCAAGGATATGAAGAGGGATATCTCAGAAAATCCCTCTGCCATCCCTTCACCAGGGCTAATACGGGGGATAATACCCCCGCTGTCATCCACGTGGAGATCGTTCCCGGGAATGAGGTTAAGCTCATCGTTGCCCCAAAGGGGGGCGGAAGCGAAAATATGAGCCGGGTAACCATGCTCACTCCGGCGGTCGGAAAGAAGGGGATAGTGGAGTATGTGGTTCAAAGGGTGAAGGAGTCTGGTTCGAACCCGTGCCCTCCTACCATTGTGGGGGTGGGGATAGGGGGAACCTTTGAACGGGCCGCTCTGTTGGCGAAGAAGGCCCTTTTGAGGCCCCTCGGAAGCAAAAATCCGGATCCGGAACTAGATTCCCTGGAGCAGGAGATTCTGGACAAGGTCAACAGACTTGGTATAGGGCCTCAGGGGTTAGGCGGTAGGACTACATCGCTGGCCGTGCACGTCAATATGATGCCATGTCACATCGCGAGCCTCCCCCTGGCCGTGAACATCCAATGTCATGCCCACAGGCACAAGGAAGCAGTCATTTGACTGACATAACCGTGATCCGTGTTCGTGTCTCGTGTCCGTAAGAAAAAGGGAACGGGCACGGCCCACGCACATGAGAATCAATGACAAATGCCAAATGACTAATGACCAATGACAACTAACTGATGGTGAGCACGAACCACACGGACACGGACCACGGAGGATGTATGAGGGAACCGATTCGAATAAAAGCTCCGTTAAGGGATGAGGACGTCGAGCGGTTGAAGGCGGGCGACCGAGTCCTCATCAGCGGTCTTATCTATACGGGACGGGACGCGGCTCACAAGAGGTTGATCGACCTCATTGAGAGGGGTGAAGAGCCCCCCTTCGATATTGAGGGTCAAATCATCTACTATGTCGGCCCAACTCCCGCCAGGCCCGGCAAACCCACTGGGTCAGCGGGTCCCACCTCGAGCTATCGCATGGATCCCTATTCCCCAAAATTGATGGAGAAGGGCTTAAAGGGGATGATCGGAAAGGGAATGCGATCCCAGGAAGTTATTGATGCGATGAAGCGATTTAAGGCCGTTTATATGGCGGCGGTGGGTGGTGCAGGGGCCTTGATCGCCCAGAAAATCAAGAAATCGGAGCTCATCGCCTACGAGGATCTGGGACCGGAGGCGATCAGAAGAATGGAGGTGGAGGATTTTCCCGTTGTCGTGGTGAACGATGTGTGGGGGAACGACCTCTACGTAGAGGGGGTAAGGGAGTATGCACGGGAATAGGGGAGGGTAAGGCGCTATGCCGCACCTTGTGGGGCTTCGGTGGAAATTGATATATTTATATCATGGGCTCTTCCCAGGCCTGGCGAGGGAAAAAGGGCCCCGAAAAGGGAATCATTTCGTTTTGTGATTCGGTCGGGAGAAAGGGTATGAAAATCGAGGTTTCTCGTCAAAAGGTCCACAACGAGTTTGCTCAGAAGGTAGAGGAGATCAGCGGCCAAAACCTCTTTGCCTGCTATCAATGTGGAAATTGTACCGCCGGTTGTCCCGTCTCCTTTGCCATGGATTTGGGTCCACATCAGGTTATCCGGTATAGCCTTCTCGGCCTGGAGGAGGAAGTTCTGGAATGCAATACCTTTTGGATGTGCGCGTCCTGTCTCCAGTGTACTTCCAGGTGCCCCAAGGGGCTTGATATCGCGAGGATCATGGAGGCGATAAGGCTGGTCATTTTGAGGAAGAAGGAGCGCCTCGATCGTCTTGAAGTAGCGGAATTATCGGAGGACTTCCTAGAGCGAGTCCCGCAAATTGCGCTGATCAGCGGATTGAGGAAATTCAGTTCCTAATGGACCCGAATCGGTTGTCCGTGAGGGAGTTGTTACATGGAATATCTCTATTTCCCTGGGTGTACCTTATATACAAAGGCTCAGAATCTGGACGAAGCGGGAAGGGAGTGTGCCAAGGCACTCGGATTTGAATTGAAGGAACTCTCCAACTGGACGTGCTGCGGTGCCACATTTCCCCTGGCGAAGGATAATATCATGGCCCTGGCACCTCCGGCTCGAATACTGGCCAGGGCGAAAGAGGAAGGGAAGACACTGACGACCCTCTGTTCCGTCTGTTTTAACGTGATCAAACGGACCAATCAGCTCATCAAGGGGGATGAGGAAAAACGGGAGAAGATCAACACCTTTATTGAGATGGATTACCAGGGGGATGTTCAGGTACTCCACTATTTGGAGATCCTCAAGCGAGAAGTGGGGTTCGATTCCATAAGGGGAGCCCTCAAGAGAAAACTGGAAGGGATGAGGGTGGCCCCTTTCTATGGGTGTATGCTCCTTCGTCCCTCTGATGAGATGGAGTTTGACGACAAGGAGGCTCCGACGATCTTCGAGGAGTTCCTGGAAGCGATTGGCTGTGAGCCGGTGGATTTTCCCTATAAGATCGAGTGCTGTGGAGCGTTTCAATCCGTGGGGGCCCCAGAGGTTGCAACGGAATGTGCGTATGCCATTCTCAATTCGGCCTTAAAGAACGGGGCTGAGGCTTTGACAACAACCTGTCCCCTGTGTCAGTTCAATATCGATAACATGCAGAGGGAGATTCACCAAAGGTATAGTGGTTTTCCCGGCATACCGATTATCTATTTTACCCAGCTCTTAGGGTTGGCCCTGGGGTTGCCTGTAGAGAAATTGGAGTTCCAGCGAAACGACGTGGATCCCCGCCCACTTCTGAAGGAGAAGGGGTTACTGTGAGGATGGGATGAGTCGAGTAGGTGTGGTCCTGTGTCCATGTGAACTGGAGGGGATGACCCTCTTCGATCCAGAGGGGCTGGTGGAAGGGTTGAAAGGGAGAAAGGACGTAATTCCGCTCATCCACCATCGGCCGGTCTGTTCGGAATCGGGGGTGGAGGCAATCCGGGCCTTTGTGGAAAGAAACGGATTGGACCGGGTGGTAATGGCCTGCTCTAAACCGGAACTGTTCGGGCCTACCTTCAAGAAGGCACTGAGGCGGTGGGGACTCAATCCGTCCCTGAGCGAGGTACTCGGTATGCGGCCTGCCCATGAAAAGGCGAGCGGGATCGGTACGCAAAAGGCGTTGCACGTTGTCGAGGAGGGAATCGACGAAATCCGAGGCAGGAAGCCTTCAAAAAGCCAAAAATCCTTCATACGACGAGTCATGGTAATCGGGGGCGGGATCACCGGAATAACGGCTTCCATCGATTTAGGCAATGCCGGGTATGAGGTTCTCCTGGTGGATCGACTTCCCTCGATCGGGGGCCGCATGCTTCAGCTCTCGGAGACCTTTCCGACGCTGGACTGCGCCCAGTGCACCTTGACCCCGAAGACCGTTGAGACGGGGCAACATCCTCATATTCGATTGATTACCTATGCGGAGGTCGACTCGGTTTCCGGGGAGGTGGGAAATTTCCTGGTGAAGATCCGCAACAAAGCTCCTTATGTGGACTGGGAGAAATGCACTGGTTGCGGCCTGTGTCAGGAGAAATGCCCCAGCAAGGTATCCTTGGAATTCGAGCGAGGAATTGGAACGGGAAAGGCTATCTATACCCTTTCCCCTCAGGCCGTTCCCAATAAGCCCATTATTAATCGTGAGGTCTGTCGGTATTTCACCAAGGGAAAGTGCAAGGTCTGCGAGAAGGTCTGCCCTGCTGGCGCCATCGATTACGACCAAGAAGATACCTTTATCGAGGAGCGTGTTGGAGCAATAATCGTGGCAACGGGATTCGATCTCTATCCCAAGGAGGAGATCGGGGAATACCGGTACGGGGATGTCCCCGATGTTATCGATGGCTTGGCCTTCGAGCGACTAAATTCCGCCTCGGGTCCCACCGCGGGGGAAATTCGTCGGCCCTCCGATGGTCGTGTCCCAAAGGAAGTGGTCTTTATCCAATGTGTGGCATCGCGGGACCCGGAACGTTATATGCCCTACTGTTCACGGGCCTGCTGTATGTACACGGCCAAACATGCTAGGCTCTACAAACATAAAGTCCATGATGGTCGCGCATATATCTTTTATATGGATATCCGCTCAATGGGAAAGGGATACGAGGAGTTCATCCAACAGGGAATAGAGGAGGAGGGTATCCTGTACCTCAAGGGCCGGGTTTCGCGTCTGTTCAGGGATAACGGCCATGTAGTTGTGTGGGGAGTCGATACGCTGACGGGGAAAAAAGTGGAGATTGCAGCGGATATGGTTGTCCTGGCCACAGCCATGATCCCCAGCCGCGGAGCAAAGGAACTCGCGGAGAAACTGCACATCAGGACTGATGAATATGGCTTCCTGACGGAGGCCCAATGGAAGCTCTATCCGGTGGAGAGCGGAGTTGAGGGAATCTATCTCGCGGGGTGCGCTCAAGGACCGAAGGACATCGCCGATACGGTGGCCCAAGGGAATGCCGCGGCGAGTAAAGTTCAGGTGTTGTTCGCACAGCATCGGAACTCATCGTTGATTCGTTCCGACAGCTAGAGGTTTGAGGTTGGAGGCGGGGGGGGCGCGTATCGGATAGAAGGTTTTTGCCTTAAACCTCAAGCGGAGCCGTCCTGAAACATTCGGCAAGTCAATGCTTTAATCAGGTACTAACGTAACCGAAACGTAGCGGGTAGAAGCGGGCCATGAAAAGAATCGGCGTTTTTATCTGCCATTGCGGTATAAACATCGCTGGAACCGTCGATGTGACGAAGGTTTCCCGGGAGACGGGGGAAATAGAGGATGTAGTTCACAGCGAGGACTACATCTATATGTGTTCAGATCCTGGACAATTACTGATCCGTAATGCCGTGCGGGAGAAGGGATTGGATGGGGTGGTCGTGGCCTGTTGTTCCCCCAGTATGCATGAGGCGACCTTTCGCAAGGCAGTTGAATCCGAAGGGCTGAATCCCTACCGCTGTGAGATTGCCAACATCCGGGAACAGTGTAGCTGGGTCCATCAAGGAGATAAGGAGAGGGCAACCGAAAAGGCGGGGGAGATCATTGGGTCAGTCCTGGAGAAACTGAGGCAGAACGAGACCCTTGAGACCCTGTCCATGCCCTTGACGAAACGGGTTTTGGTTGTCGGCGGCGGTATCGCCGGGATAACGGCATCCATCGACTTGGCCGACGCGGGATATGAGGTCATCCTCGTTGAGCGACAGCCCTCCATAGGGGGAAGATTGGATCAGCTTTCCCAGACCTTTCCCCATCTGGATGATGCGCGTTGTATCCTCGGTCCCAAAAAGGCGGAGATCGCTAGCGATCCCAAGATCAGGGTGATGCCGTATTGTGAGGTGGAAGAGGTGAAGGGCTTTATTGGCAATTTCGATGTGCGGATCCGCCGGAAACCAACCTACGTCGATTGGGATAAGTGTACAGCCTGCGCGGTCTGTTTGGAGAAGTGTCCGGTCGAGTCCCTCTCGGATTTCGAAAGAGGGTTAACCACGAAAAAGGCGATCTATACGGGGGTTCCTTCCGGAGATTCGGGAAAACCCGTTATCGATCCGGGCCAGTGTCGCCACCTCGTCGATGGCACGTGTACCATCTGCCAAGAGGTTTGCCCGGAAGGAGCCATCCGATACGATCAAGGGGAGGAGCTGCTTGAAGAACGAGTGGGCGCCATCCTTGTTGCCACGGGCTACGACCTCTTCCCCATGGAGAAGATCGGGGAATACGGTTACGGACGGATCCCCGATGTGATCGATGGGCTCGCCTTTGAGCGCATGCTTTCGCCTTCAGGCCCGACGGGGGGAGAGATTCGGCGCCCTTCGGATGGGAGGATTCCTCAGGAGGTGGTTTTCATCCAATGTGTGGCATCCCGCGATCCGGAGCGATACATGCCCTATTGCTCCCGGGTCTGCTGCATGTATACCGCGAAACAGGCCAAACTCCTGAAGCAAAAAGTTCCGAGCGCTCAGCCATATATCTTCTTCATGGACGTCAGGACGGATAGCAAGGGTTACGAAGAGTTCTTGCAGCAGACCACCGAGGAGGAGGAACTGATCTACTTGAGGGGGCGGGCGGCGCGCGTTTTTCGGGAAGGGAATAAGGTTAGAGTTTGGGGAGAAGATACCCTCACCAATAGAAGTGTCGAACTCGACGCGGATATGGTTGTCCTGGCCACGGCGCTGGTGCCGAGCGAGGGGATTAAGGACATCGCGGCGCGGCTGAGGGCGACGACTGATAAACACGGTTTCTTGACCGAGGCACATATCAAGCTCTACCCCGTGGAGAGTCCGACGAAGGGAATATTTCTCGCCGGATGTGGACAGGGGCCGAAGGATATCACGGATACCGTCGCCCAGGCGAGCGCTACGGCCAGTAAGATCCAGTCCCTCTTTTCTCAGGACGTTCTCCTGCAAGACCCGTTGGTGGCCTTCGTCGACCCGGAGATCTGTAGCGGATGCGGCATCTGTGTGCAGGTCTGTCCCTATGAGGCCCGTGAGATGGACGAATATCGGGGAATTTCAAAGGTTCACGAGGCCCTGTGCCAAGGATGTGGCGCCTGCATTGCTGCTTGTCCCAATAACGCGTGTGAATTGCGAAACAGTAAGGCGGTCCAGGTTTTCGGGATGATGGAAGCCTTTGCCGAAAAAAGGGAAGGGAGTTTGGCCGATGGATGAGCCAGTGACGACCGTTGAGCTACCGAACATTGAGGGCAGACAAGCGTTCATCGCAGAAGTTCAAGCGAGGTGTGGGGAGAACCTGGGGCTCTGCTATCAGTGTCTGAAATGTACCGTGGGATGTCCGACGGCTCCGTATATGGATTTCAACCCCAATACCATCGTCAGGATGATTCAATTTGGGCTGAGAAGAGAAGTGTTGGAAAGCAAAGCCATTTGGCTCTGCGTCTCCTGTGAGACCTGTGGGACCCGTTGTCCCAACGAGATCGATATCGGCCTGCTCATGGATGCGTTGCGGGAGATGTCCTTGGAAGAAGGGTATCGACCAAAGGAGAGGGGTGTCGTTGCCCTGCACAACGCCTTCATGGAAAGCATCAGAAGAGGTGGGAGGGTGCACGAGGCCACGATGTTGATGGAGTATAAACTTCGGAGCGGCGATTACTGGACGGATCTGATACCGGGAGTGAAGTTATTCATGAAAGGGAAGATTCCCTTGTTCCCGGGGAGGATCAAGGGGATTGACGCCATACGGAACATCTATGAGAAAGCTCAGAGGAAGGTGGAGAAGAAAGGGAGATAATGGATAGCGGGTTTTTTATGATGCTGGCGTATCTCGTTGTCCTGTGGATCCTCGGACTGTTCATCTACGTCGTCGGGTTTACCCTCTATCATGGGCTTTTCGATAGCCGGGGAGGGAGATCGAAATGAACGAAATTACCCCGGGAGGAGCGGGAGGAAGGTATTCATACTTTCCGGGCTGTACATCCCATTCCACGGCGGTGGAGTACGATCTCTCGACCAAGGCCGTTTTGAAAGCCCTCGGTGTAGAGCTCTTGGAGATCGAGGATTGGAATTGCTGTGGGGCAGCAGCTGTTCACAGCATGAACAAGTTGCTCTCCCTTTGCCTCCCTGCCAGGAATATCGCCATGGCTCAAAAGAGGGATCTGGAATTGGTCGTGCCGTGTGCGGGTTGTTTCAATATGCTGAAGAGGACGGAACGGACGCTCAAGACGGACCCCGAGATGCGGGGGGAGGTTGAGAGCACCGTTGGGTTCACATATCGAGAGGATTTGAAGATCCGGGCCCTCGTCGACATGGTGGTCAATGGGATCGGTTTTGGTCGAATCGAGGAGAAAGTCCGGAAGCCGCTGACCGGATTGAAGGTGGCCGCTTACTATGGGTGCGCCCTAGTGCGTCACCCCAAGGTTACTCAGCTCGATGACCCGGAAAACCCGCAGTACCTGGATAGATTGATATCGTCCTTGGATGCGACCCCAGTGGAGTGGTCATTCAAGACGGATTGCTGTGGTGCTGACTTGGCGTTGACCCATGGTGATGTCGTTGTGAAGCTTGTAAATAGGATTGTCGAAATGGCCAAGGAGGCGGGAGCACAGTGTCTCGTCTGCTCATGTGGCCTCTGTCAGATAAACCTGGAGATGAGGCAGGACGTTGATGTTCTCGGTTTGCCAGTTTTCTATTTCACCGAATTGATGGGCCTTGCCTTCGGCCTGGAGGGGACCCCGTGGTGGTCCAAGCATTTGATTAATCCCTCCACATTACTCGGTTCCTTAAATCTGCAGTAAGCGAATGCGAAGACGCTCAACGGAGGGTAATTGATTGGAGGTTCCTGACTTTTATAGGAAGTATTTTTGTAACCTGTTGATTCTATAATAAATGATTTTTGTCATGATAGAAAACCATTGTCCCTTCGCTTCCATGCTTTCGAAGTGACCCTTTCGGGGTTCGCAGGCGGGGAATACTTACCCCTTCCAGCCTCTAAAGGGCTGGCCTTCCCCTTCCTGCTCACCCTAGGAGGGTACCCACTTCTCTAGCAGATTACGCTCAGGGACAACGGTTTTCTCCGGGAATTCAGGAAACTCTGGGTAATTGAAGGCTGATTCAATGGCAAAAGGGAAAAAAGGGAAAAAAAGTCGAGACGTTTTGGTAGCTGGCGCCGGGATTGCCGGGACGCAATCGGCCTTGCTTTTGGCCGAAGCCGGCTTTCAGGTCCATCTCTTGGACAGCTCCCCGGCAATAGGGGGTTACTTTCCGTTGCTCGATAAGACCTTCCCCACGAATTCATGCGGCGTGTGCTTCATGAGCCCTTTACCTCCGGCATACTGTCCCATATATGAGAGCGAGCTTCATGAAAATATCAGGGTCATGACGTCGAGCCACGTGAACGAAATCGAGGGGGAGCCCGGGGCATTCCGAGTTTCGGTTATGGAGAAGCCAACCTTCGTGGACCCGGGAAAATGTAACAATTGCGCTTCGTGCGTGGAGGTGTGTCCCGTTGAGGTTCCGAGGGAATTCGGCGGGGGGGTGGAAAGGAGGAAGGCCATCTATCTCCCTTTCCAACAGGCCATCCCCAGGTCCTATGTCATAGATCCAGCTACCTGTACGCGATGCGGAGAGTGCATCAAAGTGTGTTCCCCCGGCGCCATCGATTTGGACATGAAGGAGCAACGGCATAGCTTGGCGGTGGGGGCGGTTATCCTGGGCCTCGGATTTGAGGCCTTCAAGGCGGAGTTGAAAGGAGAGTACGGTTTCGGGAGATACGATAATGTCCTGTCGAGTATCCAGTACGAACGGATGTTGAGCTTCTCCGGTCCGAGCCGGGGAATCCCGATGAAGCGATCAGATGGAGGGGTTCCCAAGAAAATAGCTTTTATTCAGTGCGTTGGATCGAGGGATCCTTCCTGCGGACAGGCCCACTGCTCATCAATTTGCTGTATGTATGCTATCAAACAGGCCATGATTACGAAGGAGCGGGCGCCGGAGACCGAGATTGCCGTATTCTACATGGATATTCGACCCATGGGAAAGTACTATGAGCGGTATTACGAAAAGGCCCAGGCGGAATATGGGATCGATTTCAGGCGGAGCGCTGTCTCCGCGGTGAAACAACTTCAGCAGATGAAAAACCTTTTGGTTACATACGTTACTGAAGACGGTTCATTTCGGGAGGAGCAGTTCGATTTGATCGTTCTCTCCGTGGGATTCACCGTGAGCGACGAGGTGAAGGAGCTTGCCCAGGTAATGGGCATCGAGCTCAATGAGGCCGGTTTTTGCCGCACGGAGGAGTTCGCCCCGACCCAAACCTCCCGGCCGGGAATCTACATCGGTGGGACCTTTCGAGAACCGAGGGATATTCCGGAGACCGTTGTGGAAGGCGCCAGTGCTGCGGCCCAGGTGGCCACTCTCCTGGCAGGGCATGGGGAAAAGGACGTACGGGACAAGGTTTATCCGGAAGAGGGTGCTATCGGGGAGGGGCCGCCACGGATAGGGGTCTTCTTTCTCTCCCGAAAGCATCGTCTTTCAGATATCTTCATGGCGGAAGCACTGATCAACCATGTTCAGGGGCTCAGGGATGTCCTCCATGCCGAAGAAATCCTCGCAAACGCCCCCTCGGATGGGTTTGATCGGATCAAACTTCGTATAGGGGAAATGGAGCTTAATCGGTTAGTCGTAGCAGGTTCGTCGCTGCGACCGTTGAGGATGGACTTCGGGGAGATGGCAAGAGGGATCGGTTTCAACCCCTCTCTGATCGAGTATGCGGACATCTGGGAAGGATGCGGACTCGTTCATCCCCAGGGATCCTCGGAGACTACCCACAAAGTAAAGGTCTTGATGGAGGTTGCCGTAGAGCGGGCGCGGAGGTTGGAGCCGATCAAGAAAGGGTCGAGCCATATCTCGAGGGGAGGTCTCGTGATCGGCGGGGGGATTGCCGGTTTGACGGCTTCCCTGAACCTGGCCCGACAGGGATATGATGTTGCGTTGGTGGAACGGGAGGATGAGTTGGGGGGGAACGCGAGGCAAACCCGGTATACGCTCAAGGGGTCCGATCCTCAGGGTTTCCTTCGGGACCTCATAGAGATGGTTGAGGGAAATCCCAAAATCGAGGTCTTCCGGAAGGCGGAAGTCAAACATCTCGAGGGATCAGGGGGAAGCTATCGGACGCTCATTTCCGTCGATGGCGAAGAGAAGTCGCTGGAGCATGGGGTGATAATCTTGGCCACCGGGGGAAAGGAGGTTAAACCACACGAATATCGCTACGGCGAGGATTCCCGCGTCGTCACTCAACGGGAGCTGGAGGGCCTCATTCATTCTGAAGATGAGAGGATAAGGGATCTCAACAGGGTAGTGATGATACAGTGTGTGGGTTCCCGCGACGAGAGCCACCCATATTGCAGTAGAATCTGCTGCGGCCACGCGGTAAAGAATGCCCTGAAGCTCAAGGAACGTCAGCCTGAGATGGACCTTTTCATCCTGTATCGGGATGTCCGGACGTATGGATTCTACGAGCACGCCTATTCCCGAGCCCGGGATAAAGGGGTCATTTTCATCCGGTTTGATCTGGATCGAAAGCCTCGGGTCATCTCCCGGGACGGCGATCTTACCATCTCAGTCGCTGACCCCGTGATCGGGACAACGATGGAGATCCCGGCGGATTTGGTGGTCCTGAGTACCGGCATAGAGCCCAATGATAATCGACGCCTTGCCGAGGTCACGGGTACTGAGCTGAACCCGGATGGATTCTTCATGGAGGCCAACCCAAAATCGGCACCATTGGATTTCGTGGACAGGGGAAAGTTCCTCTGCGGCCTCTGTCACTCCCCCAGTTTTATCGAGGATTCCATCGCCCAAGCCGAGGCGGCCTCCATGAGGGCAGGGGTACTGTTGTCCGTGGACGAGATCGAGCACGTGGATCATGTGGCATATGTTAATCATCGCCTGTGCTGCGGCTGCGGCCTCTGCATCTCCGCGTGCCCGTACGGGGCTCGAGTCATGAATGAGGAGATTTGGAAGGCCGAGGTCATGGAGGATCTCTGTCGGGGTTGTAGTTCCTGCGTGATCGTCTGTCGCAATGCGGCATCACAACAGCGTAACTTTGAAAAGGCCACGGTGATGGCCATGGTGGATACGGCCGTTACCTAGAAAAGGTTTACAGGAGGGGCGTTCACCGAACCGTTGAGTCATCTATTGGAGGTCCTATGGAAGCATTCGAGCCGAGAATTATCGCTTTCCTCTGTCATTGGTGCACGTATACAGGAGCCGACTTGGCGGGAACAACCAGGCAGCAATACCCGCCTAACATCCGCATCATCCATATGATGTGCTCCGGCGCAGTGGATTCCATCTATATCTTGAAGGCCCTTATCGATGGTGCGGATGGAGTGCTCATCGGGGGATGCCACCCAGGGGATTGCCACTATCAAACCGGCAATTATAAGGCACGGAGGCGAGTAGCCATCCTCAAGGAAATTCTGAATCAAGTTGGCTTCACGGACGATCGTATCTGGCTTAGATGGATTAGTGCCAGCGAGGGGAAGCTCTTTGCGGATACGGTAACTCAAATGGTGGAAGAATTGAAGAAGTTGGGGCCGAATTCCATGAAGAAGCTCTGGGTGGCTTGAGATGGGTGTTAATGCTCAAGAAATCGGAGGTTACATGAGTAAGAGCGGAGTAATGAAAGTGAAGAACAACGATCCCATTGAGACCTTACGGCTGTTTTTCCGCGATCTCTTGGAGAAGGGGGTTGTGGAGGCCCTTTTGATACCGAAAAAACTTCCATCGGTTGATGGTTATTGTCAAACGTTGATTCGCAACCCGGAGATGCTGGTCGATGTCAATCCTCTAACCCCTACACTACCCGTCCAGTCAGCGCGGATCATATCTTATCTCACCATCACCGATCCGGGATGTAAGGTCGGTGCCGTGTTGAAATCCTGCGAGATTCGGGCTGTTATTGAGTTGGTGAAATTCCTTCAGGTGAAGCTGGATAGATTGGTCCTCATTGGAGTCGATTGTTTGGGGACGTATGAGCCATCGGACTATGCCAAGATGAGCCGTGAAAAAGGAGAAGGGGTTTCCATTACGGGAGGGTTATTGAAAGGTGCTCATGAGGGTAAGATCGAGCCTCAAGATGGATACGATCTCCGACTTGCGTGTCAGATCTGTGAGTATCCGAATCCACAAAATGCGGATATCATCGTCGGGCTATTCGGTCACGACCCTCAAGGGGAGATCTTCATACAGCTTCGAGACCAATTGGCTACTGAGCTGGCCGAAAAGGGGATCCTGGCCACTTCCGAGGAGGGATCGGCCCCGAGAGACCAGGTAATTGAAAGACTTACGGAGAACCGGATCAAGAGGAGGGACGATGTTTTTGATGCCTTCCGATCTGGGACGAAGAGCCTCCAGGATCTGATGGACGCACTTTCGACCTGTATCCGGTGTCACAATTGCATGGTGGCGTGCCCCATCTGTTACTGTAAGGAGTGCGTCTTCAGGACTCCCACTCTCGAACACAAAGCCGATCAGTTCTTACGGTGGGCGGATAGAAAGGGAGGGGTGAGGATGCCCACCGATACGCTGCTGTTTCATTTGATTCGGCTATCCCATATGGTAACGTCATGCATTGGTTGCGGCCTCTGTGATAGTGCTTGTCCCAATGGCCTGCCGGTAGCAACCCTCTTTAGGGCCGTTGGGCAAAAGGTCCAGGGGATGTTCGATTATGCCCCGGGGAGGAATGTGGATGAAGAGCCTCCCGTTGCAACCTTTCGAGAGGATGAGCTCCAAACCGAATCGGGTTCGCTGTGATCGAGGAGAGCATAGGTGGTATTTACCATCTTGATGGTCAACAGGAGGGACATCGATGGGTAAAAGGACAAGAAAAGATCTCCCACCCAAAGGCGAGGGAAAAACAACCGAGGAGGTTCCCAAGGTCCCCATCTTCATCATGGGAAAGAGATACGAAGTCCCCGCATCGTTGACGATTCAGAAGGCCTTTGAATATGCCGGATATCAGTTAATCAGGGGATGTGGATGCCGCGGGGGCATTTGTGGGGCGTGTGGCACGGTTTACCGATTTCCGGAGAGTCATAAGATCGAGGTGGGATTGGCTTGCCAAACCGTAGTACAGCCTAATATGTACTTGACGATGATCCCCTTTTTCCCGGCCAATCGGTCAATTTATAACCTGGAAGAGGTAAGGCCGGATCTGGAATCCTTGATGAAGCTCTATCCGGATGTGATGCGATGCGTTCAGTGTAATACCTGCACCAAATCCTGTCCAATGGATATCGAGGTCATGGACTATATGGCGGCGGCCATGCGGGGGGATTTGCCAAAGGTCGCCGAGCTCTCCTTTGATTGTGTCATGTGCGGTCTCTGCACGTCGAGGTGTCCCGCCGAGATCGCGCAATACCATATTGCCATTCTGGCCCGCCGCCTCTATGGCAAGTACATCCTCCCGAAATCGGAGCATACAGAGGCGATGGTCAAGCGAATCGAGGAGGGGAAATACGGGTCCATGCTTAAGGGTTTGATGGAATCGGACGAGGATCACCTCAGAGAACTGTATAACGAGCGGGAGATCGAGCCAGAGGGGGCTGGGGAGAATTGGACACCCAAGGAAACGCAGTATCTGTGATGCTCATGAGCGAAGAGTGACTGGTGTACCGTACGGGGAATCCCTTATACGGATTCCATCATCACAATAGGAGAGTGAGGGAGAACTATGGCAGGGTATCCGCCTGAGTTGAAACGGTTAATCAAGAAAGTCGAGGAGACCAGGCCCGCGAGGGTTGAGAGGAAAAAAAGGGGAGAAGAATTCCCCCCGTTGTCGCTGCGGGAAAGAGAAGAGAGGTTGAAATTTCACCCCGATTATAGGGAGGGCTCTCGCCGTGAGATCACGGTTGGACCGAGTAAGGGGTATGCTATCTCTCCGGAGATGGTTGAGCTTCTGGAGGCGAGAAGCAGGGTGGATCCCGACCACATCGATCTATCGGCCATCGACTATGAGACCGATGTGTTGATCATCGGCGGGGGAGGAGCAGGCACGGCTGCAGCCCTATTGGCCCAACAGCAAGGAGTGAAGGTCATTATCGCAACGAAGTTGAGGCATGGCGATGCCAATACCATGATGGCTGAAGGGGGTATCCAAGGGGCGACAAAGGGAAGCAAGGATTCACCCTACTACCACTATCTAGATGTGATGGGAGGAGGTCATTTCAAGAACACCCCGGAATTGGTACATACCCTGGTTGCCGAGGCGCCCAAGGTGTTAGCTTGGTTGGAGTCCCTGGGGATGATGTTCGGCAAATCCGAAGGGGGGACGATGCTCACTTTGCACGGAGGGGGCACATGCCGGCAGAGAATGCATTACGCCGCGGACATCACCGGGGCTGAAATCATGAGAACCCTCAGGGATGAGGCGAGAAATCGGATCGAGGATATCAGGGTATTGGAATTCTCCGCCGCGGTTGAGCTGATCCTGAACGAGCACGGTCACTGCGCCGGCGCCGTTTTCTATAACATGGAGACGGAGGAATATTTTAACGTCAAGGCGAAGGCGGTTATCATGGCCACTGGAGGTTCGGGAAGACTCCATATACAAGGGTTCATGACGACGAATCACTATGGAGCCACGGGGGATGGTTTAGTGATAGGGTACCGGGCGGGGGTTAAACTGTGCTTTCTCCATACAGTGCAATACCACCCTACCGGGGTCGTCTTCCCGGAACAGGCCGAGGGTCTACTCATCACGGAGAAATTCAGGGGAGCGGGGGCAAATGTCTTGAACGTTGATGGGGAACAATTTGTGAACGAGAGGGAGCCGAGGGATGTCGAGTCCGCTTCCTTGATCAGGGAATGTGAGGTGATCGGTAAGGGTGTTCCAACAACTACGGGAAAGGTTGGGGTATGGCTCGATTCCCCCTTGATCGATGTGCTCAAGGGCGAGGGGACAGTGAAAAGGGAATTTCCGGGAAAGCATATTTTGTTTCGCCGTTACGGGATCGATATCTCGAAAGAGCCCATGCTTGTCTTTCCCACATTACACTATCAAAATGGAGGGCTGGAGTTTAATTCGGATTGCGAGACCTCGATACTGGGCTTGTTCATTGCGGGGGAGGTAGCGGGGGGAATCCACGGTGAGAACCGCCTCATGGGGAATTCCCTCCTTGATGTCTGCGTTTTCGGTCGGATTGCCGGGGAGAATGCTGCCCTCTATGCTAAGGAGAGGGCAAAGGAGGGAAGGTTGACCCTTGAACACGTCAAGAAGTATCACAGCGAACTGGAAGAGGCCGGAATAGTTGCGGAGAGGGTGGCCCCGATGCTCCTTCCCGACTACGGCAATCCGGAGGTGAGGGAAAGGCAATTGACCGCTCACTATGTGGGGACAATTCGGTAAGACACCGCCCTTCAAACTCAGGGTCGGCCTCAAGGAGCAGGGGCAGCGGAGCCCCCGCTCTTTTTTTTATGGACAAGACTTGTCCGACCATCCGCCGCAGAGTTCTCCAGAAACTGGGGAAACCTCGGTCTGCAAGTCCTTGTGCAAAGGGGAAGTTTTTGATATAAATGCATACAGTGGTGGGAGGTTATCCATGAAAATCCACGAATATCAGGCCAAGGAGATCTTCAAGCAGTTCGGCATTCCCGTTCCGCATGGTGGGGTGGCGGAAACACCCGAAGAGGCGAGGGAGATTGCTCGGCAGATAGGCGAGGGGAAAATCATGCTGAAGGCGCAAATCCACGCTGGGGGAAGGGGGAAGGCGGGTGGCATAAAGTTGGCCAGTTCGCCGGAGGAGGTGGAGGTGGCTGTCGAGAAGATGATCGGTATGCGCTTAGTTACCGCCCAGACTGGTCCTGAGGGTCAGGAGGTGCGAAAGGTTTTGGTGGAGGAAGGGATGGGGATTGAAAAGGAGTTTTACCTCGGGGTGGTGGTGGATCGGAGTAGGGTATGCCCCGTTTTCATGGCAAGCGACCAAGGAGGGGTGGAGATTGAGAGGATTGCCTCCGAGCACCCGGAGCGGGTTCACACGGAATTTGTGGATCCATCGGTGGGTTTGAGGCCCTTTCAGGTATCGAGGCTGGCTTTTGGTTTGGGGTTAGGCGTGGCCGTGATGGGGAAGGCGAGAAGTGCTTTTGCTGGACTTTATCGGGCCTTTTGGGAGAAGGATTGTCTCCTGGCGGAGATTAATCCCCTTGTCCTCACAGAAGGAGGGGAACTGGTTGCGCTGGATGCTAAGATGAACTTTGATGATAGTGCGTTATATCGTCATGAAGATATTTCGGCGATGCGGGATCCTCATGAGGAGGATCCCCTGGAGGTCGAAGCCTCCCAATACAACCTCAATTATATCAAATTGAATGGATCGGTAGGTTGTATGGTGAACGGAGCGGGGATGGCTATGGCTACCATGGATCTCATCAAGCTGACGGGAGCTGAACCGGCGAATTTTCTCGATTTAGGGGGAGGGGCCAGTGCCGAGATGGTGAAAAATGGATTTAAGATCCTCCTTTCGGATAAGAACGTCCGGTCCATATTGATTAACATCTTCGGGGGTATCTTGCGGTGTGATACCCTTGCCAGAGGGGTGATCGAGGCCTCCCGTGAGGTGGAACTGGATCTTCCCGTCATTGTTCGCCTCGAGGGGACCAATGTGGAGGAAGGGAGAAGGCTTCTCGATCAGTCAGATCTGGATTTGATCGTGGCGACAGACCTGAAGGATACAGGCGAGAGGGTAATGGAGGTACTCAAGAGGACGTCAAGCTGAGGGGGAGGTGGATGAGCATTCTCATCGATGAAAGTACCAGGGTTGTTATTCAGGGAATTACGGGTAAAGAGGGACAGTTCCATATGAGGCAGATGGTTGAGTATGGGACGAAAGTAGTCAGTGGGGTAACCCCTGGAAAAGGGGGGCAAAAGGTAGATGGAATTCCCGTCTTCAACACGGTGAGAGAAGCCGTTTGTACGACGGGGGCAATTGTTTCGGCCATCTTTGTTCCCCCAGCCTTTGCTGCTGACGCAATCATGGAGGCTGCTGACAGTGGTGTATCGTTGATCGTGTGCTTCACCGAGGGAATCCCGACCCTGGATATGCTTACGGTCTCTCATTATTTGAAGAAGAAGGGGGTAAGGCTCATCGGTCCCAACACTCCCGGGATTATCTCACCGGGAAAATCCAAGGTCGGTTTGATGGCGGGTTACATTCACCGAGAGGGCAACGTGGGGGTTATTTCCCGGAGTGGCACCCTGACCTATGAGATGGTATATCAGTTGACGAGGCGTGGGATAGGGCAGTCCACCTGTGTTGGTATTGGGGGTGATCAAATCATCGGGCTTTCCTTTGTCGACTTACTGGAGCTCTTTGAAGGGGATTCGGACACGAAGGCGGTGGTTCTCATAGGTGAGATTGGTGGGACGGCGGAGGAGGAGGCTGCCGAGTTTATCCGGAAGAACCTCACAAAGCCCGTTGTTGCCTTTATTGCGGGGAGGACGGCACCTCCCGGGAGGAGGATGGGGCATGCGGGGGCCATCATCTCGGGGGGGAGGGGGACGGCCGTGGAGAAGATACGTTCCCTGGATGAGGCGGGGGTTAGAGCGGTTGAGAACCCAGCGGATGTGGGAGAGGCGGTGGCAAGGGTCCTGAGGGAGATAGGGTTTTCTTGAGGGCAAGGAGGATATGGTGGCAAGTTATTTGGTGACCGGAGGTGCTGGGTTCATAGGATCTCACCTCGTCGAGTACCTACAAAGCCGGGCAGAGCGAGTGAGGGTTCTGGATAACTTCTCCACGGGGAAGATGGAGAATATAGAGGCCTTTATGGAACGAATTGATTTAATCACGGGGGATGTTCGTGACCGAAAGGCCTGCAAGGAGGCGGTAAGGGGAATCGATTTCATCTTGCACCAGGCCGCGGTCTGTTCCGTACCCAAATCCGTTGAGGATCCCGTGACAACCAATGAGGCAAATATAGATGGGACTTTGAACCTTCTGATAGCGGCCAAAGACGCCAAGGTAAAGAGGTTTGTTTGTGCGAGCTCATCGTCCGTTTATGGTGAAAGCGAGATATTGCCAAAGGTTGAGACGATGAATCCATCCCCGGGTTCCCCATATGCCGTTACAAAGTATGCCCAGGAAAACTACTGCAGAGTCTTCTATGAGATTTATGGCTTGGAGACGGTTTCGCTTCGCTACTTCAATGTCTACGGGTCGAAACAAGACCCTTATTCGCCGTATTCAGCCGTCATCCCTTGCTTCATGAGGTGCCTGTTACTGGATGAATCCCCCACCATATACGGTGATGGAGAACAGACAAGGGATTTCACGTATGTATCCGATTGTGTTCAGGCCAACTGGAAGGCGTGTCATACCGAGGGAATTGGAGGAGGCGTATTCAATATTGCAACGGGAAAGAGGATTTCCATAAACCAATTATACCGGGAACTGTTGGATGTCCTGGGGAAAGAGATAACCCCAATCTATGGTAGCCCACGGCAAGGAGACATTAAACATTCGCTGGCCGATATCACCAAGGCGAAGGCGAGGATGGGATATTCTCCCAGGTTCGACATTGGGGTTGGGTTAAGAAAATCCCTCCAATGGTATAAAGAGAACTTCTTGGAAAAAGGGAGTATGTGATATGGAAAGCGATTTAAGGGAAAAAATTGCGGATTTAAACAGAAGAGCCGATGAAATCCGGGGCCATCTTTGACGTAGATGCCAAGGTAAAACGAGTTGAAGAGATCGATAAACAGATCGCCGATTCAGCATTTTGGGAAGGGACCGATGAAGCCCGCGGCGTATTGAAGGAGAGGACAGCGCTTTTAGACCTCGTTGAGCAATGGCAGCGGATAAAGAAGGAATTGGAGGATGGGGCGATATTACTCCAACTGGCTGAGGAAGAGGATGACGAAAAGGAGATTAAAGGGGTCCGGAGGAAACTGGATCAGGTTGAGAGGGAAATCCGGGATCTCGAATTGAAAGAGACGTTGGGAGGGCAACATGACCCCAATAATGCCATCGTAAGCATCAATGCCGGGGCAGGAGGTACGGAAGCCCAAGATTGGGCGGAAATGCTGCTGAGGATGTACCTGAAGTGGGCGGAAAAGAAGGGCTACAAGAGCGAAATAATCGATATCTTGACGGGAGAGGAAGCCGGCATAAAGAATGTGACGTTTACGGTTAGCGGGGATTACGCCTACGGATACATAAAGGCTGAGATAGGAATCCATCGTCTCGTCCGGATATCGCCTTTCGATACCGGCAAAAGGCGACATACCTCTTTCGCCTCTGTTTTCGTCTATCCTGAAATTCCAGAGGCAATTGTGGTAGAGATCGATGAGGCGGACCTTCGAATCGATACCTTCAGATCAAGTGGAGCCGGGGGACAACATGTCAATAAGACGGATTCGGCTGTGAGGATTACCCATATTCCCACGGGCATTGTCGTTCAGTGTCAAAACGAGAGATCCCAGCACAAGAACAGGGCTACCGCGATGAAGGTATTGAGGTCGAAGTTATACGAGAAGGGACTCCAGGAAAGGGCAGAAAAGGAGAAGCAACTCTATGCGAGTAAGAAGGAAATTGCGTGGGGGAGTCAAATTCGATCCTACATTATGCACCCATATAAAATGGTAAAGGACCACAGGACAGGCATCACCGTGGGAAACGTGGAAGGAGTGCTAGATGGTGATCTAGATCGATTTGTCGAGGCCTACCTTTGGGATTATTAGGATAGGGAGAGGGGAAGGATAGAGAAAAGGCTTGACTTATCTTAAAATGAATTTTAAAATTGTAGAAATAATATAACAAAATTATTGAAAAACAGGGTTAATGGAAGAATGCTTTAAGCGTTTGGAAAAGCGAGTAGTGGAGATTCTTCAGGGGTATGATCATCTAAGGCAGGAAAAGGAGGCATTGGTCCATAAACTTCGCCGCAAAGACCAGAGCATCGAGGAACTGAATAAGAGGCTTCGGGCTCTGGATGACAGAAAGGGTTCTGTCAAGGCTAAGATCGAACGGCTAATCCAGCGCATCGAGGATTTAGGTTTTTAGACCGTTGACGGGCACGAAGTGGAAAGATTGGTAGAGATCAGTATTTTCGGGCAAGACTACACGGTTAAAACCGATGCCGATACGGAGTACATCGAAAAGATAGCGAAGTATGTAGACAAGAAGATGGACGAAATCGTCCGGAATACGAAGACGGTTTCCACACTGAACACTGCTATATTGGCCGCCTTACATATTGCAGATGAATTTTTCAAGGAGGTGGAGAAGAGGCAGGAGCTTCTGGCGGAGGTGGAAAACCGATCGAGTAAAATTGTCGAAACCATTGATACTCAACTCAAGCAGTACAGTAGGGGGGAGTAATATTCGGGATGACAAATTCCCCTGCTGTGTTCGTGATGGCCAGAAAATTTTGAGCCAACACCATAAAAAAGGGAACCTTCTCTTATTGTGGTGAGCAAGCCCTCTCTGGAAGGGAAGCCTAAAGCAATAATAAGGTGCCCACCTGATGAAATCAGGTTCAAAGGGACTGACTACACGGCACAATGCGGGGGAATTAACTTTTTTTCAAAATGGGATGAAGAGCAAGATGAGTATTGATCTTTATGATTGATGGGTAAAGGGTAGATCTGGGGTGAGTGCAATAGGGGGATCCAAAGGGATACCCGGAGAAACTGTTTACGAGATTGTGGTTCGGACTGGGAATTAAATGCGCAGCAGTTCAAAAATCTTAAATCTTCCCACAAAGTTAGATGAAAATAGATCGGTAATGGATTTTCGCCATTGGTACGGAAAACATCAATGTAGGGTATCAGAGAAAAAGGGAGATTTGGATAAAACCCCGTTAGGCAAGGCAAAAAATATATCCCTGTAGGATTAACCCCAAGCACTGCCTTCTCTCATTTTCACTCACCTTATCATCCCACCATCATTTCATCCCAATGAGGTTCATCATCAATGATCTGTACAAAGGGAGGAGGTGTGTTTTCCATTGAAAATATCCCTGACTATATTTATCGTGATTTCCTCAATTTCAGCATTAGTGGGCCTTCTCGTTGGGTTTCTCGGCCGCAAAAAATTCGCGGAATCGAGATTGAGGACGGCGGAAAGTACGTCGCAGAAGATTATTGAAGAGGCGGAAAAAAAGGCGGAGATCTTGAGGAAGGAAGCCCTAATTCAGGCAAAGGACAAGCTTTATCAGGCCAAGGCCGAATTTGAAAAAGAGACCGTCGAGAGGCGCCAGGAACTTCAAAAGGAAGAGAAGCGGTTGCATCAGAAAGAGGCTAACCTGGATAAGAAGGTGGAGTTGATCGATTTCAAGGAGGTGGAGATATCTCGGCGGGAAAAAGACGTTTCTGGAAAAGAGGGATTGGTTGCCGAACAACACAAGCAGTATGATGAGCTGATTGGGCAACAGCGCGTCAAACTGGAAAGCATCGCCAAAATCTCATCGGAAGAGGCAAAGCGATTGCTCGTTGAGTCCATAGAGAGCGAGGCGAAACACGAGGCGGCAAGACGGATAAAAGCGATCGAAGAGGAAACGAGGGAACTTTCGGATAAGAAGGCCAAGGAAATTATAAGCTTGGCCGTCCAGCGGTATGCGGGGGATTATGTTGCGGAACGGACCGTTTCCGTTGTTACCCTACCCAACGATGAGATGAAGGGGAGAATCATCGGAAGGGAGGGGAGGAATATCAGGGCCCTCGAGGCGGCGACGGGAATCGACCTGATCATCGATGATACGCCTGAAGCGGTTATTCTATCCGGTTTTAATCCCATCCGCAGGGAAATAGCCAGGATTGCCCTTGAGCGACTCGTCAGCGATGGAAGAATTCATCCTGCTCGCATCGAAGAGGTCGTTCAGAAGGTAGAGCAGGAAATCAATACCACCATTCGCGAAGCGGGAGAACAGGCGACATTCGATATCGGTGTTCACGGGATTCATCCTGAATTGATGAAGCTCATCGGAAGGTTGAAATTCAGGACAAGCTTTGCCCAAAACGTCTACCAACATTCTATCGAAGTGGCTTTTCTTGCGGGAATAATGGCTTCGGAGCTTGGGGTCAATGTGAAACAAGCCAAAAGGGCTGGTTTATTGCACGATATTGGCAAAGCTCTCGACCACGAAGTCGAGGGCTCTCATGCTGGGATTGGGGCAGACATGGCCAAGAAATATGGGGAATCCTCCGTTGTGGTTCATGCCGTGGCCTCGCATCATGACGAGGAACCGATGGAAACGCTCTTGGATATCTTAATTCAAGCGGCGGATGCCTTATCTGGGGCGAGGCCTGGGGCACGGCGTGAAATGTTGGAGACCTATGTGAAGCGATTGGACGATCTCGAGAGGATTGCCAATTCCTTCCCAGGAGTAGATAAATCTTATGCGATCCAGGCCGGGAGGGAAATTCGTGTCATCGTGCAAAATGAAAAGGTTTCGGACGAAGAGTCCTTGATGTTGTGCCAAGATATTGCCCATAAAATCGAGGAGGAACTGACTTACCCTGGTCAAATAAAGGTTATGGTCATTCGCGAAAGCAGGGCAGTGGAGTATGCCAAGTAATTTCTGCTTTTTGATTTGATTCCTCCAAGGGGTTTAAGATGAGGATTTTGTTCATTGGTGATATTGTCGGGAAGGCGGGCAGGAAGGCCATCCTAACCCTGTTGGAAGGCCTTACCGAAAGGGAGGGGATTGATTTTATCATCGCTAATGGGGAGAATGCAGCTGGAGGAATTGGTATTACCCCGGCAATTGCAAGGGAAATTTTGGAGAGGGGAGTGAATGTAATTACCTCGGGAAACCATATATGGGCCAAAAAGGAGATCATTCAATTTTTGGATGGAGAGGAGAGGATCTTGAGGCCTGCAAATTATCCCGACGGTGCGCCCGGAAAGGGAAGTAGCATTTTCACAACGCGAAGGGGAGAGAAGATAGGGGTGGTAAATTTGGAGGGAAGAGTGTTTATGAAGAACTTGGATTGCCCCTTCGCTACGGCCGAAAAGGAGCTCATGGAGATCAAAAGGGAGACGGATTGTACGGTCGTCGATTTTCATGCGGAGGCCACCTCTGAAAAGATGGCAATGGGCTGGTTTTTGGACGGCACGGCAAGCGCGGTTTTGGGCACGCATACCCATATTCAGACTTCCGATGAGCGGATTCTCCCCAGTGGAACTGCTTATATCACAGATGTGGGGATGACTGGTCCCATAGCCTCCGTAATTGGCATAAAGCGGAAGGTGGCGATAGAGAGATTTTTAACCCAAATGCCCAGAAAGTTCGATGTTGCATCGAGGGAGGTCGAGTTACAAGGGGTTATACTGGAGATTAACCCCAAAAACGGAAAGAGCGAATCGATTCGAAGGCTCAAGGTGCCACTGGATGGGTAGAGGATTAGGCTTTGGAGAATGTTTTCGAGGTATTGACTGAGCGGGGTTTTATCGAAGGCGTAACGGATGAGAAGGCCATCAGGGAGTGCTTGCTGCTCCCCACGACTTGTTACATTGGATTCGATCCGACAGCTCCAAGCCTCCATGTTGGGAGCCTCGTGCCCATCATGGCCCTAGCCCATATGCAGAGAAGTGGCCACAGGCCCATTGCGCTCATGGGCGGCGGGACCGGCCTCGTGGGAGATCCGAGTGGCAGGACAGAGGCGCGGCAAATCGTATCCAGGGAAACAATTAACAAAAATGCTAAATCTATTAAGGCCCAATTGTCCCATTATCTGGACTTCACCAATGGTCGGGCCTTGTCCCTGAACAATGCATCGTGGCTTACGAAGTTGAAATACATCGAGTTTCTTCGAGATATTGGAGTTCACTTCAGTGTCAATCGAATGCTCAGTTTCGAGTCTATCAAGATGGGTTTGGAGAGGGGGCTCTCCTTTATCGAATTCAACTATCAACTCCTCCAAGCCTATGACTTTTGGCATCTCTTTAGGCAATACGATTGTGTCCTCCAAATGGGGGGGAGCGATCAATGGGGCAATATTGTTGCGGGGATCGATTTGATTCGTCGGCTCGAGGGCAAAGCAGCCTTCGGGATCACCTTTCCCTTAATCGAAACGGCCGATGGGAAAAAGATGGGAAAAACAGAACAGGGGACCGTTTGGCTAGATGCCTCGATGACTTCCCCCTATCATTATTATCAATACTGGATCAACACTGATGATCGTGATGTAGAGCGGTTTCTGTCGCTCTTTACCTTTCTCCCCATGGAAGAGATACGGAACGTACAGTCTTTAAAGAACGCTGAGCTCAATATGGCCAAGCACGTTTTGGCCTTTGAAGCAACAGGGATAAATCACAGCACCGAACAGGCCCTGGAAGCGTGGCGGTCATCGGTGTCCTTATTCGGCGGAGGAAATATTCCTTCCGACGTGCTCCCATCAAGCAACATTCCTCGAGAGAAGTCAGCCGAGGCGGTGAAATCAATTCCAACGACGGTCATAAATGAAGAGAGATTGTCAAGGGGGATTGTCGCCTTCGAGATTTTCAGGGAGACGCTCTGCACATCTGGTGCCGAAGCGAGGCGACTGATCCAACAAGGCGGGGCCTATATAGAGGGGAGGAAAGTTGTGCGTTTCGACGAACCATTGAGGCCGGAGGATTTTCGAGATGGGGAGGTGATCTTGCGAGCCGGGAAGAAGAAATTCCATCGGCTGAAGGTGCGGTAGGAATATGGTCCACCAGAATGGAACTTGCGGATGAGGAAAAGAACTTGACAGGAAAGAGAGAAAGGGGTATAAAGGGGATACTCGGCGGAAATCAGAGGAGGGGAAAATTTCTCTTGACAAAACGATATTAATCTATATAATTTCATAATGGAATAATTTTGCTCTTTGAAAACTGAATACGGAAACTGCCGATTTGTGGGGTTCAGTTTAATTGGAGAGTTTGATCCTGGCTCAGAACGAACGCTGGCGGCGTGCCTAACACATGCAAGTCGAACGAGAAATCCCGACTTGTCGGGAGAGTAAAGTGGCGAACGGGTGAGTAACGCGTGGGTAATCTGCCCTTGAGTTCGGGATAACTTCGCGAAAGCGGAGCTAATACCGGATAAAACTGACCTTGTTACGGCGAGGTCAGTAAAAGATGGCCTCTACATGTAAGCTGTCGCTTAAGGATGAGCCCGTGTACCATTAGCTTGTTGGTAGGGTAATGGCCTACCAAGGCAACGATGG